>PDWI01007571.1_pt1 | contig 13089 bp, 11 predicted proteins | sample 1430891 | NCBI WGS metagenome assembly PDWI01 (sample SAMN01162508, study PRJNA174530) | Oral metagenome, whole genome shotgun sequencing project. | biome: Marine environment; feature: Marine mammal; material: Swab sample of the gingival sulcus; isolation source: swab sample of gingival sulcus... | reverse complement strand
GTGGTCAACGTGACCAATTGTACCAACATTAATATGTGGTTTTGTTCTTTCAAATTTATCCTTAGCCATTTGTTTCCTCCTAAATGGTTTTTAATATTTTAAAATTCCCAGCCATAAAAGCCAAAAAAATCTTTTTAATAAACAAAGAAAATTAAGATGAAAAGTCTCTTATCTTTACATGAAAGTATACGAACAGAAGACTTGACACTTAACCAACTTCAAAAAAAATAGCTAGCCAGTTTGTACATAGCCCAACATTGACCATATTAATACATTATGAAATTATGGTCAATAGAATTTATATTTTTTTTACCACTTATAATGACTGAAAGCCTTGTTCGCCTCTGCCATTCTGTGAGTATCTTCCTTTTTCTTAAAAGCAGAACCAGTAGAATTATACGCATCCATTAACTCTTGAGCCAACTTTTCACTCATACTTTTTCCACTTCTAGACCTTGCTGCAGAAATAATCCATCTCATAGCTAGAGCCTCTTTTCTTTTCTCATTAACGTCAACTGGAACCTGATAAGTAGACCCTCCTACTCTCCTTGATTTAACTTCTGCTTGAGGCTTAACATTATCAACTGCCTTAAAAAAAACATCTACAGGATTATCATTTCCCTTGTTTTTTATAATATCCAAAGCACCATAAAAATTACTATAACTTGTAGCCTTCTTTCCATCCAACATCATTCTAACAACAAATTTACTAACCACAGAACTCTTATAAACTGGATCAGGCTGAATAGATCTCTCTGGACTCTTTTTTCTTCTTGACATAACTATCCCCTTTTAAGCCTTAGGTCTTTTAGTACCATACTTACTTCTAGACTGCTTTCTGTCATCCACTCCCAATGTATCCTTTGCACCTCTAACAATATGATATCTAACACCGGGTAAATCCTTTATTCTTCCGCCTCTAAGCAAAACCACACTATGCTCTTGCAAGTTATGCCCTATACCCGGAATGTAAGCAGTAGCCTCTATCCCATTTGTTAACCTAACACGCGCAACCTTTCTCAAAGCAGAATTAGGCTTTTTAGGAGTCATGGTCATAACACGAACACAAACTCCTCTCTTTTGAGGACATGACTGCAAAGCAGGCGATTTACTTTTTTTTACTGTTCTTTTTCTTCCTTTTCTAACCAACTGGTTTATTGTCGGCATTACTTTTCTCCTATATTTTTATATATTTAAGCGGACTATAAAATATCAAATTCTAGTCCACTATGTCAACCCTTTTTTATATTTAAAAATTATCTACTACTCTGAAGAATTTTCAAACTTTTCCAAGAACTCTTCCTCTCCACTTTTTCTTGAACTAATAATTTCATTAAGTGAACTTTCTATAGAGCTTTCCTCATCTCTAACAATCGAAACATTTCTATAAACCTTTTTACCTGTTCCTGCTGGAATTTTATGCCCTATAACTATATTTTCCTTCAACCCCCGAAGCTCATCAACTTGTCCCGCTATTGCAGCATTTGTAAGAACTTTGGTTGTCTCTTGAAAAGATGCTGCAGATAAAAAAGAATCATTGCTCAAAGAAGCTCTGGTAATACCTAGCAATAAAGGTCTAGCTACCGCAGGTTGTCCCCCATTTTTGATAACCCTCAAATTTTCTTTATTAAATTTATACTTATCAACTTGTTGATCGTAAATGAAGCTAGTATCCCCAACTGAAACAATTTCAACCTTTCTCATCATCTGCCTAATTATAACACCAATATGCTTATCATTAATAGTAACCCCTTGCAATCTATACACTTCTTGAACTTCATTTATTAAAAATGATTGCAACTCACTTTCTCCAAGAATTTCTAGAATATCATGAGGATTCACATTGCCCTCACATAACTTTTCTCCCGCTTCAACCATATCCCCATCTCTAACTAAAAGATGTTTTCCCATAGGAACTAGATGCTTTAACTCATTTCCAAATTTGTCAACAACCACAACCACTCTATTACTTTTTACAATATTTTTAAATACTGCTGTACCAGAAACTTTGGATAAAACAGCAACATCTTTAGGACTTCTAGCTTCAAACAACTCTCCAACACGAGGCAACCCCCCTGTTATATCCATCGTCTTTCCACTTTCCTTAAGCAACTTAGCAACACTCTTTCCTTTTTCTACAAAATCTCCATCTTCTACATTTATATAAGCATTACCTGGAAGCAGATAACTAGCCAATTCATTATCTTCATCATCCAATATAACGATTCTAGGCTGAAGAGACTCTATTACAACATCAGCAATTCTTTTTTCAACATTACCCGATTCTTCATTTTGCTCCTCTTTAAGAGTTGCTCCTAATATAATATCAATATACTTAACTTTACCTGACTCTTCAGCAATTATTGGTTCAGTATATGGATCAAAAGTAGAAATTGTCTCTCCAGCATTCACAACTGAACCCTCTTTTACCATCAATTCAGAACCATTTCGGATCTCAATCTTTTGCTCTTGAGCTAATAACATTGCAGTATCTTCAGAAAGGTAAATATAACCTATCTCATTAGAAACAATTTCCCTCTCTCCTCTTTTACCCAATACTTGACCAGGAGTAACCTTTTGACCTTCCTTAACTAATATTTCATCTGACTTTTTCAACTCAACTTGCTTTATTACTTTTTGAACAATTATATTGCCCTTTCTAGTAAACAATACAGTTCCATTTTCAAGCTCAACTCTACTTCCATTTATCTCTCTAACAAATACAGGATACTTTAACTCTAAACTTCTATCTTCACTTATTTTTGTAGCAGCACCACCAATATGAAAAGTTCTCATCGTTAATTGAGTTCCTGGTTGTCCAATAGACTGTGCTGCTATAATACCAACAGCTTCTCCAATTTCAACAACTCTATTATTTGCTAAATTTCGACCATAACATTTTTGACAAACACCATGCTTAGCTTCACAAGTCAATACTGTTCTTATTTTTACTGCTTCAATTCCAACTTCTTCTATCTCTTTAGCTTTATCTTCTTTAATTTCTTCATTCGCTGGTACTATAACTTCACCAGTAATTGGATGTAATACATCTTCAATAGTAAACCTTCCAACAATTCTATCAGCTAAAGACTCTATAAGCTTTTCTTTCTCTTTTAAAGCATATGTTTCTGAACCATTTATAGTTCCACAATCTTCCTCATTTATAACCACATCTTGAGCAATATCAACTAATCTTCTTGTAAGATAACCAGCATCAGCTGTTTTTAATGCAGTATCTGCTAAACCTTTTCTTGCTCCATTTGTAGAAATAAAGAACTCAATTACAGATAAACCTTCTTTAAAATTAGACCTAATAGGAAGCTCAATAATATCTCCATTTGGCTTAGACATCAGACCTCTCATACCTGCTAATTGTCTTATCTGAGTTCTAGAACCTCTAGCACCTGAATGAGCCATCATATATATAGGATTGAACCCATAATCTGAAGCCTGAAGATTTTCCATCAACTTCTCAGTCAAAGCTTCATTAGTCTTTCCCCAAACATCAACAACCTTATTATACCTCTCCTCTGCCGTAACATGTCCTTTCAAATAGTCTTCTTGGATTTTTTCTGCTTCTTTATTGGCTTTCCCAATCATTTTCTTTTTTTCATCAGGAATCAATATATCATCAATACTCATAGTAGCACCAAAAAAAGTAGCATACCTATATCCAATATCTTTTATAGAATCTAACATTGTAACTGCAGTAGATGGACCATTCATAAACAAAACAGAACTAATAAATTTCTTTAACTGCTTATCTCCTAAAGTCTCATTTATATAATCCACTTCATCTGGCATAGCATTATTAAAAACTATACGACCAGCTGTAGTTTCAACAATATTATCATCTATTTTAACCTTAATTAAAGCATGATAACTTATGGAATTAGACTCTGCAGCTAAAACAGCATCATCTGGATCTAAAAATATTTTGCCTTCTCCTTTCTCCTTAGGCTTATCCTTTGTTAAGTAATATATTCCTAAGACCATATCCTGAGAAGGAAAAATAACTGGCAACCCATTAGCAGGATTAAGTAAATTATTCACAGACAACATTAATGTCCAACACTCAATTTGTGCGGCTTGAGTCAAAGGAACATGCACTGCCATTTGATCTCCATCAAAGTCAGCATTATAAGCATGACAAACAAGTGGATGCAAACGAATCGCCTTCCCTTCAACTAAAACTGGCTCAAAAGCCTGAATACCTAACCTATGTAATGTGGGAGCCCTATTTAACAAAACAGGATGCTCTTTTACAACCTCATCTAATACAGCAAAAACTTCTTGAGACTCTTGCTCAACAAAAGATTTTGCCTTATTTATATTAAAAACAACCTCTTTTTCTACTAGTTTCTTCATCAAGAAAGGCTTATATAATTCTAACGCCATTTTAGTAGGCAATCCACATTGATGTAATTTTAAAAAAGGTCCAACAACAATTACAGAACGACCAGAATAATCAACCCTCTTTCCTAACAAATTTTGTCTAAATCGCCCTTGTTTACCTCTCAACATATCAGACAAAGACTTATATGCTCTACCTCCAGAAGTCTTAACAGGTTTCTTCTTTTTCTCATTATCAAAAAGAGCATCTACCGCTTCTTGAAGCATTCTCTTCTCATTTCTTACAATAATTGAAGGAGCATGCAAATTTATAAGTCTTTCCAACCTATTATTTCTATTTATAACTCTTCTATAAAGGTCATTTAAATCAGAAGCAGCAAATCTACCCCCATCTAACTGAACCATAGGTCTTAACTCTGGCGGAATAACAGGAATAACATCAAGAATCATCCATTCAGGTTTATTTCCAGAAACTTTGAAATTTTCTACAATCTCAATTCTCTTCAACAACCTTTTATCAGCATTCTTCCCCTTTTCAACCATTTTCTGCCTTAATTCAAGAGAAAGCTTATCTAAATCAATTGACTCTAAAAGCTCTTTGAAAGCTTCTGCTCCTATACTAGCCGTAAAGCTTGAACCATACCTAACTTTTGCATCCGCATATTCATTTTCAGACAAAATTTGACATTTCTTTAAATCTGTTTCACCAGAATCAATTACAATATATTTTTCATAATAAAGAATAGACTTTAATTCTGACATTGTCAAATCTAATAGTAATCCCATTCTTGAAGGAACAGATCTATAATACCAAATATGTGCTACTGGTGCTTTTAACTCAATATGCCCCATTCTTTCTCTTCTAACTTTAAAATGAGTAACTTCCACACCACATCTATCACATATAACACCTTTATATCTAATAGATTTAAATTTACCACAATAACACTCCCACTCTTTTGTGGTACCAAAAATTCTTTCACAAAAAAGCCCATCTTTTTCTGGTCTAAGAGTTCTATAGTTTATAGTTTCTGGTTTTTTAACCTCCCCATGAGACCAATCTCTTATCTTCTGAGGTGAAGCCAACATTATTTTTATTTTATCAAATTCTTGTATATCTCTCATCAATACATCTCCTAGAAATCACTTTCTTGTTTATCTATTAACTCTTGATCTCTCTCTGTTAAAGGAACCAACTTACCTTTAGAATCATATATAACAATATCAAGAGCTAAACCTCTCAACTCTTGAACTAAAACATTAAAAGCTTCTGGAACATCTGCAGAAGATTTAGGAGTCCCCTTCACAATTGACTCATAAATACTAGCACGACCATTCATATCATCAGACTTAATAGTCATCAATTCTTGCAAAGTATTAGCAGCTCCATAAGCTTCAAGAGCCCAAACTTCCATCTCCCCAAGCCTTTGCCCTCCAAATTGAGCTTTACCTCCAAGAGGTTGTTGAGAAACTAATGAATAAGGCCCTGTACTCCTAGCATGCATCTTATCATCAACAAGGTGATTCAACTTTATCATATACATATAACCGACAAAAACATCATTCTTAAAAGCCTCCCCAGTCTTACCATCATACAAAGTAATTTTTGAACTTTCAGGTAAACCTGCCTCCTTAAGTTTAGCCTTTATTTGATCTATAGTAGCAGACTGAAAAACAGGAGTTGAATACCACTCATCTAACTTAACTCCAGCCCATCCTAACTCAGTTTCCAAAAGCTGTCCTAAATTCATACGAGAAGGAACACCCAAAGGATTTAAACAAATATCTAAAGGAGTACCATCTGCCATATAGGGCATGTCCTCTTGTGGCAATATTCTGGAAATAACACCTTTATTTCCATGACGCCCTGCCATCTTATCACCTTCTCTTAATCTTCTTTTTACACCTAAAAGAACTTTAACTACTTCATCAACACCAGGAGCCAAATCATCTCCATTAGCCCTACTTAATCTTTGTACATCAATAACTATACCTTGAGAACCATGAGGAACCCTCAAAGATGAATCCTTTTTCTCTTTTGCTTTTTCTCCAAATATAGAATTTAAAAGCTTAAATTCTGGAGTAGAATCAGCATCTGCTTTAGGTGTGACTTTACCTACCAATATATCACCAGATCCTACAGAAGCCCCAATTCTAATTATACCTTCAGCATCTAAATTCTCTATTGCCTTTTCTCCAACATTAGGAATATCTCTAGTAATTTCTTCTGATCCAAGTTTAGTTTCTCTAACCTCTATTGAAAATTCTTTGATATGAACAGAAGTAAATTTATCATCCTTTACAATATTCTCATTTACAAGTATTGCATCTTCGTAGTTATATCCATTCCAAGGAACAAAACCAACCAATATATTTTTACCTAAAGCCAACTCTCCACCCATAGTAGATTGCCCATCTGCTATAACATCTCCCGCTTTTACAGACTGACCAATCTTAACAAAAGGTCTTTGATTAAAACAAGTATCTTGATTTGTCCTTGTGTACTTCAATAAATCATAAGAATCAACTTCAACACCATTAACAGGCTTGTTTAATTTAATTTCTATTTTAGAAGCAGTAACATTAGTAACAACACCAGTATTTTTAGCTTTAACAATTACACCAGAATCATAGGCAGTTTTAGCTTCCATTCCCGTCCCCACTCTAGGAGGCTCTAAAAACAAAAGAGGTACTGCTTGACGCTGCATATTTGATCCCATCAATGCACGGTTAGCATCATCATGCTCTAAAAAAGGAATAAGAGAAGTAGCAATAGAAATAACTTGCTTTGGAGATACATCCATATACTGAACATCTTTAGGTTCCTTAAATATATAATCACCCCGTCTTCTACAAGATACAAATTTCTCTACCATATTACCATTTTCATCTAAAACCGCATTAGCTTGAGCTATAGAATATTTATCTTCATCCATCGCTGAAAGATAATCTATTTCCCCTGTAAGAACACCATTCTCAATTTTTTGATAAGGGGTTTCTAAAAAACCATAATCATTAACTTTTGTATAATTAGCAAGAGAAACAATCAATCCAATATTTGGACCTTCAGGAGTCTCAATAGGACATATTCTACCATAATGAGTATAATGAACATCTCGGACATCAAATCCTGCTCTATCTCTAGATAACCCACCAGGGCCCAAAGCACTCAATCTTCTCTTATGTGTCAATTCAGAAAGAGGGTTTATCTGATCCATAAATTGTGACAACTGACTAGAACCAAAAAACTCATTTATTGAAGCAACAATAGGCTTTATTGAAATAATATCTTGAGGCTTTATATCTTCAATACCATCCTTAAGCGTCATCTTATCTTTTGCAATTTTCTCCATACGAGAAAAAGCAGTTTTCAAGGAATTGGCAAGAAGTTCTCCAACACTCCTTATTCTTCTATTTCCCAAATGATCTATATCATCAATGCCAGCATCTCCAATAGAAACTTTAATTAAATACTTCATAGTCTCTATAACATCTTGCTTTAGCAAAACTGGTTCTTCACAAAATTCTTTATAGTCAAACTTTTTATCTAATTTATACCTACCAACTCTACCTAAATCATATCTTTTTAAGGAAAAAAACATTGTATTCAAATCCTTTTCAAAATCTTCAGCAGATTGATACTGTTCTCCTTGATTTAAAACAGAGTAAACAGCCTCTAAAGCATTCACTTTTGAAGGTTCTCCATTTACTGAATCATCTGGAGTAAATTTTATCTCCTCTCTTTCAAAACAATTTATAATAATCTTAGAATTTAAAGAATCTTCTGACTCGAAATCAATCAACTCTATTTGATTGATACCAAATTCTATCAACTCTGCAATATCATGTTGATGAAGCTTATCTCCAGCTTTATATAAAATAACTTTCTCATCATTTTTTTCAACATAAACTGTTTTAGCAAGATATCTATTTACAATATTTTTATTATCTTCAATTTTTTTATATATTTTTACGGGTTCAGTAGTATAAAAAAGATCTATTATCTTTTCTCTAGTGTCAAAACCTAACGCTCTTAAAAAAAGAGTTCCTAAAATCTTTTTTTTCCTTTCTATCTTAGCAAAAATTAAATCCTTTTTTGAATCTATTTCAAATTCCAACCAAGAACCTCTGTAAGGAATAATTCTAGAAGAAAAAACATTATCTTCATAAGAAAAAATAACACCTGGAGATCTATGAATCTGACTAACAACAACTCTTTCAGCCCCATTCACAATAAAAGTACCCCTTTCTGTCATTAAAGGAATATCACCCATATATATAGACTTTCTTCTTATTTCTCCAATCTCATTAAAATTTAAATCAATAGTAGCTTTTACAGGAATTGCATACGACAACCCTTTCTTCTTACACTCAATTTGACTGTATTTTATATTCTCCTCATCTAATTCATAATTAACATACTCTAAAACTAATTGAGGAACATCTTGATTGTCAGGGCATTTTTGCGTACTCTCTATTGGGAAAATAGTTCTAAAAACCTCTTCTAAACCCTGATTCTTTACTTTTTTACCTTTTTTTAAAGTTTCCCTTTGTAAGAAAGATTCAAAAGAATTTAATTGAATATCAACAAGACCAGGAAGATCCATAGCTTCTTTAAATTCTTTACCAACATAGCACCTTTTTACTGGAGTACCATATTCTAGCATTTAAGCCCCCTATCAATTAAAAATAAAAATTTAGTGCAAAAATTGCACCAACAAAATAAAAAAAAACAAAATACTGCCTCAAAAACTCAAGGCAGCATAAAAATAATTATTTTACTTCTACAGTAGCACCAGCTTCTTCTAACTTAGCCTTAACTGTATCAGCTTCTTCTTTAGAAACGCCCTCTTTAACAGCCTTTCCACCAGCTTCAACAAGCTCCTTTGCTTCTTTAAGTCCTAAACCTGTAAGCTCTCTAACAACTTTGATAACAGGAATTTTTTTAGCTGTATCAAAAGAAGCAAGAATTACATCAAACTCATCTTTAGCTTCTGCAGCAGCACCATCAGCACCACCAGCAACTGGAGCAGCAGCAACAACTGGAGCAGCAGCTGTAACGCCAAACTTTTCTTCCATAGCAGAGATTAACTCTGAAACTTCTAAAACTGTCATGCTAGCAATAGCATCTAAAATTTCTTGTGTAGTCATATTACCTTCTCCTTTTTTTATATTTTTTATGGTTATAGCATACTACATTTGAAGACTAAAACCATATTTTTTTTACTATTCAGACTTCTTCGAATCTGCAACAGCTTGCAAAGTTCGAACAAGTTTAGTTGGAACTGCATCAAGCACATAAACAACATTTTGAACTGGTGCTTGCATAGTTCGCATAAGAGTAGCGATAAGTTCGCTTTTTGTTGGCAACTTAGAATAAGCTTTAACTTGCTCTTGATCGTAAACATCTCCTGCAACAATACCACCCTTAACCTCTAAAGGCATATCTTTAGCCATTTCAAAAAGAACCTTAACAGCAGGACCAGATTCATCCTTTGTAAAACATACGGCAGTTGGCCCCTTCAATAAATCATCTACTTTAGGTTGCTTCAAATCATTTAAAACAATCTTCGCGAACCTATTCTTCACAACTCTAAAAGTTGCGTTATGCTCTCTCAATTTAGCTCTAAGTTCTGTAATTTGCTCTACAGTTAGTCCTCTATAATCTGAAAAGAAAAAATCACTAACACCCTCTAACTCACTCTTCAAAGAGCTAACAGACTCTTTCTTATACTCTTGTATATTTGCAACATAATCTGACATTCTAAATCCCCCTAAGCAATACTACCAAAATCAACTTTAACACCAGGCCCCATAGTTGATGATACAGCCACAGACTTTATAAAATCACCCTTAGTATCAGCAGGTTTTTTTCTTTTTACTTCATCTAAAATAGCCTTAACATTAGCCTCAACAGCAGAAGGCTCCATAGAAACTTTTCCAACAGCCATATGAACTACACCTGTCTTATCAGATCTAAACTCAACTCTACCTTTTTTCAACTCATTAATAGCAGAAACAACATCCATAGTAACTGTTCCTGTTTTAGGATTAGGCATCAAACCTCTTCTTCCTAATATAGGTCCTAACTTACCAACCTCTCTCATCATATCAGGAGTAGCTACTGCAACATCAAAATCTAACCAACCCTTTTGTATTTTTGCAACTAAATCTGAATCTCCCACATAAGCAGCTCCCGCATTTTCAGCTTCAGATGCCTTTTCACCTTTTGCAAAAACCAAAATTTTCTTTTCTCCTGCAAATTGATTAGGCAAAACCAAAGTATCTCTAACTGTTTGACTTTTTTTAAGATTCAACTTAATACTCAACTCAACAGTTTCATCAAAATTAGCAAAAGAACAATCTTTAACTAAAGAAAGAGCTTTTACTAAATCAAACTTAACCTGTTTATCAAATTTTTTAGATGCTTCTATATATTTCTTTCCTTTTTTCATATTACTCCTCCACCAAAACACCCATACTACGACAAGTACCAGCAACAATTTTCATAGCGGCATCCATATCGTTAGCATTCAAGTCTACAAATTTAGTTTCAGCAATTTCTTTTAATTGAGCTTTTGTTATTGTAGCAACCTTATCCTTTTGAGGAACAGCACTGCCACTCTTTAACCCAAGAATCTTCTTTATTAAAACTGCCGCAGGTGGAGTCTTTGTAATAAAAGTGAAACTCTTATCTGAATACGCTGTAATAACAACAGGTATCAAAAGACCTTTCTCAAACTTACTAGTTCTATCATTAAACTGTTGACAAAACTGAGGTGCAGGAATTCCATGAGGTCCCAAAGCTGGTCCTACTGGAGGTGCTGGCGTAGCACTACCTGCTGGAACTTGCAATTTAACAACTGCAGTTACTTTCTTTTTAGCCATTACTTTCTCCTTTTGGTTATAACGCCTAAAGAGGCTCCCAAACATTTAATTTATATTTTTTCCACCTGCAAGAAATCTACTTCAACAGGTGTTGTTCTACCAAAAATACCAACACTAACCCTAAGCTTACCTTTTTCTTCATTGACTTCATCTATAACACCTTCAAAACTATCAAAAGGCCCATCAATTATCTTAACTCGCTCATCAACACTGAAAGACTGCTTAAGTTTTATCTTCTTGTCTGCCTTAATATCACCAGACTTTTGAAAAAGTTCTTTAGCCTCATCTTGAGGAATCGGCATAGGCTTAACAGACCTACCATCAGAACCTAAAAACCCAGTAACCCCCTCAACTCTCCTGATAGCAGTAACAACAGAATGCCAAGAATACTCCGACAAATCCATCTCTAGTAAAACATAGCCAGGCAATATCTTTTTCTTCCAAACCCTCTTCTTACCATCTTTAACTTCAACAACATCCTCTTGAGGCATCCTAACATCAAAGACAGACTCACCAACAACAGGATTATCTTCACGAAGCTTAGTTATCAATTTCTGTACGCGACCTTCCCTACCAGAAAAGACATTTAAAACATACCAGCCTTTAGCCACTACTTACCCCCAGAAACCAACTTAGGCAACAAATCACCAACAAGCCTAGTCAATCCCATATCAACAAAGAAAAGAACCAAAGCAACAAGAACTATAGTTACCACAACAACTTTAGTACTAGACACAACTGACTCTCTAGACGGCCAAACAACCTTCTTTAATTCCTGAAAACTCTCTTTAAAAAAATTAATAATCTTTTTCATAAAAACATCCTATAAATAAAAAACAGGCCGAGAAGGAATCGAACCCTCATCCACGGTTTTGGAGACCGTTGTACTAGCCGTTGTACTACCGGCCTAAAAATTTACTTAACTTTAGTTTCCTTGTGAACAGTATGCTTCCTGTCAAAAGGACAATACTTCTTGAATTCAAATTTCTCTGTAGAATTCTTTCTGTTCTTTTTAGTAGTATAATTTCTTCTACCACACTCTTCACACTTTAATGCTATAATTTCAACAGCACCTTTCTTCTTTTTTGCCATTAACAAACTCCTGTTTATAACTAATCAAGCCCCCGATCAGACTTGAACTGACGACCCCATCCTTACCATGGATGTGCTCTACCACTGAGCTACAGAGGCACTAATCCACAATTATGGACTGTAAAAATACCAAATAAACAACAAAAAGTCAATAAACTTAAACAATAAATCTCTCATTTTTTACCAATTTTATTTTTCATTAAATTTTCCTTAGGGGAGTTTTTGAGGAAGACTTACTTCCTCAAAAACCGGGCTTTCCGCTCCAATTCCTCGGCTAAAGTCAACCACCAAATAAAAAGCTCCCGCTTTTTACTTCTCCATCTCAAACTAGCCTGCGGGATTTCCACTACAATCCCTTTTCCAATCCCCAAACCAAATCCTCCCATAAGGAGTTTTTTCACTACAAAAAAATAAATCCTCCCACAAGGAGTTTTAGAGATTTCTCAAAAAAAATAAATTTTCCCAGCAGGAGATTTTTAATACTAATTTTTGCTCATTTTTATACAATATTTAATAATAATGATACATTTTTAGCAAATAACTTATCTTAATACTATTTTTTATCTAAATTGTTATCAACAAATAGCATAATTTTATTAAAAATAACACAATTAGACCTTTGTTTTTGATGAGAGTTTAAAAATGGATAATACCTTCTATATTAAATTAATATCTAGGTGATGTTTTTTCTATGTTATTTAACATCTTATTATAACTTATATTTAGTTTTTTTGATATCTCATACCTACTTAAGTA
>PDWI01007570.1_pt1 | contig 13092 bp, 12 predicted proteins | sample 1430891 | NCBI WGS metagenome assembly PDWI01 (sample SAMN01162508, study PRJNA174530) | Oral metagenome, whole genome shotgun sequencing project. | biome: Marine environment; feature: Marine mammal; material: Swab sample of the gingival sulcus; isolation source: swab sample of gingival sulcus... | reverse complement strand
TACCTTCGTCGCCCCATTGCAAACCAAGCAATACATCTACTTTCTTCATTTTCTATATATTGTATTATCTGTTAGTATTCAAATAAAAGTATTCTTGACAAGCAAAATATTTCACCTCACTATAAGCCAAAATACCACAATTACAAATATACTTATTTTTGACCTTTCTACCAACCTAATTTAGGCTCTGTAAAGGTCTGCCATTTGCCATTTATTCGCAATAGTTCTCCCAAATTACATTTGATTGTATCTCCTTTTGATTCCATTAGAATAAAAGTTGATGTAAAATAAATATCTAATTCCTTGTCGTGAATACTCACCTTATCCTTTTCTTTACCGATATATTTTAAGTCTTGGAGCTGTCTCTTCCTTAAAAGCTTATTGCGAAATGCAAGCACACGCTCAAAATATAGAGCACAAAGATCAGAAGTCTTAATCTTATATCGTTCTAATTCATTTGGAATGCCTCTATATGAAAAATCATTCTTTTTCATATACTCTATTGACTTTTGGTCTGGATAAATGGATAAGCAGTATTCATAGAGCCCTGGAACATCGTTCTCTCTTAGGTTTGTAACAAAATCACGATGAAGTTCATCAAGGTCTGAATAGCCACTCTTTTGTGAGGCGGTACAACTTGTAAGGAGTAGTATTAGTATAATAAATGATAATTTAATCTTATTCATAATTAACTCTATTATTTGTTGATTAGTAACACACAAATATACTTATTTTTGGTGTAATAATATAAGAGCCTTACGTGAAAAAAGAGACGATTGCCTGATATAAGCAATCGCCTCTCCTCTAATATCTAATTATGCTCTTAGACTAATGCTTGTGAGCATCTTTATGTTTCTCCAATTGGTGCTTAAGAGCTGCACAGCAGTCGTCAATAGATTCTTCAAATGTATTGCTTATTTTCTCTGCAAAAAGCTCTTTCCCCTTGATAAAAAGACGTACTGAAGCATTTTTATTGTTCGCTACTTCTGGTTTAGTTACCTTAAGGAATACTTCAGCTTCAATAATCTCGTCAGAGAAACGCTCTAACTTGCTGACTTTCTTTTCAATGAATCCTTTCAATTGTTCTGTTGCATCGAAATGCACTGCTTGAATCCTGATCTTCATAACTACTTTTCTTTTTTGGCTCTTGGATGAGCGTTATACAATTTTTTTAGTTGCTCGAAAGAAGTATGCGTATATTTCACCGTTGTGGAGATGGATTTGTGCCCCATTAGCTCCTTAATCGCTAAGAGGTCTGCTCCTGAATTGAGCATATCCGTCGCAAAAGAGTGTCTTAAAGCGTGTGCACCCCTACGAGAGAGGTTCGGCACTACTTCCAAAGCTTTATGAACTACTCGGTAAACATCGCCTCCTTTCATAGCTTTACCTTTCAAAGTTACGAAAAAGTTTTCGCAATCTACCAAAATTTCGTGCCTTTTTTCTCGCCAATCTTCAATCATTTCGCTCAAAGAATCTCCAAACGGAACAATCCTCATTTTATTGCCTTTACCCAAGACTTTTAGCTGTTTAAGCGAAGTGTCTACATTGACATCAAGCAAATTTGCTAGCTCCGAACGGCGAAGTCCACATTCATAGAGCATTGTGAATATCAGACGATTGCGGACAAGTTCGGGCGAACCCTCCACACCTTCAAGAAAGTCATATTTGAGAATCTTGTCAATCTCATCGGTTGGGACATAGACGGGCAGAGGTTTCTCTTGCTTCGGCGGGCGAAGTCTGCTCGCAGGGTTCTGCTCAATCCAATTCTTTTTCTTTAGATATTTGTAGAACATCTTCACTGCCGATAGGCGACGAGCTACGGAAGACGGCTTCAGACCTCGGTTCATCTGTTCCGAAAGCCACGAACGAATTAAGTCTTGATCGCCTTTGCTTGGCTGAAAGGTTTCCTTGAGCCTATGCTCGCAGTGGCGGATATAATCCTCCAAATCTGCTTGATAACTTGCACAAGTCATCTCAGAAGCATTCAATTCTTGCTCCTCATATCGGATAAAGCTTTTGAGATATTCCTCGGCGGTCATTGTGGTTAATTAGTTTGTTTCAATCAATTTTCGCTTATCATTGATAAATTCTCTAGCAAATAGTTCTGCTCCATAATCGTTAAGATGATCAGTATCTTGCATAAATGACTCAGATGTTTTTAGAAACTTTTCTTGATAAACTTGTATATCTACCCATTTTACTTGAGGGAATGCTTGCGTAATAATCTTCTTTATATTCATTGCCGTTTCCCTATAAGGTTGATGAAATTCACCATAAGATTTATTACTTTGTCTCAATATATTTGGCAGTTCATAGCCATTTATTCTTAAGTATTGAAATCTTTGTGGTAATGTCGCTCCTTGCACATTATAGAGTGTATTGATAAGGTATACTCTTTTATTTGCCTTGAGTAACTTTTCAATAGTTTGCTTTAAGTGAGGAATAAATTGTTCATCTTTTTTGTAATAACGACTACCCCAATAGTTTGCTAAAACTATATCATCATACTTAAGGTATTCTTGTTCCAAGTAGTTATTACGATATTCACTGAAGCCTTCTATTTGCCCTCTTGGGAAGCTAAATGTATAATCAAAAAAGAATGGATTTGATGCCGCAGCTGTAACAAAGGCACACCACCCTTCCTTTTTACCTATGATATCAATAAACCTAAAAATATGTCCTGTATGCGAATCGCCTGCGACAAGCACTGTTGTTGCTTTGCTTAAATCTCCTCTGCGACAATCTCCTTCAATAGAGTTATAACCAAAACTTTTATCAAAAGAATAATATTTTTCTTCTATCTGCTGATAGGTCTCTTTATCTGTTTTGTAGTTGATCCAAATGAGAAATAGTACTGTTGGTAAAATATAGATAAAAGTAAAACTCTGCTTGAAGCTTAGGTTAGACTTGCGAATAGGTTGCTCTACAAGATAGTAACTTAGAGAAGCAAATACAAAAGACAAGACAAGAACTACTAAGATAAGTTGAGGAGACAGCTCTCCTTCACCCCAGAAATAATGAACAAATGCAAGAATAAGCCAATGCCATAGATATAGTGAATAAGAGATTTTTCCAACCCAAACAACAAGAGGATTTGAAAAAGCTCTTGAAACAATGTGATTATCTTGATTTGCAAAAAGTAATACTGCCACAGCTGTACAAGGTATAATAGCACTAATCCCTGGGAAGAAAGGCTGACTAAAGTTTATGATATGCGTGTCAAATAAACTAAAGATTAGAACAAATAGACTGACTAAGCTTAAAAATTTATTTACCCCCCCCCTATTACTTAAAATTACTCTTTTATCATATAGGGCGATTGCAAGGAAAGAACCAATTAGTAACTCAATAAAACGAAGATGTGGTAAGTAATAAACTTCCCAAGTTATGCCAAACTTCTGCAAGTCAATAAACGAGGATAGGGATAAAAATAGAAATAATCCTACGAGAACTTTTATACGATGTTTCCATAAAAATGGAGACTTGAAAAGGAGTAATAAGAAGATTGGAAATACGAAATAAAATTGTTCTTCTACTGAAAGAGACCAAATATGTAAAAAAGGCTTTTCTTCTGCAGCCCCTTCAAAGTAACCGACTTGACGTGCAAATAAGATATTAGCTAAAAAGAATAATGATGCACGAGCAGAGCGTCCAACTTCCATTGCAAGCTCAGGTAACATAAAGAGATAACCGAAAGCTAAGCCTACAATTAGAATTAAGTAAAAGGCTGGAAGGATACGCTTAATTCTTCGCTTATAAAATTCTGCAAAGGAAAAAGTATTTGTTGTTACGCCTTTGTAGATAATTGTTGTGATAAGAAAACCTGATATAACAAAGAAGATATCAACTCCTAAGAAGCCATTAGGCACCCAAGAGCTATTAAGATGAAAAAGAAAAACAGACATTACAGCCAAAGCTCTAAGTCCATCAATATCTGCACGATAATTTGTTTTAAGCATAATTTATATTAGTTTAAATACTTATTTTAAGTTGAAGAGCTTCTTAGCATTAGCCGTTGTTTGCTCGGCGAGGGCTTCGGCAGAGATACCCCATAGTTCGGCGAGGAATTGGAGGGTATATTGCAAGTGAGCAGGTTCGTTTCGTTTGCCTCGTTTGGGAACAGGGCTAAGGTATGGAGCGTCCGTTTCAAGAAGTAAGCGTTCTAGTGGAATTGCTTTGATATAGTCCTTTAGATTGCTATTCTTAAAGGTTACGACGCCATTCAGTCCAACGTAAAAATTTTCAAAGGACAAGACTTCATTTAGTTCCGATTCCGTCCCCGTGAAACTATGAAAAACTCCCCTTAGATTTGGGGCATTTTCCTCCCTTAGCACCTTAAAAGTGTCTTCAAAAGCCTCACGAGTGTGGATAATAATCGGCAAATCTTCCGCCTTCGCCCACGAAATTTGCTCACGAAAAGCCTCTATTTGCTGAGCCTTAAAGCTTATGTCCCAATAGTAATCTAAGCCAATCTCTCCAATCGCAACGAAAGGCTTTTGCCCTAGTTCGGCTTGCATTGTGTTTAGCACCGCCTGATAATCTTCTTTGACATCCGTAGGGTGTAGCCCTAGCGTTGGGAAGAGTCTTTCAGGATAACGCTGAACCAAGGCAAGCATACGAGGATAGCTCTCCAAATCGATGTTGGGCAGTATCATTTGCTCTACCCCAACTTCGCTAGCACGTTGCATTAAAGCCTCTATATCTCCCTCAAAATCTTGAGCGTAAATATGCGTATGTGAATCAATAATCTGCATTAAGCTAGGCGACTAATAAGTTTTGTAAATAGCTGATGAATAGGAGCAGTTAGCTCTTCATCTAGTTTTAGATTGTCTAATAAAGAGCGAGCTTCCTCTGTTAATCTGATGATTTCGCCCTTAGCATAGTCTGCGACATCTACCTTGTCGTAGAGATTGCGTACCCCATTGATACGTTCATTTTTAGCCTCTTGTGGCAGGCTCATCAAATGGTCTAATTGAGTTTTGTCTTCTCCCGAAAGTTTTGCTTGAGCGTAGAGTAGGAGCAAAGTTTTTTTAGCATTCATAATATCTCCGCCAATCGGCTTGCCGAAAGTCTCTTCATCGCCATAAACATCAAGATAATCGTCTTGTATCTGGAAGGCCAAACCTAACTTTTCTCCAATTAAGTCAAAAGCAAGAGCAGTCTCTTCGTCCGCTCCGCCAACTAAAGCTCCCATTTGCAAAGATGCCCCCAAAAGGACGGCTGTTTTGAGCCTAATCATCTCAATATATTCCTCAACCGAAACGTCCTCACGCTCTTCAAAGCTCATATCATACTCTTGCCCACGGCAGATGTCTATTGCCATTTGATTAAAGAGCGGAAAGACTTTAAGCAGAACTTTAGGGTCTTCCAAGTCCTCCAAGGCACGATAAGCTTCAATGCTCATCACATCGCCTGAAAGGATTGCGGTATTTTCGCTCCACTTGAGGTAAACGGTTTCTCGTCCTCGTCTGATAGGGGAGTGATCCATTAGGTCGTCGTGCAGGAGCGTAAAGTTATGAAAGACTTCCAATGCTGTAGCTACAGGGAGAGCTTTCTGCCAATGCTCCGTAAAAAGTCGTGTGGCTAGACAGCAAAGCAGCGGACGCAGTCGCTTACCTCCCAAAGCAAGCGTGTAAGCAATTGGTTCGTATAGTCCTTTGGGTTCTATTTGATTGAATGCTCTCTTTTGCAAAGCTTCTTCAATAGCTCCAAGCATTTCTTTTTGTATCTCTTGACTCATATTATTTGATGTATAATTAAGAACTAATAATGAATAATCATACATTGTTAATTCTCTCAATGCAAAGATACTCTTAATCAGCTTAAATAAAAAAAGTTGTGGCAAACTCTCTTGGAGTATTACCACAACTTCTAACTTATTTACTTAGTCCAAAGACTAAACTTACTGCATTACTGCAAGCGGAATTGAACAGGGAGCGTAAATCGCTGACGCACAGCCTTACCTTGTTGCTTACCAGGTTTCCAAGCAGGCATATTCTGCACGACACGAATTGCTTCTTTGTCAAGAGCAGGGTCTACACCTCTCATTACTTTTACCTGAGAAGGCTTACCATTACGTTCAATGACGAAGCTAAGAATTACACGCCCTTGGATGCCGTTTTCCGCAGCAATTTCAGGATATTCGATGTTCTTACTTAGATACTTCATCAAGGCTGCTTGTCCTCCAGGGAACTCACAAGGTTCTTCCACGATTGTAAAGATTTCCTCTGTTTGCTCTTCTTCTGCAGGTGGTGCAGGAGGAGGAAGAGGTTTGTCTTCATCTGTTGAGACGAAAGACATTTCCTTTACTTTCTTGTCGTTGTCTACCACTTTAATTTCTTCAGGTAGCTGAACCTCGATTTTCTCTTCGGGTTTAGGCTGTTCTGGTGGTGGTTCTTCTTGCTTTTGGTCTTCGATAATCAGTGCGTCTTCAATATCTGCTTGAGCTAATGCGTTAGTGTTCACGTTTGCGTTAATCGAAGCTGAACGCCACTCAAGAGATACGTAGACAACAGAAATCGCAACCACTAAACCAAGAAGTAGAGATAGACCTTTGCCTTTCTCTAAGTCTGCTTTAGGAGATTTCTTAATTTCCATAATCCTAACTTTTTATATTGTTAATAATAAAAACGATCACTTTAATTCTATCTTTGTCCAAACAAAGTATACAGTATAATGACAAATATAAGCTATTTGATTATAATATGCAAGTAAAAACTTAAATACTCGTTCTTTTGCTTGTGTTTCTTTGCAAAAGTTCATCTTCTAGTTGCCGTAAAAAGAAAATAGTCTGTAGTTGTTCCGATTTGTGATACTTAGCTTGTTTTGGAAAGAGTGAGGGAATACTTAAGAAAGTTTTCCCAGAAACTTTCTGAACTTACACGGAAAACTTTGGAAAGTTTTCGGGGAAACTTTTTTAACAAAATTAAGTCGTTGTATAAGATTGATTATTAGATGTTTAATAAGACAGCCTGTGGCTGTTCCGACTTGTGGTATTTAAGCGATGAGAAATTTAGTTTCTTTTGTTGCGGGGTGCAAAATGCTCTCACATTTTGCACCCCGCTGGGAAGCAGATTTGTGCTGTTTAGAGAAGGAAAAATCTAGAAATAAGGCGGTAGTTTTTAAGTTTTTTTTGTCGCAGAATATAAAATGCGGGGGCATTTTGCCCCCGCAAGGAAGTGGATTTATGATATTTGAATTAGAAAACGAATTCCGCTGTGAGAGTAAAGTTAGAGGAGTTTTAGTCCTTGACGAATGAGTTCTTCTACCGAAAGTGTAGGGTCGTCTTTGAGTAATTTTTTGAGAACTTTATTGATATTGGCTTCAGTAAAACCAAGCATTTTTAGGGCTGCACGAGCTTCGTCAGTCGTCTGATTATTCGCCAAATTTTGAGCCTTTGGATTTATGCCTCCTGTAGCTTCTTCGCCCTCTTCAAGCACAATCTTACCTTTTAGTTCAAGGATAATACGCTGTGCCGTCTTCATGCCAATTCCCTTAACCGCTTTAATTTTGTCAATATCTCCAAGAGCAATAATCGTTCTTAGTTCGCTTGCTGTATAAGTGCTGAGTATCACACGTGAAGTATTGGGGCCTACTCCCGAAACGCTAAGAAAAAGTTGGAAAAGCTCTCGCTCGTCTTCCGTCGCAAAACCATAAAGAAGGTTGGCATCTTCACGGATAATTTGCGAGATTAAGACTTTAGCTTCATGCTCATTTTGGTAACTTGTGTAGGTGTTCAACGAAATATGCACGAAGTAACCCACGCCCGCACATTCAATTACTAGATTTGTTGGATTAAGTTCGGTAATTTGCCCTCTTAAATATGTAATCATTATTTTTTCTTTTTTGAATAATTAAGCTCGTCCGCCACAGAGAACAACTAAAGTTTTAGGCATCAATTTTTTCATTATAACATAAAGCATATAAGAAATTAGGAGAGCAAATGTCCCAGTAATAAAGGTTATCGCTATTTTTCCTATATCAAAATTCGCCAATGATGTTGTATAAAGCAGTCCTCTAACAAGGTTAATAACAAGGATTGTATGCACAGCATAAATGAAGAAAACTGCAGGCGTAAAGCGAAGAAAGGTATCAATCAGTTTAGAACCTTGCTTCTCCAAGGAATCAAGGAGGTTAAAAAGAAAAATGACGACAGAAATCATCGTAATACTTCTTATTATACCGTAATAAGGAGTATCGCAATACAACTCTAAAGCAACAAAGAAAATAAGCGTTCCTATATGTCCAAACCAACGTAAACGATTAGCTAAAGCGATAATATCAATTCTTTTTTTGGCTAAGTATGCTCCAAAGCAGAAAAATGAAAGAATAGAGCTTGCAATACCAATTGAAATAGGGAAAAGATAATAAGCTAAGAAAAGAAGAATTGCCCAACGCTTAAGATAACGAAGTATTAAGCCAATGATAGGCGTGATGAGAACAATTAACATCAAATGTAAAATGTACCAAAGAGGACCGTCAATGGGTAATAAAAATAATTTTAATATGGAGTAGTTTTTCAGCAGAAACATCTCAAAAGCATTAACGCCTACAAGCACTCCTAACTTCTCTGCAATCACATTTTTAGACCAAAGAGCAAAAATTGCTATTGCATTCCATAGAATATAAGGATATAAAAGGGAATTTTTGCGTTTGAATATTGCCTTGGTGTAGAATTTAATCGAAAACTCTTCCTTAAGAAAGAAGAAGTAACCAGAGATTAGAGCGAAGCCTGCCACAGCAATTCCTCCAAGACTACGAACAAATAACTCTGAAGATTGGAAGAGATTAGCTCCTGTAAAGCCTTCTAAACTAATTGGCGTATTGACTCTAATTAGGACACAATGAGAAAAAACAACCATTATAATAAGAGGTATTCTAATGGCATCAATCAAACGTGAACTCCTAGAACTTATCTTTTGAGACATAAATACTTTTTAATTGCTAATAAAATGATTTTTATAATATCCAGAGAGAGGAAAAGTTTTTTACCACGAGCCTGAAGCACCACCTCCGCCAGACATTCCGCCTCCCCACGAACCGCCAGAGAAACCTCCGCCACTAGAAAAGCCTCCACTTCGACCTCTTCCTGAACCGAGTAAAGCTCCAAGAAGTAAGCCTTGAGCTAAATTCTCCGCCTCTTCCCTATGCTCACGCTTATCTTCGTGCGTCTGATTGTCACAATAGAGACATTTATATTCCGTACGCAAGTAGCGAAGTCCTTGATAAACAACGGAACGACGGGCAACAGGCACTACTGCAAGCGTTTGACACGTTTGGCAAAGCTTATGTTTGCGAGGCTCAACGATGTGCGGAATTAGTTCTGTATAAGAACAATGTGAGCATTGAAAATAAGAGAATGTTTTGGACTTAATCCGATGTTCTAAGCTTTGCTGTGGCGTAAGTTGTCCTTCAAAATTAGACGAAAGCTCTAGGCTAGCTTGTCCACAACTAGGACAATGCTTAGCAAGTTGACAGATAAACTTTTGATAACTTTGCCCTAAGAAATAAAGGGCAATAAAGTAAAGCACAAAGACTACAAGCAAAACCATTGCAAGAACATCCGCAGTATCGCTCAAATTTGAAAAGAAAACGATGAAGAGAAAGGGGATAAAAAGCAAAATTGAGATAAAACGCCCCCTCTTTATAGTCGGATTAGCTTCTGCAATAAGTCGTCTAGCATCTCGCTGTTGCTTGACAGACTTCTTAGCCGTATAAAGCCCAACGAACTGACTAAGATAGATGAGCGAAATGAAAAAACTATAGAAATAAAAGAAAGCTGACGAAGGGATTTGTTTGCTCCTAGCTCCTTGTTGATGAGGTCGCCCCTTTGCTCCGTCAAGCAATTCTACTTTATTTTGCTCAAACTTTTGGCTTATCCGTCCGATAGCCAAGTACAAACCCAAGGCGGTATTGCCTTGTCTAAAGTTCGGTGCTATGTCATTGCGAATGACTTGTCCGAGGAAAGCATCAGGGATTATGCCCTCTAAACCGTAACCTGTCTCAAATCTTAGTTTCTTTTGCTCCTGTGAAATGACCAAAAGCAAACCAGTATCTTTCCCCTTCTGCCCCAAACCCCAAGCTTTAAATAGCTCATAAGCAAAGTTTTCTATTGGCTTATCGCCAATGCTTGGCAAGAGTATTATGGCAAAATCCACGTTGTAGCTCTGCCTAATCTTGAGCAAGGTTCTATCTAAACTTTGTACTTCGTCCGCAGTTAGATAATGAGCAGGGTCAGAGACAAAACGAGTACTATCGCTAAGCTGTACGTTGGGAACATCCGAAATAGAATAAGCCTTTTGCCCCTCTTGTCCGAAAAGTGTTAGACAAGAGAGCAAAAAGCTTAGCAAAAGCATTAGGCTAGATTTACGAAAAGCCATAATTTTCTTTTGGGGACGTTCCTAAAATGTATTTATATATCTTGCTAAAGCAAAATAACTTTTAGAACTCAACCTTTGGTGCGACGTCGCTACCCGCTTGAGCCTCAAAGTAAGGACGTTGCTCAAAGCCAAAGAGACCAGCAAAGATATTACCTGGGAAACGACGCACGTTCTTGTTATAAACTTGAGCAGTTTCGTTAAATTGCTTGCGAGCAATCGTAATACGGTTTTCTGTTCCCTCCAATTGAACTTGCAAATCTCTAAAATTTTCATTTGCCTTAAGCTCTGGATACTTTTCAACCACTATCATCAGACGAGATAGAGCAGACGAAAGAGCATCTTGATTCGCTTGAAACTGCTGTAATGCTTCAGGCGTCATATCATTAGCATTGATATTCGTTGCCGTCGCTTTACTACGAGCTTGAATCACACCTTCAAGTGTTTCTTTCTCGTGAGAAGCGTAGCCCTTAACCGTTGATACAAGGTTCGGAATAAGGTCAGCTCGTCGCTGATAATTGTTCTCCACTTGACTCCAAGCGGTTTTAACGCCTTCTTCCTTGTCCACAAGTCCATTATAAACCTTCGTGCCGTAAGCAAAAAGTCCTACAAGTAGAACTATTACCACAGCAATAGTACCAAATTTCTTCATAATTTCTTATTTATCATTTATTATTGTGTAAGACAAAGATACGAAAATTTACTCTGCTGTGCATAAGCTTCCTGCTTACTTAGGCTTTGAAATATGCTATTAAAATAAATGCTCTACCTTAGCTTATTTGGTTAAAGATAATAAATCAGTCATCTCTTGCTGAAGGGATTTTTCATCGTCAAATACGACAAATCAGAACAGCCACAGGTTGTTTTGCTAAGCATTTGATAATCAATCCTATACATTAGCTTGAATTTGTTAAAAAAGTTTCCCCGAAGACTTTTCAAAGTTTTCCGTGTAATTTCAAAAAGTTTCTGGGAAAACTCTCTTGAGTGATTGGGAGAACTTTCTGAACTTATTTAAGTTGCACAAATCGGAATACTCACAGAGTAGTTGCCACAGGCTGATTTATTTGGCAAATACGACCTAAGTTCAGGTATTAAAATTTAGATTTGTGTATTTTCTTTTTCTGAGAGCTTATTTATCATCCTGAGTAAAAACTACTTTTTGACTGAAATTTTCAATAATTCTAGGGCGACTTTCATCGTAATCTTCTGAAAAGAATTCTATTTTAGAATTACTGTATTTAGTTTGTATTCCCACGAGTGCCGTAAGCGAACGAGTAAAAATATCTGTCATAATAGGACGATTTTGCAAAGCCTTCATTTGTTCCAAGAGTTGAGGAGCTTGTTTCTGCATTGAAGCACTTACATAAATAAAGAATGGTACTCGTAAAGCTTCTTTGGTCATTCCGTGGTCACATAATTCAGGATTTCGAGGGTCATCGTAGATAATTTCGCCGTGATCAGAGAAATAAATAACGATAGCTTTTTCCTTTTCATAGTGTTTAATAATCTCAGAAACAACAAAATCATTGTAATAAACACTGTTGATATAATCAGCTACTACTTGATTTTTCTCTTCTGAGCGATGAATTGGTACATCTTGAGCTTTGAACTTGACATAGCTCTTAGGGAAACGTTTCTTATAAACAGGGTGAGAACCAATCAAATGAACAATTTGTAATAAGTTTTTCTTCTCAGAATGTTCTGCAAGAACCTTATCTGCTGTCTTTAAGGCAGGCAAGACGTCTTCATCAAAGTATGTTAGATGTTCGTTATGCTCTGCATCAATAGACCTGTCGTTTACAAAGTCCGTTTCATCGGCCTGCACAGCAAGGATATTGATGTCTTGGATAAATTCTCCCGTACTTTCTTGATTACTTGTCCATTGTACCCAATACCCCGCTTTGGAGAATGTCGAACAGAGTGAGGGGTATTCGTACCATTTCTTTGCTCCGTCAAAAGTCTTGAAGGTTAAAACTTTAGTTAATGATTCAATGGTATTAGGAGCTGAACTCACAACGTTATTAAACTTAACAAGATTACCTTCTTGAAGTAGGCTATCAAGTTTTGGTGTCGTGTTCAATGAATAGCCGTAGCAATGGAGATAATCACGACGAAGCGTTTCTCCAATAACAACGACTAGGTTTAAGCCTTTGAATGGTTTCACAACTTTTAGCTCGCCTAAATCTAAAGAAGCCATTGCTTCTGCAGCCTCTTTTTTCTTCCTATAATCGTGTATATAACCGAAAGTATTCCAAAATACACGATCAAAAGGTGCAACGGAATAATCGTGCGTGTGGCTTGCAAATAAGACTTTTTTGTATGTTCTAGGTGTAGAGTAACATAAGGTTAATAAGAAAGGTATAAGGCTAAGGAAGACAAAGCCTCTCCAAAGAATAGAAGAGTTAATGTCTCGTTTGTTACTCCATTTCCTATAGATTAAGCTAACGAATAAAACGACGAGATAAATTAGTAAAGACCAAAGAATAGAGCTATCAGATATGGTGTTTTGGAAGAATTCATTAGCTTCTCTAGGATTTGTTCCTGTAAGGATACTGATTATTTCGTGAGAATAAACTGTTTGATAACGAGCTAAAAGGAAACTTTCTCCTAAGAAAAGGACAGATTGAAAAAAGAGAAAAATATAAAAACTTACATAATATATTAAATTACAGTATGAAGACGTGCCCTTCCTTCCTTCCTTCCTTCCTTCCTTCCT
>PDWI01007569.1_pt1 | contig 13096 bp, 26 predicted proteins | sample 1430891 | NCBI WGS metagenome assembly PDWI01 (sample SAMN01162508, study PRJNA174530) | Oral metagenome, whole genome shotgun sequencing project. | biome: Marine environment; feature: Marine mammal; material: Swab sample of the gingival sulcus; isolation source: swab sample of gingival sulcus... | reverse complement strand
AAAAAAATATACGTAGCTTTTACTTTGAAGTAAGATTGGTTATTCTTCGTAAAAACTCAGAACGTGTCATATTTTTTGCACCAAGACTCAACAAGTGCGAGGTTTCTTGTTGTACATCAATCAACTCTATTCCCAACTGCTTGGCATGCAAACAAAGAAAATACAATGCTGCTTTTGAGGCATCGGTTTGGCGATAAAACATAGACTCGCCACTAAACAAAGTTCCCGATTGCACGCCATACAATCCACCCACCAATTCTTCTTCGCAATAAGTTTCAACCGACCATGCGTAGCCCAATTTATTCAACTGAATATAAGCCACTTTCATTTCGGGCAACAACCACGTTCCTTCTTGCCCTTTTCGAGGTATTTCTGAGCAAAAATCAATCACTTTTTCAAAAGCATGATTGATACGAAAATGATAATTGTATTTCCTGATGCTCTGTTTTAACGATTTACTTGCTTTAAAATCTTGCGGAAATAAAACCGTTCGCGGATTGGGCGACCACCACAATATCGGGTCTCCCTCGTTATACCAAGGAAAAATACCGTGAGCATAAGCAAGCATCAAACGCTCAGCCGTTAAATCGCCACCCACAGCCAAAAGCCCTTCGTCATCGGCAAGCTCGGGTGACGGAAACCATGTCCCACTATCCAACTGATATACCGGCATTGTTTAAAATATTATACCATTTTTGGTCATAAATTACTTTGTTGCATGATGAGAGATAACAATTTCGTTTTCGAGCCGTTTGCCTTTGGCTATTGGCAAGTTATTAATCTACCAAAACTAAGAGTTAAAGGCTTAACAACCAATTACCACAAATGATTAATTTTCTTTTGTTTTTGAACTTTCATCTTCTTGCCACACCATCCTCTTCATCTTCTTTTTCTATCACACCAAACACAAAAGGCTTGAAAACCAATGTTCCAAGCCTTTTGTGTTTATCGTGAGTCTTTATTTATTCCTCTTTCTTTTCTTCTGTTTTTTTGACCTCTTCAGCAGCTTTTTCAACTTTTGCTTCCACCTCTTTTACTTCTTCAGCTACAACTTCTTTCTTTTCAGCAACAGCTTCTGCTACCGGCTGAGAAGTTGCTTTTTTGCTTCCACCTCTTCTGCTTCTACGACTTCTCTTCGACTTAGCTCCTTTTTCTTCTTCTTTAGCAGCTAACATCGCTTCGTTATAGTCAACCAACTCAATAATACACATCTCGGCACTATCTCCCAATCGAGTTCCTGTTTTTAATATACGCGTATAACCTCCCGGACGGTCGCCAATTTTCACTGCAACATCACGAAAAAGCTCCGAAACGGCATTTTTATCTTGCAAATAACTAAAAACTACCCTTCTTGAGTGAGTTGTATCATTCTTTGATTTAGTGATAAGTGGCTCAACATACATGCGCAATGCTTTAGCTTTAGCTACTGTTGTTGTAATTCTTTTATGAATTATCAGCGAGTTAGCCATATTAGCTAACATTGCTTTACGATGAGCACTTTTTCTACCTAAATGGTTAAATTTCTTATTATGTCTCATAACACTTTTACTCTTTGTCTAATTTGTACTTTGTTGTATCCATTCCAAAACCTAAACCCATCTCTTCTAATAGGTCGTCTAACTCGGTTAACGATTTCTTACCAAAGTTTCTAAACTTCAATAAATCATTTCTATTGTAAACCACCAAGTCACCCAATGTATCAACATCTGCTGCTTTCAAACAGTTCAATGCTCTTACCGATAAATCTAAGTCTATCAACTTGCTTTTTAACAGCTGACGCATGTGCAATACTTCTTCGTCAAACTCTTCGTTAGCAAGACTCTCTTCGTTATCCAAAGTAATCTTCTCATCAGAGAAAAGCATAAAGTGATAAATCAATATCTTTGCTGCCTCTTTCAAAGCCTCTTTTGGATGAATAGAACCATCGGTAGTAATCTCAAACAACAACTTTTCATAATCTGTTTTTTGCTCTACACGATAATTCTCAACGGTATATTTTACATTCTTTATTGGTGTGTAAATCGAGTCGATTGGAATTACTCCAAACTCTTCTTCATTTGTTCTGTTCTCTATAGAAGGAACATATCCCCTACCCTTATTAATAGTTAAGGTTATTTGTAGTTTCACATCGGGTTCCATTCTACAAATAAGCAGGTCAGGGTTTAAAACACTAAATCCACTTAAAAACTTGTTTAAATCTCCTGCCTTAAACTCTTCTTGTCCAGTAATAGAAACTGTTACTTTTTCATCATCCAAATCTTCAATTTCATTTTTCAAACGAACTTGTTTTAGATTAAGAATAATGTCTGTAACATCCTCTATCACTCCCTTTATGGTAGAAAACTCATGATCTACACCTTCTATTTTGATAGATGTAATGGCGCTACCTTCAAGAGACGACAGTAAAATACGGCGTAAAGCATTACCGATAGTAATACCATAACCGGGTTCAAGAGGACGAAATTCAAACTTTCCGAATTTTTCATCGGAGTCTAACATAATAACCTTGTCAGGTTTTTGGAATGCTAATATTGCCATAATAACCTTAAGTAAATTTTATTTTGAATACAACTCTACAATTAGTTGCTCTTCTATATTTTCCGGAATTTCTTCGCGCTCTGGAAGCGTCACAAATTTTCCGGACATTTTATCGCTATCCCACTCCAACCATTCGTAACGACTGCTTCTGTTAGATTGTAAAGAAGTAGTAATTTCTTCTAATGATTTTGAGCGTTCACGTACACTTACTACATCACCAGGTTTAAGAGAGTAAGACGGAATGTTTACTACTCTATCATTTACCATGATATGTTTATGCGAAACAAACTGACGAGCTGCTGCTCTTGATTTCGCAATACCTAAGCGAAAAACAACATTATCTAATCTCGACTCTAAAAGTTGTAATAAGATAACACCGGTAACACCTTTTTTAGAAGATGCTTTTTTAAATAAATTACGGAATTGTCTTTCTAAGATTCCATAAGTGTATTTTGCTTTCTGTTTTTCTTTCAATTGTAACCCGTATTCTGACTTTTTTCTACGTTTAGCCATCATTCCGTGCATTCCGGGAGGATAATTTTTGTGTTCAAAAACTTTATCCGGTCCAAAAATGGGTTCACCAAATTTACGAGCTATTTTTGATTTTGGTCCTATATATCTTGCCATTTTCTTTTGATTTTAAAAAATTATACTCTACGTCTTTTTGCCGGACGACATCCATTATGTGGTAATGGAGTTACATCTACAATTTCTGATACTTGAATACCAATACTATCCAAAGCGCGGATAGCCGCTTCACGTCCATTACCTGGTCCTTTAACGTAAACTTTCACTTTTCTTAATCCTAAGTCAAAAGCAGTTTTTCCACACTCTTCTGCAGCAACTTGTGCAGCATAAGGTGTATTCTTTTTAGAACCACGAAAACCTTTCTTTCCTGCTGACGACCAAGAAATAACATCTCCATTCATGTTCGTCAACGTAACTATAATGTTATTGAAAGAAGAATGAATGTGGGCTTGACCTGTAGCCTCCACAACCACAACTCTCTTCTTTGATCTTGTTCCTGTTTTTTTTGCCATAACTTAACTCTATTTAGTGGCCATTTTTTTGTTAGCAACAGTTTTACGTTTTCCCTTACGGGTACGTGCATTATTTTTAGTAGATTGTCCGCGTACAGGCAAACCAATACGATGACGAATGCCTCGGTAAGAACCGATATCCATCAATCGTTTAATGTTAGATTGCACCTCTGAACGCAACTCACCTTCTACCTTAAAATTATCGTTGATTACATTACGAATAGCAGTAAACTGATCATCTGTCCATTCGTTTACTTTTAAGTTATAATCAACACCTGCTGATTCTAAAACTTTTTTTGCTCTACTACGGCCAATACCGTAAATATAGGTAAGGGCAACCTCACCTCTTTTGTTATCTGGGATATCAACACCAACTATACGTGCCATACACTAATTTTTTACTAATTGATTTTATCCTTGACGTTGTTTAAACTTAGGATTTTTTTTGTTAATCACGTATAAACGTCCTTTTCTGCGCACTATTTTGCAGTCAGAACTACGTTTTTTAATAGAAACTCTTGTTTTCATTTCTTATCGCTTAATTTTTATATCTAAATGTTATTCTTCCTTTTGTTAAATCGTAAGGCGACATCTCTAATTTTACTTTATCTCCAGGCAAAATTTTTATATAATGCATACGCATCTTTCCCGAAATGTGAGCGGTTATAATATGCCCATTTTCAAGTTCTACTCTAAACATTGCATTAGACAATGCCTCTCTTATTATTCCATCTTGCTCTATTGAAGGCTGTTTTGCCATAAAATTTTATCTTTTTTATTTGATTAATATCAAAAATAATACCTTTCTTTTTAACAAACGCGATATTAAATCATATTACCACCGGCTCTTCCTTTAACACGACCCGATTTCATCAATCCATCATAATGTCGCATTAAAAGATGACTCTCTATTTGCTGCAAAGTATCCAACACAACTCCTACCAAAATTAGCAACGATGTTCCTCCATAAAAGAGGGCAAATTGTTGACTAACTCCAAGAATCATGGCAAATGCAGGCAATATTGTTACAATTCCCAAGAAAATAGATCCCGGCAAAGTAATTCTCGACATAATTGTATCTAAGAATTCTACCGTTCTTTTTCCCGGTTTTATGCCCGGAATAAATCCTCCATTTTTCTTCATATCTTCAGCCATTTGGGTAGGATTAACTGTAATTGCCGTGTAGAAGAATGTAAATGCAACTACCAACAAAAACAAGATTAAATTGTACCAAACACCTTTGATATTAGAAAATGTTGCCGCAAATCCCTGCATACTTTCTGCACTAGAAAACTGTGCAATTGAAATTGGCACCATCATAATTGCTTGTGCAAAAATGATAGGCATAACTCCTGCAGCATTCACTTTAAGTGGTATGTACTGACGTACACCGCCATATTGTTTATTACCTACTATTCTCTTCGCATATTGTACAGGTATTCTTCTTACACCTTGTACAAGAAGAATAGAAGCTACAAATATAAAGAATAGGATAACAATCTCTACTACTAACACAATCAATCCACCACCTTGATTTAAACGAGAGCCAAGCTCTTGAACAAATGCTAATGGTAAACGAGCAATGATACCTATCATAATAATTAAAGAGATTCCATTACCAATACCTCTATCGGTAATTCTTTCACCCAACCACATGATAAACATCGAGCCTGCTGTTAGTATTACTATTGATGAAAAGGTAAACATTGCACCTTTCATTGCAAAGGCTCCGCCCGGCAATTGATAATGCAAGTTTGTTAAATATGCCGAAGATTGGAAAATTAATATGATAACCGTTAAATAACGTGTTATTTGATTGATTTTCCTTCTTCCCGATTCTCCCTCTTTCTGCAACCTCTGGAAATAGGGCACTGCCATTCCTAATAACTGAATGACAATAGAAGCGGTAATATAAGGCATAATACCCAAAGCAAATATCGAAGCTTTAGAAAAGGCTCCACCCGAAAACATATCTATCAAGCCCAACAACCCTCCTGATGCTTGATTTTTTAGATTTGCCAATTGAGCGGGGTCTATACCCGGAAGCGTTACAAAAGATCCTAAGCGGTATATCAAGATATACAACAGAGTAATCCCTATTCGCATCCTCAAATCTTCGATTTTGTAAATATTCTTTAGTGTTTCTATAAATCTTTTCATCGGAATTATAATATTTCTGTACTACCTTCAAGTTTTTCTATTGCCTCTTTTGCACTTTTTGAAAAAGCATGAGCTTTTACCTCTAGCTTTTTATCTAAAGCACCACCTCCCAAAATTTTCACTTTGTCGTTTTTCGATACAATACCTGCCTCAATTAGAGTGTTTACATCGATAACTGTTAGATTTTTTTGTTCGGCTAAGCTGCTCAAAACATCCAAGTTAATTGCTTTATATGAAACACGATTTATATTCTTGAATCCTGATTTTGGCACTACGCGCTGTAAAGGCATTTGTCCACCTTCGAATCCAATTTTACGAGAATAACCGGATCTAGATTTTTGACCTTTGTGCCCACGTGTAGATGTTCCGCCACGACCTGAGCCTTGACCTCTAGCTATACGTTTAGGTTTTTTCGTCGAACCTGCTGCCGGTTTTAAATTACTTAAATCCATAATAAGGTAATTTATACTTTATTTTACTTCTTCTATTTTTAATAAATGGCTTAATTTATTTGCCATACCTATAATCTGTGGAGTAGCTTCAAACTCTTTTGTTTGGTTTAATTTTGAAAAGCCTAAAGCTTTCAATGTAGCTTTTTGTCTTTTCGTTGAACCAATACCACTCTTTACCTGTGTAATTCTAATTTTTGCCATAACTATCCTCCTTATCCTTTAAATACTTTTTCCATAGAAACACCTCTGGCTTGAGCCACCATTCTAGCATCTCTCAATTCAAGTAAAGCGGCAATTGTAGCTTTTACTAGGTTGTGTGGATTTGAAGATCCTTTTGATTTTGCAAGGATATTGTGTACTCCAACACTCTCTAATACTGCACGCATCGCACCACCTGCTTTTACTCCGGTACCCGAAGTAGCGGGTTTTAACAATACGCTAGCTCCACCATATTTGGCTGTTTGCTCATGAGGAATTGTTCCATTCAATATTGGAATTTCCACCAAGTTTTTCTTTGCAGCTTCAATTCCTTTAGAAATGGCTGTTGTTACCTCTCCGGCTTTACCAAGTCCCCAACCTACGATTCCATCTTCGTTTCCTACTACTACCATAGCAGAAAAGCTAAATGTTCTACCACCTTTGGTTACTTTAGTAACACGGTTAATTGCTACCAACCTGTCTTTCAATTCCAGGTCGCTTGTTTTTACTTTTCTATTAGTTTTCGCCATACTTTTAGAATTTAAGGCCACCTTCGCGGGCAGCTTCAGCTAATTTTTTTACTCTTCCGTGATACAAATATCCGTTTCTGTCAAATACAACTTTATCAATGCCTGCATCTAAAGCTTTTTTTGCAACAGCTTTACCTACAAGTTCGGCTTGTTCTCCTTTACTGGGTTTCTTCTCAGCAATTGCTTTATCTAACGAAGAAACTGCCATAATGGTTTCACCAAGCTCGTCATTAATTAATTGAACGTATATTCCTTTATTACTTCTAAAAACACTTAAACGCGGACGTTCTGCCGTACCTTTAACAACTTTACGGATACGTTGTTTTATTCTGTTTCGTCTTTCTTTTTTTGTTAATGCCATAATAATCTAATTATTCTATTATTTAGCAGCGGCTTTACCGGCTTTACGTCTTAACTGTTCTCCAACAAACTTAATTCCTTTTCCTTTGTAAGGCTCAGGCTTGCGAAACGATCTGATTTTTGCTGCCACTAAACCAACTAATTGCTTGTCGTGACTTTTTAGCGTTACAATAGGATTGCTACGCTTATCAGATTTGGCTTCAACAGTAACCTCTTTAGGAATTTGAAGATAGATGTGGTGTGCAAATCCTAATACCAAATCTAAAACATTATTTGGTAATACTTCGGCTCTGTACCCTACACCTACTAGCTCTAATTTTATTTCATATCCTTTAGATACACCTTCTACCATATTATTTACCAACGAACGATACAAACCGTGTAACGATTTATTTTGTTTCGAATCATCGGGTCTTTTTAAGGTTAATTGATTGTCTTCTAGCGACAACTCAATTTGCGGTGCAACTTCTTGTGTAAGTTCACCAAGAGGTCCTTTAACAGTAACGACATTGTCATTAATGTTAATATTTACTCCTGATGGTATTTCTATTGGTAATTTACCTATTCTTGACATAATATGATTTTTAATAGACGTAACATAAAACTTCACCACCAATTTTCATATCACGTGCTTCTTTATCGGTGATAACACCTTTAGAAGTTGATATAATTGCTATACCTAATCCATTTAAAACACGTGGAATAGTTGTGCTGTCGCAATATTGACGTAATCCGGGTTTACTAACTCTTTTTAATGTCTTAATTGCCGGAGTTTTACTCTCGGGATGATACTTCAATGCAATTTTAATGTTGCCTTGATATCCTACTTCATCTTCAAATTTATAATTAAGAATATAACCTTTATCTTTTAAGATTTTAGTCATCTCTTTTTTCAAGTTTGAAGCTGGAATATCTACAACTTTATGATTTGCTTTAATTGCATTTCTCACTCTGTTAAGATAATCTGCTATTGGGTCTGTTACTTTACTCATTTCTTCTCCTCTTTTATATTACCAACTAGCTTTTTTAACACCCGGAATTAATCCTTGTGATGCCATTTCTCTAAAATTTATTCTGCTAATCCCAAATTGGCGCATATACCCTTTTGGTCTGCCTGATAATTTACATCTGTTATGCAAACGAACTCTAGATGAGTTTTTAGGCAACTTTTGAAGTGCATCCCAATCGCCTTCTGCTTTAAGCCTGGCTCTTTTTTCAGCATACTTCTCAACCAATTTCATACGCTTTACCTCGCGGGCTTTCATTGATTCTTTTGCCATGTTTAATTCTTTTTGATGTTTTTAAACGGTAATCCTAATTCGCGTAACAATGCATATCCTTCCTCATCGGTATCGGCTGAAGTAACAAATGTAATGTTCATTCCATTAATTTGATTAACTTTATCCATTACGATTTCAGGAAAAATAATTTGTTCAGGCACTCCTAGAGTGTAATTTCCACGTCCATCCATTTTGCTTTCGATACCGCGAAAATCGCGAATACGAGGCAACGCAACCGCTACCAAACGCTCTAAGAATTCGTACATCCTATCACGACGCAAAGTAACTCTTACACCGATAGGCATTCTTTTTCTCAACTTAAAGTTAGAGATATCTTTTTTAGATAATGTTTGTACTGCTTTTTGACCGGCTATTTCAGTCATCTCTTGTGTTGCCACATCAATTACTTTTTTATCGGTAATTGCAGCACCTACACCTTGGTTTAAAACAATTTTCTCTAACTTTGGAACCTGCATAACAGAACTATAATCGAACTGTTTTTTTAGAGCAGGAACAATCTCATCTTTGTATTTCTTTTTAAGTGTTGGTTGATATTCCATTACTTAATCTCCTCTCCTGATTTTTTTGAATAGCGAACTAATTTGCCTTCATCGTTATATTTTCTACCAATTCTGGTTGGTTCTCCTGTTTTAGGGTCAACAACCATTAGGTTAGAAATATGAATAGGTGCTTCTTTTTCGATAATACCTCCCTGTGGCGTTTCTGCGTTAGGTTTGGTGTGTTTTTTTATCATATTAACACCTTCAACAATAGCTCTGTCTGATTTGCGGATTACTTCTAGTACACGACCTTTTTGGCCTTTACTAACTCCGGCAATAACGATAACGTTATCTCCTTTTTTAATATGTAACTTTTTCTGCATTTTGAGCTTTTTTACTATTAAAGTACTTCGGGAGCTAAAGAAACAATTTTCATGTTCTTCTCCCTTAATTCACGTGCAATAGGGCCGAAAATACGTGTTCCACGCATTTCTCCTGCTGGGTTTAATAACACAACTGCGTTATCGTCGAAACGAATATACGAACCGTCTTTACGGCGTACTTCTTTTTTTGTACGAACCACAATTGCTCTTGAAACAGCTCCCTTTTTTATATCGCTACTTGGTATAGCGCTTTTTACTGTAACAACTACTTGATCGCCAATAGATGCATAACGTTTTTTTGTACCGCCTAATACTCGGATACAAAGTACTTCGCGTGCACCACTGTTATCAGCAACCGTACATCTTGATTCTTGTTGTATCATAACTACTTAGCTCTTTCAATTATTTCAACTAATCTCCAACACTTGTTTTTACTCAAAGGACGCGTTTCCATAATCCTAACAGTGTCACCAATGTTGCAGGTATTTTTCTCATCGTGGGCATAAAACTTGCTAGTTTTATTAATGAACTTTCCATAAATTGGATGTTTAACTTTACGTCTTACAGCAATAACTATGGTTTTGTCCATTTTATCGCTAACAACTACGCCTACTCTTTCTTTTCTCAGATTTCTAACTTTATTCTCTTCCATCGTTGACTAGTTCTGATTATTGTTTAACTCTCTTTCGCGAAGAATTGTTTTTAATCTTGCAATATCTCTTTTTACCTCTGTTAACTTAAAAGGATTTTCAAGCGGAGATACAGCATGATTCATTCTTAGGCGAACTAAGTTTTCTTTTTCTAACTCTATTCTTTCGACAATTTCTTTGTCGGTCATTTCTCTAATTTCAGAAGTCTTCATATCACCTAATTTCTTATTCTACAAAATCGCGTCTTACAATAAACTTTGTTTTAACCGGCAATTTTTGAGATGCTCTACGCAATGCTTCTTTAGCTAATGCGAATGGCACACCATCTGCCTCAATAATAATTCGTCCCGGAGTAACTGGCGCAACAAATGCTTCAGGTGCTCCTTTCCCTTTACCCATACGTACCTCTGCAGGTTTCTTTGTAATAGGTTTATCAGGGAATATGCGAATCCATATTTGACCTTGTCGTTGCATGTGACGTGTTACTGCAACCCTTGCAGCTTCAATCTGCCGACCTGTAATCCATGACTCTTCCAACGACTTTATTCCAAAAGACCCGAATGCTAATTGGTTTCCGCGTTGTGCGTTACCTTTCATTCGTCCTTTCTGTACTCTTCTAAATTTAACTTTTTTTGGCTGTAACATGATTTTTCTTTTGTTGAGTGTTTACTCTATTTTCTTCTTCTGCTACGTCCACCGCCACCTCTGTTGCCTCCGCCACGACGTCCACCTTGTTGTTTTTCGCCGATGTTAGGAGCAAGGTCACGATTACCATAAACCATTCCTTTAAATATCCAGACTTTCACTCCGATAAGTCCGGTTTTTGTCAATGCTTCTCCTTGTGCATAATCGATGTCAGCACGTAGCGTGTGTAACGGAATTCGACCGTCTTTATACATTTCGGAGCGTGCCATTTCTGCTCCGTTCAAACGACCCGAAACCAATATTTTTATACCACCTGCTCCCATACGCATAGTTGAAGCAATAGCCATCTTCACTGCCCTACGGTATGCAACCTTACCTTCAATTTGACGTGCAACATTGTTTGCAACAATTTGCGCATCCAATTCAGGGCGTTTAATTTCGAAAATGTTAATCTGTACGTCTTTATTGGTAATTTTTTTCAATTCCTCTTTCAACTTATCTACTTCTTGACCACCTTTACCAATAATAATACCTGGGCGTGAAGTGTACACAGTAACTGTTATAAGTTTAAGAGTTCGTTCGATAACGATTCTCGAAACACTTGCTTTAGCCAAACGTGCACTAAGATACTTTCTGATCTTGTGGTCTTCGGCTATTTTGTCACCGTAGTTATCCCCGCCAAACCAATTTGAGTCCCATCCTTTGATGAAACCTAAGCGATTAGATATCGGATTTACTTTTTGTCCCATGTATTCTTAATTTTCTTCTTCAACATTTTCTTTCTTACTATCTACGAAAAGTGTAACATGGTTAGAGCGTTTTCTAATTCTATGCGCTCTTCCTTGTGGAGCCGGACGTAATCTTTTCAAAATTCGTCCTGAGTCAACCATGATTTTACTTACGTATAATTCACTTTCTTCTAAACGAACACCTTCGTTTTTTACTTGCCAATTGGCTATTGCCGAAAGCAACAACTTCTCAACTCTACGAGAGGCTTCTTTAGGAGAATATTTTAGTGTATCTAATGCCTTATCTACTTCCATACCACGAATCATATCGGCTACTAACCTCATTTTACGTGGAGAAGTAGGGCAATTTCTTAAAACTGCAAAATATTGCGTTTTTTTTGCTTCTTTTCTTTTTTCAGCTGCTAATCTTTTTCTGGCACCCATTGTCTTTCTTTTTTAATTTTCTAAGGCAATTATGCCTATCTTTTCTTATTACCAGCATGTCCCCTAAAAGTACGTGTTGGGGCAAATTCGCCTAAACGATGTCCCACCATATTCTCTGTAATGTAAACAGGGATAAACTTATTACCATTATGAACAGCTATGGTATGTCCAACAAAATCAGGAGATATTACTGATGCTCTTGCCCACGTTTTTATTACCGATTTTTTGTTCGACTCATTCATAGCCAAAACTTTTCTTTCTACATTATGATCGATATAGGGGCCTTTTTTTAATGAACGACTCATACTACTTTCCCTTTAATTATTTTTTTCTACGCTCTACAATATACTTGCTTGAAGCTTTCTTTTTCGAACGGGTTTTGTATCCTTTCGCTAAGAGTCCTTTACGAGAACGAGGATGACCTCCGGAAGCACGACCTTCTCCACCACCCATTGGGTGATCAACAGGGTTCATAACAACACCACGCACACGAGGTCTTCTTCCTTTCCAACGGCTTCTACCAGCCTTTCCTGATCTCTCAAGTATATGATCTGCATTACCTACTGTACCAACAGTTGCTCTACAAGTTGTTAGTACTAATCTTGATTCTCCTGAAGGTAGTTTTAATGTTACAAATCTACCTTCGCGCTGTGTTAACTGCGCATAAGCACCTGCACTACGAGCCATTACTCCTCCCTGTCCGGGCTGAAGCTCAATGTTGTGCACCAATGTTCCAAGAGGTATTTCTGCTAGGGGAAGTGTATTTCCTATTTCTGGTTGTACGCCCGAACCACTCTTAACAGTTTGCCCAACTTGCAACCCTGTTGGAGCAATTATGTAACGCTTCTCACCATCCTCGTATTTTACAAGTGCGATGTTAGACGTTCTGTTCGGATCGTATTGAATAGAATCGACAACAGCTGCCATACCGTCTTTATTTCTTTTGAAATCGATAATACGGTATTTACGCTTATGTCCCCCACCTATATACCTCATCGTCATCCGGCCTTGGTTATTACGCCCGCCTGATTTTTTTAGGGGCTCCAACAATGATTTCTCAGGTGTAGATGCAGTAATGGCATCAAAAGCACTAATAATCTTGTGCCTTTGACCCGGTGTAATTGGTTTAAACTTTCTTACTGCCATTTCAATTTATTATATATTACTAAAAAAATCTATACTATCACC
>PDWI01007565.1_pt1 | contig 13103 bp, 7 predicted proteins | sample 1430891 | NCBI WGS metagenome assembly PDWI01 (sample SAMN01162508, study PRJNA174530) | Oral metagenome, whole genome shotgun sequencing project. | biome: Marine environment; feature: Marine mammal; material: Swab sample of the gingival sulcus; isolation source: swab sample of gingival sulcus... | reverse complement strand
CGTGCAGATAACGTCCTTTGGCTGCGGCCCGGATGCCTACGTGGTGGATGAGGCGATGGAGGTCCTGCAGCGTGCGGGCAAGACGGCAACGGTGCTGAAGGTGGACGATGTGTCGAATGTGGGTTCTCTGCGTCTGCGCATCCGTTCGCTGGTGGAGAGCCTGCGGCAGCGGCAGCAGCGGGTGGGGGCGAGGCAGCTGGAGGTGCGTCTGCAGAAGCCCTTCGGGGAGGAGGATAGGCATAGGACGATTCTCATGCCGTGGTTCGGGGATGCGTACTCTCCCTACCTTCCGGTACTGTTCAAGCTGGGGGGCTATAAAGCTGTGAACCTGCCGCCGAGCGATGCGGAGACCCCGGGCTATGGGCTACGCTATAGCAACAATGAGATTTGCTATCCGGCTACGCTCATCGTGGGGGACTTCATGAAGGCGATGGCCAGCGGGAAGTACCGCCCGGAGGATGTGGCCTTCGGTATAACGCAGACCGGGGGGCAGTGCCGTGCGACTAACTACATGTCCCTGGTGAAGCGCGCGCTGGCGCAGGCGGGCTATGCTGATGTGCCGGTGATCTCAGTGGCTACGAGCGAGCTGAATGAGCAGCCGGGCTTTGAGATAGCGTGGGGAAAAATGATGAAGCCCATCCTGCGGACGATGGTGTATGCGGATGTGCTGGCGGTTCTGTACAATACGTCGCGGGTGCGCGAGAAGCGGAAGGGGCATGCGCTGGAGCTCTTCCATGAGTACACGGAGCTGGGGCTGGAGCTGCTGGAGGCTGGTCGGACGAAGGGGATGCGTGCGCTGCTGGCCAGGGCGGCTGATGATTTCCGGGCGGCCATCCACCTGAAGGAGCTGCCGCGGGTGGGGATAGTGGGGGAGATATTCGTGAAGTACAATAGCTTTGCCAACCGGGGGCTTGTGGATTGGATCTGCGAGCATGGGATGGAGCCGGTTGTCCCTGCGCTGGCGGAGTTCTTCCTGGAGGGCTTCGCGAGCCGGGTGGTTCGTGCGCAGGATAGGATAGATAGGAAGGGCTTGGGGACGATGCTTACGCCGGCGGTGGAGACCTACGTTTTCTCGATCATCCGGGGGATGGAGAAGGCGGTGGCTTCGTATCCCTACTACCGGCCGATAGGTAGGCCCTCGCATGAGGCGAGCCTGGCGAGGCCGATTATCAACCTGAATGCGCAGTTTGGGGAGGGGTGGCTGATCCCGGCGGCCTTTGCGCGCTTTGCGCAGGAGGGGGTGAACAGCGTGGTGTGCATGCAGCCCTTTGGGTGCATCGCCAATCATATCATCGCCAAGGGGGTGGAGAAGCGGGTGCGGGATATGTACCCGGAGCTCAACATCCTGTTCCTGGATTTGGATAGCGGGGTGAGCGATGTGAACTTCTTCAATAGGTTGCACTTCCTGATGGAGGTGGCGAAGAGCGGTGTGGCTGAGGTGGCGGGTTGAGGCAGATAGGGAACTTTTCTCCTGTTGGTGTGTTTGCTAGGTGTATATAATATGATAAAGGGGGAAAACAATGCGGGGTTTAGTTGTGTATTCGAGCGTAACGGGCAATACGAGGCGTTTGGCCGAGAAGCTGTATGAGGGCCTTCGTGCCAGCGGGGAGTGGTCTTTGCAGGATATGAAGGATGGATTTGACGGCTCAGCTTACGATGTGATTCTGTTTGGCGGTTGGGCCGAGGGTGGCTCTTTGAATAAGCAGGCGCTCAAGTCTTATGAGCAGCTGGAAAAGTCCGGCAAGCGTATAGGTCTTTTCATGACGATGGGTGCTCGTACGAGCACGGAGCATGGTCGTATGTGCCGGGAGAATTTGCTTTCGCTGCTGGATGGTGTGGATAGTCTGGGGGTGCAGACCCTGCAGGGCTACATTGCTCCGGAGCTAATGGAGAAGCTGGGTGCTGCGCCGGATTCGGTGATTCCGGCTTCAGTGAAGGAGGCGATGCAGGATGGTGTGAATTCCTACCAATCGCCGACGGATGGGGACTATGAGGCGATAGTATCTTTCTTTAGGGAGCAGCTGTAGCGCTATGGTCTAGCTCGGCTTATTAGCGGCGCGGCGAGCCGCCATGCCTACGGGCTACTTTAGGTATGCGGCGCACTCCAAGGCCAGGGGGAATCTTCTACTCGCTGAATTTATGGTTCGATTTTATGCCGTCTAAGTGGTGCGTGAGCGTGTTTTTTCGTCCGGTTCAATGGGTGTTTCGTCATGTGGATGGTGTGTTTTGCCATCTTTCCATGTGCTAATGGTAGGAGATAGCAACTATTTGCACTTTACTGCGTTTAAGCTAGTCGATATATACATGCATTGGTTGCGCCGAGCCGTAGAAGTCGGTGGATGTTAGCTTATAAGTAAAGTACGGATTAGAAATGGTAGTTTTGAGGAATTGGGCATTGACGCTGGCCTTTGTCGGTGCTCTTGCGCTAGGGAGTTGCGAGAAGGATAAGGTGGTGGAGGATCCTGTACCCGTGCCACCGGAGCAAGCCGGTAGTACGAATCCCGGTGGTACGAATAACGATGAGCCGGAGGATACAAATAAGAAGAAGGGGCCTCCCAGCCAAGACCCTGGTACATCTACCCCGAGCCCTAGCCCGACTCCGGGTGCGGAGGGGGAGAGTACTGCGCCGGACGGTAGGGTGTGGTACGTTGATCTGCAATGGAAGGCGGAGAGCGTTGATCGCTATGAGGCGGTGGATCTCTGGGAGGTGAAGCATAAGCCGGAGAGTGTGAGCCTCGAGAGCCTGAAGGATGTGGTGAAGTTCGAGGTGTATACGGGGTCGGAGCGGAAGGAGATCGGGTATGATGAGCTTACCCTCAAGAAGCTACGTTGGGAGGATAACTACCTGTATTTTAATATTCAGTACAAGGGAGTTACCTCGACGAACCGGCGTTTGGCCTTCGATGTGGAGAAGTACTTTGGCTACCTGGTGTCGGTGGATCCGGAGGGGCCAAAGAAGTTGTACCTTAACGGTGCGTACCATTTTGCGAGCAATGAGATGGGTTGGCTATTCCAGTTCGATAGGACGAGGCCGGATGGGAAGAAGCGTGTGCAGTTCCATCGGGCGGCACCGGTGTTCGAGAAGGACTATGACCACTCCTCGGGTACGTTGAGCCTGACCTTCTGGGTGGAGGATCCGCGGGATGAGAATAAGCCGGATCCCCTGCTTGTGCAGATTACCAAGTCGCGCGTCAGCGGGTTTAAGAAGGATGCGGAGCTGGTGAAGGATTTGACGATTAGCCCGTCGCCGGAGTTCATAGAGGTGGTGAAGGCCAATAGGGCCAAGAATGTGGAGCTGATTTCGAATGCGATAGCCACTGGTAAGGCTAAGATGCTGGTGGACATTGGTGGGGGTAAGACGGAAATGCGGGATTTCCAGAACCTGTGGGCCTCCTGTACCTATCAGCTTGGTGATAAGCCCCTGGAACCCCGGCTGAACGTGGAGGGGCAGAAGTTCGTGCTCTACCGTGCGGAGAAGTACCTGGATGTGTACATGGTCAATCCGAAGTTCGTGGTAACTGAGAAGATGGAGAAGGTGGATGCGGGTGGTAAGCAGGTGCTGGAGCTTAAGGTACGGCTTGCCGAGTTCTACTACGATAGGAAATATTCTCCGGTGGCGGAGGTGCCTGGGGATGCGACTACCACGGTGGTAGTACCCCTAGATTAGGGTGTTTAGCTGGTATTATTGCTAAGGGTGGCGGGTATCCGGCCACCCTTTTTTGTGGTATTTGCTATAGTAGGCTTGGGTCGCACCGCTATGCCTATGGGCTGCTTTCGACCCAATGCGCTGGGGGTGCTACTAGAGTATGGATGCGTTTGGTGGGTGGCTATTTGATATGATACGGGGGAGCTGGCGCATTGCCAACTCCCCCGCTCTTGCGATGTGTTCTACTGGCCTATTCGACGATGAAGCGTAGGCTTTCGTTCTTTATCCTGGCGAGGTATTCGCCTGCGGGTAGGCCGGTGAGGTCAATGGCATCGGCCGTTTCTAGCTCTAGTACTTTCTGACCGATGGCGTTGTATACCTCTACATTTGCGGGGCTGGCGAGGCCCTCTATGCGGCATAGCCCGTGGGCGGGGTTGGGGGTGATGCGGTACTGCCCTTTATTCGGGGGGGTTACTGGGGTATCCGTGCCGCCGCCTACGGTTATCTCGCAGGTGGCCTGGTAGCCCCCATCCTCGGTGGTGGCGGTAATCGTTGCTGTACCTGGGCGTAGGGCGGTAACAATGCCTGCGGGGTTCAGCGAGATGGCGATGGTGGTGCTCTTCTTCCAGGTGATGTTCTGATTGCTGGCGTTGCTGGGGGTGATGATGGCCTGGAGGGTGAGCTTTTCGCCCTTGGCCATCGTTGCGGAGGTAGGTTCTATGGTGATCCCCTCGACGGGTATGAGAGCCTCGACGTTCAGCTCCTGCCACTGCTCGGCGTTTTTATAGTCCTCGGCCTTGCCGATGGGTACGCGCAGGGTGCATTGGCTCTTGTTCATGCCCTTGAAGATATCCGGGCCGAGGGTGATGGCGCTGGGGTCCTCCTGCTCCACCTCGATGAAGGTGAGGGCGGTGCAATCGTTGAAGGCCTGCTGGCCAATCGTGGTAATGCTCTTGGGGATGAGGAGCTTTTGTAGCTGGGTGCATCCGTTGAAGGCCTTGATGCCTATGGTCTCTAGGCTGGGTGGGAGGTTGATGTTTTCGAGGGCGGTGCATCCCTGGAATGCGCCGGTGCCTAGGGTGGTGGTATAGTCGGGCAGGGTAACCGTTTTGAGGGCTGTGCAGTTCACGAAGGCGTCCCCCTCAATGGTCTTGATGCTCTCCTTGGGGCCTGGGAGTATGGTTACGGTTTCGAGGCTCTTGCACTCCTTGAAGGCGTTGCGGCAGTTGAGGTCGCCGGGTATCTCTACGGTTTTAATGCCGGTGTTGGTGAAGGCTACCTGGTCGAGGGTCTTGAGGGATGTGGGCAGGGTGATGGCGGTGAGCTTTGTGCAGTTGATGAATGCGGCAATGCCTATGGTTTCTAGCCCTTCCTGCAGCTGGACGGTGGTGAGGTCCTGGCAGCCGGAGAAGGCCCCTTCGCCTATGGTCTTGACTGTGCTGGGTATGCTCACGCTCTCGAGCCCGCTGCACTTCTTCAATGCGTGCGCGGCGATTTCGACCACCTGGCACTGTACGCCTCCGATGTTGACCGTTGCGGGTATTTCCCCGGTGGGCGTTTCGTAGCTTGCTGGCCAGTAGGGTTCGGTCTTGCTCGGGGGGATGAGGCGGGCCTTCTCCTCGGTGCCGATGCGCTCGAAGTAGAAGCCGTTGACGCAGAAGCGGGGGGCCAGCTCTATGTACTCCTTCTCCAGATTGTTATCTTTGGTCCATACGTCACCTCCGCTTATGTGTCCGCCCTCTGGCTTGACGACTGTGCATTTGTAGCTGAGCTTGCCATTAACGCTGAGCCGTTTCCATCGAACAGGGGGGTTATTCCCATTCCACTCTAGCACCAGGTATGCCCCATCGACGGTGAGATCGCCCCGGCAGTCTATATTCGGGTAGAAAGTGAAAGAGCTTAGCCTGCAGGACTTGATGGTCAGGTTTTGGGCGGCGAGAATCTTCGCATTGCATTCCAGCGAGCCCGAGCCCTCTATGGTCAAGTTCTTCTTGGCGTATATGGCGGCTGGTTCGGCTAAATTATAGATTTTGAGACTGTTATTGCCCTTTAGCACGAGCGTGTATTCGGTGAGGAACTCAAGGTCATGTGCGTTACTGCTCGCGTCAATTGAAATAAGTGCATTCTCGAGCGTGAGGACTTTACTATCCGGGTCGAGCGTAACTGTGCCAGATTTGACTGGTGCTAAGTCCCCGATGTTCTGATAGTTGTCCGTGGTTACTGGCCAGTTGCCTATCTGGAGTCCTAGGCTTTCGGCTCTGGCTATGCTTCCGGCTAAGAGCAGGATGAGGAATAGGGGTAGGATGCGGCTTGGTAGCCAGTGTTTTCGAGGCGTTCGCTGCGTGGTGGAGGTGTTTCTGGGTATGTCGCTTTGCGTTTTCATGGCTTTGGACTTTGCTTGTTCTACTGGTATAGGGCGCAAGTTAGTAAATTATTTTATCAAATGAGTTATCGGCCTAGGTTTTTCGGCGGTCTCTTTGGGGTGTATGGGGTGGAATTGGTAGAAAGTGCTACCTTCGTAGGGGGAGGTTGTGGTGTTTTGTGGTGATTTTGATAGCTAAATGGTATGAAGGGTTTAGTTCTGTATTCAAGCCGGACGGGTAATACGAAGCGTTTGGCCGAGCGGATTTACGAGGGCTTGCGGGGGAGCGGGGAGTGGGATTTGGCGGATGTTGCGCGTGGGTGCGATGCGGATGGGTACGATGTGGTGCTGCTGGGTGGTTGGGCTGACCGGGGGTCGCTGGACGGGGCGGCGCTGGAGGCGTTTAGGGAGATGGATAAGTCGGGTAAGCGTGTGGGGCTGTTCATGACGATGGGTGCGCGGGTGGATAGCCCGCATGGCCAGATGCATACGGAGGCGCTGGGGGAGCTGCTGGAGGGGGTGGATGGTCTGGGTGTGCAGACGCTGCAGGGGAGTGTGGCGCCGGCGGTGCTGGAGCGGCTGGCGCTGATTCCGGACTCGATGATGCCGCGGAAGGTGAAGGATGCGATGGAGGCTGAGGCGCGGTCGTACGTTGCGCCGACGGATGGGGACTACGAGGCGATAGTGGGCTTCTTCAGGGAGCGGCTTTAGCGCTATAGCTTAGCTTGGTTTATTAGCGGCGCGGCGAGCCGACTGCCGCTACGGGCTGCTTGCTCGATATAAATGCCCCCATGTGGCACAATGGGTCGCAAGCAGCCCGTAGGCATGCGGCGAGTGGCTTTGCCCAGGGGCAATTTTCCATTCGACGAATCCATGGTTCAAATTTATGCTCGCTGCCTAGCCCGTGGGCGTGTTTGTTTCGTCCGCTTAAATGGGTGGTTGGTCATATGCTGGGTGGGCTTTGTCACCTTTGGGGATGTAAATGGCTGGGGGGTAGCAACCATTCCTAGCTTTCGACGTTTAAGCTAGTCGATATATGCATGCATCGGTTGTGCCGAGCCGTAGAAGTCGGCGGATGTTAGCTTACAAGTAAAGTACGGATTAGGAAATGGGAGTCTTGAAGAGTTGGGCAGTGGCCCTGTTTTTTGTGGGGGCTATCGCTCTGGTAGGATGCGATAAGGAGGAGGTGCAGCGGGATGATAGCGGGGGGCAAGTTCAGGCTGAGCAGGGTGAGGGGAATTTTCGGCCTGGTGAGCCGGAGGTTAAGCCTGAAGAGGGGGCGGCTGATGGTGGCTCGGGGGAGAAGGGCGAGGGGAAGAATGATGAGGGTGGCAGCTTTGAGCAGGGTACTCCGGAGGAAAATGCTGGTTCGTCGGGTAGCGAGGGTGAGGGGCAGCCTGCCGATCCGGGGCAGAAGGTGTGGCGGGTCTCTGCGAGCTGGGTGAATGAGACGGGTGAGCAGTACGCCCTGATCGACCTGAAGGATCTGTTGAAGACCCCGGAGCAGATTACCCTGGATAGGTTTAAGGATTTGGTGCGGTTCAGCGCGAAGTCTGGCGGGGAGACGAAGGTGGTCTCGAGTGATGATTTGAAGCTTGAAAGCCTGAAGTACTCGCTTGCGGATGAGAGGATAGAGCTGAAGGTTGGCTATGGCGGTAGCGCTAGCAATGTGCAGCTGGATTTCCAGAAGCAGAAGTGGTACGATCGGCGGATACAGCCGGAGCAGGATTTCATAGAGGGGATTTACCTGATAGCCTGCTACAACTTCGCCAGCAACATGATGGGTAATCTCTTCGGCTTTAGGGACGGGGGACGGTTTAGGTTTGATAGGGCGCAAGATGTAGGGAAGGGGTTGCAGTGGGAGGATAATAGCATGACCTTGAGCTTCTGGGTGGAGGATAGCGAGCTTCCTGAGGTGGGTTCGTTGCAGCTGACGAAGAGCCTTAGCGGTTTCCTGCCGGTGGTGAATTTGTCGAAAGGGCTGAAGGTGCAGGCCTCCAATGAGATGCTTCGCTTCGTGAAGTGGTATATTGGGAAGAAGAACAATAAGATTCCCTCGGCAACAGCGATGGAGAACATCTTGCAGAATGCTAACCGCGAGGGTACAGACCTTGGCAACCTGATGCGTACGTGCGACTACGAGCTGGATGGCCAGGAGATGCGACCGGCTGAGATGGGCGGGAATAAGTTTTTTGAGCTTACGCCTGAGGAGGGGCTAATCGCGCACCTGAAGCGTTTGAAGTTCAAGGTGGAGAAGGTGGAGAAGGACGGTTCTGTGCCCGGTATGCTGGTGGTGTCGCTCTATCTGCACAGCATAGAGGAAGAACGCTCTGGTGTGCTCTACGTTTCTGATGGGGATGAAGGTAAACCCATCCGGCTAGAGCTCCCGAACGTGTTCAAGCCATAAGCTTTGGGAATAATGTGTGGCCCGACCTACGAGAGTGGGTCGGGCTTTTTATGCTCTCTACTTGCCGATGCAGAAGTTGGCGAATATGTTGGTGAGTATGTCCTCCGTGGTGATGCGTCCGGTCACGGTGCCGAGGTGGTGTGTTACGTTGCGAATGTGGTGGGCCAGGAGGTCTGGGGGTAGCTGGTTCTGTATGGCCTGCTGAAGGGCCTCCAGCTCAAGGGCTGCCTGCTGGAGGGCGTTGTAGTGGCGGATGTTGGTGAGGGTGGGCACCTCTCCTTCCTGCAGGATGTCGGATGCGCGGGCGTGTAGCCATTCGTGCAGCTCGTGGGTGCCGTTTGTTTGCTTTACGGATATGGTGGCTATGGGGTATTGGGTGAGGGGGGAGAGGGATTGGAGCGTTTGGGCGAGCCGGTCCTGGTTGGTCTTGTCGCGCTTGGTGAGTAGTATGAGGGTTGAGGTGGAGGGCTGGATGTTGGGGGCGATGTCGCGGAGGTGGTTGGCCAGCTCTTCGGCAGGGCGGGTGGAGTCGAGGAGTATGAGGGCGAGGGGTGCTGCTTGTAGCTCTTTGTAGGCGCGTTCTATGCCGATGCGTTCAACGGGGTCTTCGGTTTGCCGTAGGCCTGCGGTGTCGACCGGGCGGAAGAGGATGTCGCCCAGGAGCAGCTCTCCCTCGAGGGTGTCGCGCGTGGTGCCGGGTATATCGGTTACGATGGCTCGCTCCTCGCCGAGTAGGTGGTTGAGCAGGGAGCTTTTCCCGGCATTTGGGGGGCCGATGATGGCTAGAGGTACTCCGTGGCGGATGGCTTCGCCACGTGCGAATCCCTGCGTGAGCTGCTGGGCCTGCTCTAGGGTCTGCTGGCTGAGGTGTAGTAGCTGCTCCCTATCGGCGAACTCCACGTCCTCCTCGCCGAAGTCAATCTCCAGCTCGGTGAGCGAGGCGAGCTCTAGGAGTTTTGCCCTCAGCTGCTCTATAGCCTGGGATACTGTGCCCTTGAGCTGCTGGTAGGCGGTTTTGTGCTGGGCGGGGGTGATGGCGGCGATGAGGTCGTTGACGGCTTCGGCCTGGGCGAGGTCGAGCTTGCCGTTGAGGAAGGCCCGCTGGGTGAATTCGCCTGGTTGTGCGAGACGTGCGCCGAGGTCTACGGCCAGGTTGATGAGTGTGCGTGTGATGAAGGGGGAGGCGTGGGTGGATATTTCAAGCATATTCTCGCCGGTGTATGAGTTTGGTGCTGTGAAGTGGGTAATCAGCGCTTCGTCTACTGTTTCGCCCTCCGGGGTGTAGAGCCTAGCTAGGGTAGCCCTTCTAGGTATGGGCATTTGATTTTTGCGCGTTAGGGTTTGGGTGATTTCCTGGGTGTGTGGTCCAGATAGGCGGATGAGGGCTATGGCCCCCCCGGCAGGGCTGGTTGCTAGGGCGATAATGGTCGGCATGGTATGCTTGTTTGCCCGCGAAGTTAGCAAGATTTGGTGGTATAGGTGGAGCACCCACCCACCTGTAAGTCTCTGTTTTTCTAGGGCTATTTGTACTGTGTCTGGTTAGCTATGATTATTGTGCTATATTTGCTGCGCACAAGGTAGAATATTCCATTCTATCTAGCCTTTCCTACAGGGCGATACGTAGGTTGGGGGGTGCAGAGTTGTGTATAAGCTAGAAAATGTAATGGTAAAACCACTATAGTATGAAGAGAAAAACGGTACGCGTAGGAGTTTTACTGCTTAGCTGGCTGGTGCTGCTTGGTAGTCCGGGTTTGGCTTTTGCCCAGCCCATGGAGGAATCCCCAGAGGCTGGGGTTAGCCAGGCGGATAAGGGTGGCCGGAAGAAGCTAAGCAAGAGCGAGGTGATGGCGCTGAGCTACGAGGATTTGCTGGCGATGGACTTGGATGTGCTGATGGAGGCTGCCGATACTGCTGGTATGTCGATGGACGACCTGCTGGAGATGGCGATGAACCGGAAGGCGACGATCGCCAGCAAGAAGTCGGAGAGTATTTTTGAGAGCCCGCTGGCGACTTACGTTATTTCGCATGAGGATATCATAAGCTCCGGTTACACGCATGTAGCGGAGCTTTTTAATTTGGTGCCTGGTGCCTTTGTCCGGCAGAAGACCAACGGTAACTACGATGTTACCTTCCATGGTATGGACAATGTACCCCCTAGCAACCCGGCTATAGTTCGTGAGAATACGACTATGCTGCTGATGATCGACGGGCGTATCGTATACGACCAGTTCAGTGGCGCTGTGTTCTGGGAGACGCTTCCGGTTTCGGTCAATGATATAGAGCGTATTGACGTGATTGTGGGGGCTGCATCTGCGCTCTATGGTCCGAATGCTATGACAGGTGTAGTGAATATCATCACGATGAAGTCAGCTGTTCGTGCGTCTGCCAAGGGTCTTGCCGCGCTGGGGCTACATGGTAAGCGGGATGCGATGCTCAACGTGGCCCTGCCGATAGCTGACAATTTTAGCGCCCGTGCAACGGGCTATTTCCAGAAGACGGATCGGTTCGAGCGGGAGTACTACAACTTGCTTCGTCTTAAGAAGGTGTCGTACGATGAGCAGGTGAACTACTTCCTGGTGAGCCCCTTCCTGGGTGAGTGGTCTGCTCGGCGGCAGAAGTTGGGCTTGATGCGATTCGGTGGTACGGGTAATCTGTACTATGATCGTGGTTCTGATTTGAAGGCTCGCTTGACCTTTGGCGCGGAGCAGAGCCGTGCGCAGACAGCGGCTTTCAACAATACGGTTCGTCCGCTGAACATGCGGTCGTCCCTTATGATGTTTACGGAGGCTTCGATGCATATTGGCCCGCTGCATGGGCAGGGTTCGTATAGCTGGGGGACTGTCAATCTGGATGAGAAGACGCGTACTCCCTACAACACGCGTTTCGAAAGCCATACGGGGGCCGCGCTTATCAACGGGAATTTCGATGTGGGTTATGGTCTCTCGTTCCTTCCGGAGCTTTCGGTGCGGCATACGGTGGTGGAAGATGCGCCGAATGGTGACAACTTTGATCCCATGCGCGTTACTGTGGATCCCTCTACCGGTGAGGAGGTGGGTGGTAATCCGCAGAATTTCATGAATGGGGAGAAGTCCCTTACGGTGGCGGGCGCAAGCCTCCGCCTGGAGTACCGACCTATTGCGAGCTTGAAGCTGATAGCTGCAGCACGCTACGATCTGTATGCCCAGATTCAGCGTAGCGCACTGAGCTGGCAGGCGGTGGCTAGCTGGCAACCAGTGGATGATCACCTGATCCGGGCGAACTACTCGCGCGCTTCGCGTAGCCTCTTCTTTACCTCCCTGTTTGCCGATGTGCAGAAAGTTCCCATTGCCAACACGGATTTTATTCTCTGGGATCTCGGAGGGAGTAGCAAGGGCTGGGCGCCCATCCTAGGGAAAGATAACCAGTGGTTGAGCCTGGAGGGTAATCGTGACCTGAGCATACCGAAGCTGGATTTTTACGAGCTGGGCTACCGTGGGAAGTTTGGTCGCTACTTTACGCTAGACCTCGTGCTATTCTACCAGCAGATGCAGGATTTCGATGCCCCTGAGGTGCGTGATATGCGGGTTAAGGATTTCCTGCTGACGCATCCGAAGGCGTACCAGCAGCTGCATGATGTCCGGCGGTATGAGAATCTTGGTATGAAGGCGCGCCAGTTTGGGGCGACCCTAGCGCTTAGCTCCGTACCGACGAGCTGGCTGAGCATGCGTGGGCATATAACCTTTCAGATGACCCGCCTAAGCGATTATAAGGTATATGACGGCGTAGATTTCCATATGGATATGAAGACGCGTGATAAGTACTTCGTGGGCTCTATGGTGAGCCGGACGCATACTGGAACACCGGCGATTTTTGGTGGTCTCAATCTCCGCTTTAACCCCTTGCCGAGTAAGAGCCTTCTGATAGACGTGAATATTATGGGGCGTACCAATCAGCTCTACGGTGAGCGTAAGCTGGTGCGGGAGAGCCATCCCCTTGCGCAGACGGAGGTGGACTGGGGGCTCTGGTGCGACCTTTCCATTTCCTACAAGGTGATAGAGGGTGTGACTGTATTCGCCACTGGCCAGCACCTTGGGCGGGAGCAGGAGCAGTACGCCTTTACCGATAAGGTCAAGATGACGGCGTTGGGTGGTCTACGTTTCGATTTTTAGGATAATGAATAGAGGAAGGAGATTAGCGATGATTAGCAAGAGGTTACTAGCTGTGCTATTGGGTCTAGGGCTTTCCCTGACCATCCTGAGTTGCGATAAGATAGACTATGAGGAGGAGGAGCAGCGTGAGATACCCCTAAGTATACATGAGCTGTTTGAGGCACTGGGTCGGCCTTACGATTCGGTTTACGAGGAGATGCGTCCGTACGTTAAGATGGCCGAGTTTACGTTTACCTCGCCACCGAATCCCTTCTACGGGGTGAAGCCGGGGCAGCCGCGCATACTGGATGGCTACGATGTGAAGTCCTTCGTCCTACCCCAGGTGGAGCACCGTGCGGACCAGTCGTTTAATCGTCTGATTAAGTACGTTAGCAGTCCGTTCAAGGCTGGGGAAGACGATAAGCGTCGGGTTGGTCTACTGGAGATACAGAGCGTACATGAGGAGGCGAACATTGTTCGTTATCCGGATCAGCAGGTATTCCAGCAGGTGAAGGAATTCCTGGAGGAGAAGAACGAAAAGCTCGGGGAGGCAGGTATAGC
>PDWI01007564.1_pt1 | contig 13104 bp, 7 predicted proteins | sample 1430891 | NCBI WGS metagenome assembly PDWI01 (sample SAMN01162508, study PRJNA174530) | Oral metagenome, whole genome shotgun sequencing project. | biome: Marine environment; feature: Marine mammal; material: Swab sample of the gingival sulcus; isolation source: swab sample of gingival sulcus... | reverse complement strand
TGGTTTAAATCGACAACGGCTTTGGAATCATCATAGTCAACCAGTCTAAACGGGTTGGTGTTGCCTTTAAAAACGCCGGGAACACCCGAGAGGATCCCCTGAGGATAAAAGCGACCAACGACCAGGTTCTGTGGAGCAAGGCTCAATTGGTTGTATCTGAGCTCAATCACCTTTTCAGGATCATAACTTCCCGTTATCTCACCAGCGGCACTTTGTATGGAAATAGTCTCACCTCGGGTAGCCTGAGCGACCGGAAACAGGATGTTCGAAGGATCAAGATCCCGCCAGGTGTTGAGTTTCTGGATAAAAAAGTGCTCCAGGTGGTTAATACCTTGGGATTGCCAATGAATATCGATGGTGAGTTCTACCTGGGCAGATGATAAGGACTGGGGCATTGTTTTTCCTTCGGTCGGTTTTGACAATTAATATGGGACGATTTGGGCTCTTTAGTAAAAGAATTAACCTACTAACTTTTCACTGTAGACTCTACTCATTTTCTCGTTAAAATCGACGTACAGCTGCATGAGCAAACCATCCCTGTCTGTTCTGTGTATGCCAGTACATGATTTTCCCCGGAAACCGGTGCCAGCCAAAGATGTTCTTAGGTGATTTTTTGTGGAATTTGTTTATCCACCAGGCAGTGGGCTAAATTAAGAAAGTGTTTTCCAGTTTTCCAGAATATGGTATGTTATGAGCCACTTGTTATCTTCAGACATAGGTTTTTATCAAGCTGGGGAAATGCCTGGAAACAAGGTAACTGCTTGTTATTATTAATATTATGTTGATTTTTGCCAGCCTTGTTATAACGGTTTGATTTTATTGATAAAAATGAGATTTTTCATACTAACTTGCAAGTGCCGATTTGATGTCCAAAATGATGGATGTTATCTATTTGATATGATTGACTTATCAGAACATGCCACGGTTGGAATGATTGCCCTGAGTAGAAGGGATTAAGACTTACTATGGGAGACTCTTGCACAATTTACAATAGTTGGAATGATTGCCCTGAGTAGAAGGGATTAAGACGTTAGCGTCTGCGCCCCTTGTGGTAAGGATAGAGTTGGAATGATTGCCCTGAGTAGAAGGGATTAAGACGCAGACTCCTTACCTTGGAGCATATCGTTCATAGTTGGAATGATTGCCCTGAGTAGAAGGGATTAAGACTTGGTCAATACCATTGTCTTTCGAGCAGTTTAGTTGGAATGATTGCCCCTGATTAGTGCCTTACTAGCCAAAACCCATTATGAAAAATCAGGAAATGAAGGTGTTTTGATAATGACTGGGTACCCAAGGCCACCAAGGCACTTATCCCGTTTATCGGGGTTAGAAGGGATTAAGACATACCAAGTTCCCAATACGCTTGAACATCCGACAAAGTTGGAATGATTGCCCTGAGTAGAAGGGATTAAGACGGTGGTCATAGGCCGGGGTCTCGTCGGTGTCATGTTGGAATGACTGTCCCTGATTAGTGCCTTGCTAACCAAAACCCGTTGCAGCAATATTAAGATCAACATGTTTTGATAATGACTGGGTAACTTAAACCACCAAGGCACTTATCCCGTTTACGGGGCTAGAAGGGATTAAGACAGAACACAGGCCTCTCTTCATCGATGACAGAAAGTTGGAATAACTGCCCTGAGTAGAAGGGATTAAGACAAAGCTATTCACCATGCTTTTTTATTTTTGTTGTTGGAATGACAGCCCCTGATTAGTGCCTTGTTTATGTTCCATAGGATATTTATCGGGAAGAGAAGGAATTGTGATATCCTTTGTCTTCAGTAGCTCCTTTGTTGGCATGAGCTGTTTTTACTTGTAATTGTTATTTTATTAACAAAGAGGTCTTTTCATATTTTTGAATCTGTGTTATGGAATTGTTGAAATAGTTATTTTCATTGCACTTTTCTGCCGTTCTGGTTTGATATTATGCTCTTTGGTCAATATGAATTTTGCTGTCGGTTTCAAACCGATGCCCGTCTGCCTCTCTATAAAGGCTCCACCTTTCGGGGTGTCTTTGGTCATGCGCTAAAGGCCACCGTTTGTGCCTTGCGACAGCAGCAGTGCTCTGCCTGTATGTTAAAGTCACAGTGCCTCTATACCCTGGTTTTTGAGACCCATCATGCACTCCCTCTGCCAGCCGGAGGCAAGGTCGCCTCTCCTCCGCACCCGTTTGTTATAGAGCCGCCATTGACCACCCAGACTGATTTCAGCGCAGGCGATCTGTTTGTTTTCTCCTTTTTGTTGTTTGGTGAGGTAAACCGTCATCTGCCTTATTTTATTTGCGCGTTTGAACGTATGGGACAAATCGGCGTTGGTAAACATGTCAGAGGTTATCGTGGACGGTTTGTCCTCGAACGGGTTTCCCAACAGGGCCATGAGATTTATAACAATGAAGAGCAGCAAATCCAGCGCGCTGAAGAACCCGCGCAACTGAATCTTGCAGATCCGCCAGATGTTGACCCAGAAAAGCGATTGACCATCCAGTTAAAAACACCGCTACGACTTAAATTTAACAATCGATATATTAAAGAACTGCCTTTCCATGTTCTCACCCGGGCAATGCTCCGCCGGATTTCCTCCCTTATGACCTTTTATGATAACGGTGAACCTCAGTTGGATTATCGTCGTTTATCAAAAAAGGCAGAGTCGGTGCAAACGGTAGCAAATGGCCTCTATCGCCATCGATGGCAGCGCTATTCCCAGCGGCAACAACGAAAGATGCCCCTGGACGGCATTATGGGAACAATCACTTACCAGGGCAAGTTGGCCGAGTTTATGCCCCTGGTTGAATTTTGTCAGAAAACTCATATCGGCAAACAGACAGCCTTTGGGCTGGGGGAGATGGCAGTGGTGGTATAGGTGGCAAGTTTGCCAGACAGGTGCTGTATCCAGATAAACCATTATGGCTGGACCAGACAGCCTGCCAGCCATAATGAAAAATAAAACTTATCTTTTGATTAAAAGAGGAGTATACAAATTTTCATTGCTTTTAGGATCTTCCTGAAGATCTTTTCTGAATTCCATAAATTCTATTTTATGAACTACATGCAATAAATTGGCAGCCAAAAGAGGTAAGACATTAAATGGCAACCCTGTATACAGCCGAATATTCTTAATGTCGTGCTGCTGCCTCATTTGCTGAAGCAGTGCTACTACATCTGAGATATAACTCATCACCTCTTCTTTAGTTTTAAACATACGATTTTCTAACCATATACCTGGAATTTCATCAGTGCTTTTTTCCCAATGAGAGATGGCATCAAGTAGCAGATAATCTCGCATCAAAAAAAGAGCGAGTGTCTCTCCCTTGAAATTGTCGGGAATAGGGAGAATTTTATCATGCCTTGAATAGCATTGGGGATTCCCTCCTTGAAGTGGCGCATCGCGATTTTGGTCTTTATTTGTGAAAATAGGGCCTAAATGATGATAGCAAAAGAGATATGCATTGGAACTTCGATTAAAGTAGTGACCGATAAAAAAAGGCAGTGCAAGTTGCGAGTGCCCTACAATCCTGATTTTTTTCGGATCTGGCCAGGTAGGCGTCCCCAGAGATTTTGCAAGAGCCCATCGTATTTTGGTAGTGAATGTTTCCCAGTTAGATCCGGTAAGAACGTCATATTGTTGTCTGTCGCCAAGATCCGGTCTGAAGACCAGTCCCGGACAGTCCAAATCGTTTAGTAATTCAGGCAGGTCATCAGGAAGGCCGGTTCGTGTTCCAGCGCCTCGTTGATCAAGGTAAAGCACTACTTCTCTTTGATTATCAAAAGCCATCAGGTCAAAAATTCTGAGGGCCACGTCCTCTGCAATTTTCCCAGGATTTAACCCATTGCCTTGAGACTCTGCAAGGATACCGAGTTTTTTCACCCTATCGCCGTCAGCATGCATCCATCTGGATTGGAGTAATGGGTGTGATTGTACTAACTGCAGGGCATTACCCAGGTAAATGGGGATGATGATCTCTTCTCCTTTTTTTTTCTCTACCTTAAGAACCGTTGCCAGCTCGTCCTCGACCCAGTCAGATTTAACCGATGCTTCGGATAAAAAAACCACAAACCCGGCCTGTTTCTTTATGGCTCTTTCGAGATGCCAGGGCAGATCATCGCCTGCCAGTAGTTCATTGGTGTCAAGCCAGGGGATGATACCTCGCTGGGTCAATTCAGTGGCAACAGCTTTAACCAAGGGCTTGTCTTTGCTGCTATGTGATAAAAATACCGACGCCCAGCGTAATTCAGAGATAGTTCCCATGGGTTGTTTACTCTCCTTATTGTTTGTTGTTGGTCTCGCTTGATGCAATGCTCTGTAGCAGTTTAAATTGATTACGCCCTTTTTTATTCTGTTCTGGTGTAATTCCAAAGCTGTTCAGTTTTTTTTAAAATGCTTTTGCCTTGTCGGGGGGCAAAAGTTTCGTCGCAAATTCTGATTGAATGATGTCATAGATATTCTCTTTGGTGACATTGGGTATAACAGGTTTTTATCCAGTGCTTCTTCCGGCCCTGTCCGTTCTCCGGGTTTCACGATTTTGGCTTGTGTTGAGGCCTGATTGTTCATTTGATCCAGCATGGATATCTGGATCGAATTTTTTGATGCGTCCAACCAAGCGCTGTTTGCGATTGGAGAGGTCGACATCCAGTTCGACCATATCGTAACCATACAGGCAATCGTTACCAGGATCATCCGGATCAAAACGTGGAAGTGCCTGAGCTTTTATCTGACTGGTGCCGCCGGCCTGCTCCTTGAGGCTTCCGGTTGTCCAGATCGTTTTAAGCCCTGACCGACCCTTTTTGGGGGAAGCATGGCGGGCAAACCAGGAAAACCCTGCTTGGAAAGTTCTATTTCTGTTGATCTCCACAGCCCGAGGATAGCGGAGTTTTTTAACAGGAACTTGGGATGCTTGATACATGGCAATTCGTGGTTTGAGATAATCCATTCGTTTCTCATCGTCGGGCAGTAATTTTAAATTTTCGTCCTTGTTTGGAGATACTTTCATCGGAACGCTGATCTGGCCATCCTCATCAATCATTTTGATGTCTATAACCCGACAGTGTCCAAGGCCCAGTGGTTTTCCACCACCCAGCTTCCAATCAACACTGCAGGCGGCAAAAAGCAGCGCCAGTTCCTCAGGAGAAAGCGCTCGGAAAGAGATCCGCAGTGTTCCAGTGACGTCTTCATTTAAAAGCCTTGCTGTTTTATTCACCTTTTGCTGAGGAGGCATTTTTAACGCTCCTTTTTCTTTATATATCCCCTGTACTGAATATTTCCAGGGCGCGTGATCCCCGCGCTCTTCTGTGTTACGGTATACTTTATATCCTTTGAGAGGAGCGTTTTTATCAATCTGGTCCAGATCATCCTGGTCACGGTAGAACGCGATGCATCCGGGATGAGGAGGCGCAAGTGGGGCAAGTGTTTCGGTAAATGTTTTCTCCTCGGCATCAGGAAAGACAAGATTTCCCGGACGAATACGGGCGGCAAAGGGACCTGCCGCACCGGGGACATTAGGATTTGGGATTTGACCAAAGAGATCGGTTACCATATCTACCTTGCCGTCACTACGTAAACTATCGGGAAGCACTGTTTCAGGGACCGAATTTTTCAGGGTTTTTCCTTCTCTTCCCCATCGGGCCCATTGAATTGATTTGATATCCTTCTGGCTGGTAATTCTTTCACATTTTTTGTCAGTGGGTTCTAGCCAGACCAGGTCGCCTTTTCTCAATTCTTTTCGAATTGAGTGGCGGTTACGTCCCTGGTACTCCTTCCAGAAGGAGGCCGGTAAGGCGATTTGTGATCCTGTTGCCCGGAACAAGCCCTCTTTTTTATTTCTTCGCATAATAGGGCGTCCACTTAATTTGACTTTCCATTTTTCCCCAGAGGAATCGGTATAGCTCAGAGGTTTCTCGCCAGTGGTGGGCCGCATATAGTCTAAATCTCTGATCTTTTTTTTGAGAGTATCTGCCTTGATCAGTTTGGTTTCACCAAGCTGTATCTTGCCGGGAGAATTAGCGGTTCCCGGCTTGATCACCTCCGCCAGAAAAACATGATCGGGAACATCAGGGTTTTTGGTGCTGGGACCGAGTTGTACATCCCGCCCCTGAGTCAGCCATAAATCTTCATCCATATAGCCCAAAGTGCCACCGCTGATAATGGTCATTAAGGTTCTTAAGGCTCCACGTACACCTGTAGCCGGGACAATTACATCTTGGCCAATGGTTAGCGATTTATAGGTGTTATGCCCTTTCCCATCTGGAATCGGTACCGGATGACATGTCATTAATGGAGACAGTGTCTTGATGGTCAGTTCAAGAACGCCACTGGTACGGTGCTGTTCCGAGGGACGCTCATCTGCCGTTAACGGGGTTGGCGGATTGCGGTTTACTCTCTGGTCGGGAAAAGGGATAAAAGTATATGGGTTATGGAAAGGCTCTCCGATAATATCGGGCGATGCCGCATGCCTGTTGCTGCCTTTTTCCTGTGTCATATCAGTTAACCTCCTGTAACAAAACATCAAATTGTCCGGCCATCGGGCCTTTTACTGAAAGGGATTTGATCTCCAGGCGGCCAGCCCCCTTGGATGAGCCGACAAGAAGGATGCCCAGGTGGAGCGCTCTCAGGGTTTTGACCAACCATGCCACCTCTTCTTCTCTGGGCCGGTCGATGGTAATCTTGCATGAGAACTTTAAATCACTTCCTGTCAGCACCTGGTTTTGAAACAGGGCACCCTCATGGGCACCGCCGGAAAAACGATCCACCGCCACATGCATTCTGTCGGCAGCCTGCTTATTGACTCTCTGATTGCTGAAAGCGTCACTGATATGGATTCGGCTTTTTTGGTAGAGACTGCCAAAGAGATCGAGGATGGGATCATTTAGTTCGTGAGGCTTTTCTTGAAATTGTTGTCGGTTTTCTTTATCAACAAAACCCCAGGCGATATCATCAGGATTATAGGTGTTGGGATGACTGGTACAATTGTCCCATCGCTCGACTGAATCAAGTATTCTTTTTCCATCAAGGGGAGATGGTTTCTCTTGATCGTCCTCTTTTAAAGAAAGAATCTCTTTTACAGCCAGACGGGTCATCCAGCCTCGGAATATACCCCTGAGCGAAGATCCCGGGATTCGCCAGTATTGCTCGCCGTCAGCAAATACGACGGACTGAGGCTTTAGCATATAGTCCGCTTCCAGGCCGTCTCCGACCAGGACATCTTCTCCCCGTGGGATTCCCAGTTCCAGGTCGGCGACCAGTATATCGGCCGATGTGGATAGATTGAGAGGCTGACCTTCAAGAGTGATTCCATCCCGCCGCTCTTTATACTGGGCATCCAGAAAAGTGGCGATCCCATCCAGCTGATCCATAGCAAAGGTTTGCAGATGGAGCTTTCCGTCTACCTCCATTCTGCCAATGCCTCGGTTGCTGTTGCCACCGACGAGAAGGCCGTCAGTAATATAACCGGCAAGAAGGGTGGTGAACTCTTTGGGATCATCCATTATCAGCCCTTCTGGCGTGTCGTTTTTGAGCGTCTCAGGTGCGCGTTCTCCGCTTGGCGGACGTCCAGCATTCGGGTTTACTGTGATCGAGAGCTTGCCACTGGAACCGGGAGGAACGGCCTCAATCGAAAAAAGCCCTTTGTTGACAACCGCTCCGGTATGCCGATTGATCAGATTATGGGTTCGTTCACTGACCGCCTGGCTTTCCAAAACCAGATCAGCCACCTGAACCAGAGCTTCTTTGCCAATGTCTTCTTCCTGGGGGCAGCCAAACCAGTTGCAAACATCCTCATCATCGGTTTTTTTGTTGATTGCCCTGGCATAGGTATGCCGCAGTACGCCGGCCAGGGCGCTGCCCCGAAGAAGGATTTCATCTTTACCGTTTTTGGCGATCATCTGCCGGTTACTGCTGTTGCCCATACCTGGTGCAACCCCTTCAGGAAAGGTAACTTCGGCGGTGAGTTTGTAGATAGGTTTCATTGTTGTCTCCTTTCAGCGGCAAGAAGATCCTGGCATACCTTCAAGACCTGAATCACATGATCTGGATCTTTTTTTATGGTATCGCGCAGTTGATCATAAACTGGTCGCCATCGTTCCCAGATTTTAGCAGGACGGTCATTATGTTGACGTTCGATATATTCAACTGCTTTTTTCGGCTCAATAATTACCAACTCTCTTATGCGGGAAATCTGGCTGGTGGAAAGCCCGCTTTTCCTGGCCTTATCCCAAAGTTGGAAGCCGTCTCTACCAAAATTTTTGTCAGGTTTCATGACCTCACGTTTGGGTTGCTTTACAGCAAAGAGTTCCACGGCTTTTCCCGGGTGAGGCAAGACGGCACCGAATCCATATTGTCGATCGATGGCACCGGATTGATCTTGATGATTGCTGCCTATACCAGACACCAATTTTTCTTCCAAATTATCGACCGACGATTTCAATTTAAAAACAGAGCCCGGCAAGATAATCTTTTGAGGAGGAAGGCGTCCAGCTGAAGTATTTCTGCTCCAACCAAAACGGATTTCCATTGCACCCCAAGCGGCCTCAACTTCTCCAAAACCGGCATCTTTGACCATCTTCGCCATGGCTTCTTGAAAGGAGTCATTTCCCAAATCTTCTCTTACACAGATGGGAGACTGGACGATAAAAACATCAGATCGTCCACTATTAAGGATTGGAAACTCAGTGAATACAATTTTTTCCGCTTTCAGCTGTCCGCCTCCACGAACAGATTTGGCTTTACCAAAACGGGCAAAAGGATTCTCTTTAAGGCTTTGTAACAAGAGATCACAGGCGCTTTCGGGAATGGCCATGATTCCTGTAAAAACTGTTGGTGAAAGGGCTTCAACGGTAAAGAGATTTCGGGCAGGAGACTCATTACCGCCACGGTCTCCGTTATGAACACCATGGGCCGAGATAACTCTTCCCATTTCATTGGCTTTCCAGAATTTTACATAGTCTTGTTCCAAAATCAGGACGCCATCAACTCTTTTGGGAAAGCTTGCAGCAGGTTGTTCGGCGGTTGTCTGGATTGCCTCATCTATGAAATAGTAATCGTTTTCTTCTCCATTTTTTCTCCTGCCCTCTTTAAAGGTGACAGGGGCTCGAAGGGCAAAACAATCAGGATGGCCCGAAGGGACAAGTGGCCAGGCCCGAAAATTCCCGCTCTCAAAGCATTTGTCAGCAACCGATTTATTTATGTCGCTGATTCTGTGAAGTACTGCACCCTGGACGGCACTGGCCGGTATGGTAAATCCCGAACGGATCACATTGTTTTTTGCTGTTACCGGAATTTCCGGAACACAGACAGGGCCATCTGCAGTGAAGGTTAATTTAAGCAGTATTCGGCGCTCGGATGTTATTGAGGAGGGAGAAACAGTCGGTTCTGATATCGGTAGACTGAAATCCTTGCCGGCAATATCTTTCAGTACCTCTCCCGGAGTTCTCTTTTCATTATCAATGGTAACGAAACAGGCTCCCGCACCCCGGTTTCTGTTTCCGCCAACGGCAAATAGTGATAAAAGGCCCAGTTTCAACAAGTCTATATAAGGGGCGGTCAGTTTGGCATCAGGGAACATCATCCCACTGAATTGGGTTCCGCTGGCAACCGCTTCACTGGTGCGCAATGATGTTTCTTTGGCAACACCGTGTCTGTTTAGTTCTGTGCGTGTTATGGAAATTGTTGCAGTCCTTTCAGAGGCAACGGCATCGTTTAGATAGAATTTACCGTTGTTTGTGCCTTCGTGCCCAAAGAGATCTGTGACCGCCTGGCGGGGAATTATATCTGCTGGAAATTTTTCAAGATTCTCACGTATGACTCCCTTCAGATGGGATGCTGGCAGAATAATCCGGCCGCTGCTGTCTCTGGGTAACAGTGCATCTGTCAGCCCGGTGCCAAAGCCACTGGCCGGTTCACCATCGGATGTCAGAGTGATTGTAAAATTGATTTGAGTCATCGTGCCGTCTCCTGTTCCATACGTCTGTCTTCTTCGAGAAGCATAAGGGCGTCTATCAATTTGGTTGACTGCTCTTTTGCATCAACGTGCCAGCCGTTACCCTTTTCGGGAGCCAGTTCATTGAGGGCATTGAAGAGATTTGGATGGTTCTTTTTCACTTGGGCAGCAAAAGTCAATCGATCTGCCTGCCCTTTTTTCAACGCCGGCAGAATCTTTTGTCGGATCGTCCTTGGCAGGGCCGTTCCCATGCCCTTACCATAATCTGCTGCCAGGCTTTCAAGTTTCTTAAATTCAGCCAGCGTATAAGGTCGCCGGGTCAATTTTACGGTTCGGTCAACCTCGTGGTCATAGAATATCAACTCCCGCTGCCGCTTCATCTGCGGTGTGTCGATGACCGTTTCCGTTATCTGCTCCCAGTCGATACAAGCCGGCGGGGCTTTACCTGTTTCAGCCTGTTCCCGTCCAAGTTTCTTGGCGCTTTCAAGTAGTGCTTCGGCATAGGGGACGGCTGTATGAAGCGGCAGTGTAACCGATGTATATAAAATACCGGCGGAAATGGTCAGCCCATCCTCGGTAGCCGGCCAAAGCTCGCAACATTTCTGGCTTTCCAGTTCAAATACTCTCATAACTTTCTTAACGAAAGACACCGCATAGGAGCAGTGGCAGAGTACGATGATATCATCGCCGCCGACCAGAAGGGGACGAATTGGCAAGGTGACAGTCTTCTCCGCATTGATCACTATCTCTTTTCCCTCGCCTCCAGCCCACTGTGACACGACATACTGCACTGCCTTCGATGTCGCCTGCGCGGTGATTTTTGCCACGGTCCGGCTCATTTTCTGAATGTCGGTTTTCATCTCTTCAGGGGAGATTTTTTTGTTCAACTGGGCTCGGAACTGTTTGCCCATATCGTTGCCGTCCATACAGATAACGGCCCAGCGATTTCGATTGCCAAGGGCTTCTGCACCTGCTTTGCCATCGGGCTCATTACTATTGACGTTATGGAAAAACTCCTGGGAACCCCTTGCCTTGCCGAGCAAGAACACCTCAGATAAATGTGCTTCTTCAAATCGACGAAACATTTCTTCGCCGGAATTAATCAGTCTTTTCTTTACAACCGGGTGACAGTCCTGGCCAATTTTGACCGGATAAAGACCTGACTCCGGACAGGGAATGCCATCAATGACATTTTCGGGAACATAGGGGTAAAGTTCGTTTGCAGAAACAATGGCTGTGCTGAAATTTTCACTGACACCAAAACAGATATCAAGACCGATCTCTTTTGCCTTGCTCTTTATCTTATCTTTAAATGCCTGAATCTTGTTGTCGTCTTTGCAGAAAAAGACTCCTCTTCCACCTCCGGTGAAAATGACCTCTGTTTCAGCACTATTCATGCTGGTAATTGTCTCTTTATCAAATTGATCAATTAACGCGCTGCCACCGATAATCATTTTCAGCCGTGGTATCTTAAAGATAAACGACTGGATTCCTTTAACATCGTAATACAGATATTTGGCCATGGATTCACCTTTTCATATCCGGGTTAGAAGCCTTGCTTATTTCTTGTAGGCTGTTGTAATAATGGATGCCATAATGTCGTTAAGCAGGCGTCCTCTGAAATTGACCAGAAGGCTGTTTGCCTGTGAATTAATTTTGTTCATGTCCTCTTTTGAAAGCATCCCATCTTTGGCAGGTGCATAAATAATCAATGCATTCGAATGCTCTTTAATAGCAATTATTTCATCTATTTTTTGGCTGAAGTCTTACCAGTGCAGGCAGCGTACCGTTAATGATCAAAAAAATAGTATACAGCAAACTAATGAGGCCATAGAGGATTACTACTCCTCCAAAAATAATAAAAAAAGGGTGTGAAAAAAACTGAATAAAACCTTCCATTCCTGTTCTCCCTCCAGGTTTGTAAGAATGCAGATGATTTGTTTGTCCTGTTGCCTGTTAACAACAAATTGAGCACTTGCAAATTTGCATTTCAAGCGACTACGATAAAATACTTCAGTCCAAATACCGTCTGTGTATCGGTGGGGACTGTTGGTAAAAATTGAATAGTGGAAGATAGCCGGCAAATTGACCGGTGCAGGATGCCAACTCCACTGTGCCATCCATGAGCATGTTTCGCTCTGGCGGATCGAGTAATGTTTGTGGTGCCCTGAATCAGGCCTTTTGGCAATCGAGGTCTGGCCCACTATAACCAGAGACAGTCAACAGGCCTGACACTCGCCTTAACCTTCATTTCCCTTCAATATAAATAGAGAAAGGCCAATAAATATTACATAAACAACCTGATTTCAGATTGATACCATATAATAACGTTGGGTTTTATGAAAACGGAATGTACATGAAAGTACGATATATTTCAATACGTTAAAAAAATAAAATAATCGCTGAGTGTAATGAATGGATGACATACTGATAGAATTATCCTGATGATACGGGTTTTGTCGGTTATGGTGATAAGAATAATAATGTTGTATGAAATACACTACCTCTGTAAACAAAACCTTGTTTAGTCCCTTTTTGAAAGGGATAAGTGTCTTGGTTGTTCAGGGTATTTCGTTATTACCAAAATACGTTTATTTTCCTGTTTTTTATCAGAGGTTCTGGTTGGTAATACTTTACTATTGTTGTCATAATTCAGCTGTAGAGTTTAGAGTTTTTCTGCATTATGTGTACGAGCAACTCAAGAAGAAACATGGTTATCTGACAGAGGATATTATTGTTGATATCACTTCAGGACAAAAGGTCTGCTCATCGGTGGCAACGGCGATGAGCCTTACAGCTGATCGGCAGTTTCAATATATTAGTACTCATGATTATAAGGTTAAAACTTTTAATATCAGTTATCACGTATGACGCACAGTAAGGAACTGGGTAAAAAATAACGCTCATTTCCTGGGTAAATTGTTTTCCGGTTTTTAAAGATGTGGTATGTTGTTTGTCAATGGCTATTGTCAGACATGGTTTTTTATCAGGCAAGGAAAAGGCGGAAAAACAAAGTAACTATCTGTTATTATTAGCGTTATGTTTATTTATGCTAGCTTTATTGTAATAGGTTGAAATTATTGACAAAAATGAGAATTTCCATACTAACTTGCAAGCGCCGATTTGATGTCCAAAATGATGGATGTTATCTATTTGATATGATTGACTTATCAGAA
>PDWI01007563.1_pt1 | contig 13105 bp, 8 predicted proteins | sample 1430891 | NCBI WGS metagenome assembly PDWI01 (sample SAMN01162508, study PRJNA174530) | Oral metagenome, whole genome shotgun sequencing project. | biome: Marine environment; feature: Marine mammal; material: Swab sample of the gingival sulcus; isolation source: swab sample of gingival sulcus... | reverse complement strand
GTTTTGGTTGGTATAGGTTCAGCATCAGTGCTTTCAAGAGCGATTGGTAGAGATGATCAAAATACGGTTGATAAAATAATGGGGAATCTATTGTCATTGGTATTTTTACTTTCACTAGTTACAACTATAGTCGGTTACTTTTTTACTAGACAATTGTTGTATTTTAGCAGTATTGAAGGAGAAATGCTCATATATGCAATTAAGTATTTAAAAATTATATTCTTAGGATCATTTTTTGTAAACTTTGCTCAGGCTGCAAATATGGTTATTCGTGGTGAAGGCAAAATGATGACTGCAATGCTATTTATGGCAGTAGGTGCGGTTCTAAATATTGCACTAGATCCAATCTTTATAAAAGTATTAGGTTTTGGTATAGAAGGAGCTGCTATTGCTACTGTAATTGCCCAAGTGGTACAGTTTTTAATAACACTAGCATATTTTCTTAAGTTTAGTAACAAAGTTAAGTTTAAGAAAATAAGACTTGAGAAATCAATCCTTTCAGGAGTTCTCTCGGTTGGTGTATCTGCGATGCTTATGCAAGTGCTCAGTCTTGTGCAACAAACGGTCTTATATTCTAGACTTATGACACATGGGGGACCTGAGAAGGTCATACTTATGGGAGCCGTTATGCGCTACATGATGTTAGCATTCATTCCTGTGTGGGGGATTAGCCAGGGATTTCAGCCCCTTGCAGGTACTAATTACGGTGCAGAAAGTTTTGATAGGGTAAAAAAATCAACTACTGTATTTGCGGTAGGAGCAACGGTAATAGCATTAATTTTTTGGATTCCCTTCATGCTGTTTACGGATAATATACTATCTTGGTTTATCAAAGATAACATTTCAATTATAACAAGTGGTTTATTAGACGCGCGTGTTGCTATGCTGATATTTCCTCTAGTTGGTTCTATGATTATATTTGTTACACTTTTTCAAGCCATTGGAAATGCAAAAAAAGCTGGTCTATTAATAATATTAAGACAAGCAATCCTATTTATACCATTTGTTTATATTTTACCTAAGATTGCTAATTTGAATTCCCTTGGTGCGTTTGCTAGTTTTGCCTTAACTGATTTAATTGTGTTTTTAATTGCGATTGTATCTACAGTAAAACTATTTAAAAGGATTGGCAATCAAAATTAGTTTTTTTATAAGATGTTAAAGAACGTTGCGTAGGGGATAAGTTATTCATAAAATTGGTTTGACAGGATAATGGTAATATTAAAGCATGTAGCTAAACACAAGACATTTTTTGGATACATTCTTGTCTAATAATTATCTACAGTCAAACGAATAATCAAAAATTGAAGTTTTAAAGGGGCACTGAACTAGGCTTTGGTAGAATCTGAACTCTAGTATATATGCCCCTTTAGCTTTGCCTAAAAAACTAATTAAGTGATTATATACTGATAAGAAGGCTTCTCATACAAAAGATTTTAAACAGTCCCTTATTTTAATATGACATACATTTAGAATTAGGTGTTGAATCATTGCTATTTCTTTGCCTTGGTAAATTTAAAATCACACTTACTAGACTCCATACCTAAAGATCCTTCCCTGTAAAAATTTACTTTTGAAAATGCGTCGAAGAGAATATCATCGCATTCGCAAAAGGCTCTACACAGTTCAGGGCAATTATTTTCGACCGTTGCGTCGTACCATAGGCATTTGTGGACGTCCATTGAAAAGCCGTCTTTATCTTCACTTACTAGTGTGGCTTCCCAATTATCATTATTCAAAAGATTATTTTTAATGTTTTTCTTTAAAAGTTGATATAAAAAAGGCATTTTATTTAGCTTTTTAAATTTTTTCACCATATTAGCGCTAACGACATCTACCATATAGATTTTTACAATGTCGTAAGCTTCTTGCTTAGGTATTCCTTCCTCTTGTAAAACTTGATAGAGAGCTATCCTAGGCATAATAGTTACACGTAAAGTTTTCATCTGGTTTTTAGTTTTCCCAACGGTTTTTGCCAAGAGTTCCTCTGAGCGTTTTTGTTGTTTAGTGTATATTTCTTCTCCTCTTTTTTTACCAAATTTCTCTATTAGAAAATTATTCATTATGACCTCCTTTTTGATTAAGCGTCTTCATTAAATAAGCCTATCTTTTCCAAATACGTGGTTAGCATTGTTCTTATCATATTTCTATAATTTTCAGAATCGTAAAATTCAAATGCCTCAACTCCCATTATTAAAGAATTAATAAAAACTTCGTACTCTTTGTCATTTAAATTCACAAAGTTATCAAAACCCTCATTCTTATAAAACTCAGTGTACATATTTTGTGCAACTTTTGAACCATCTTTATAACAATTAAACAAATCTTTGTCTGCTCCCATTTCCATAAGTAACATGGAATAAAGGCGTTTATATTTATTATCAGAAAATATTTTATCGATTATCATCTCAATAAACAGAGTTTTTTTATCTAAGTTTTTATGAGCGTCTTTATAACGCTTCATTTCATCATACCTATAGCTGCAACCATCATCTATAATTTCTTTAATAAGCTCTGTTTTACTTGAGTAGCAGTGATAGAATCCTCCCTTTGATGTTTTTGACCTATCAACTATATCTTGAACGCTAGTGTATCTATATCCTTTTATTTTAATTAGCTCAATTGCGGCGTCTTTTATCTGTTTTTTTCTTTCCGCCTTTTTTAGATATTTTGCCATAAAACCTCCTTATTTTCAAACCGAACGGTCTGAAAATAATTATAAGGTTTTTAAGTGTGAAAGTCAATATAAATAGGGAAATTTGGAAGAGAACTTAAGTATTTGAGTTGGGGTTATTGTGAAAAATTATAAAGTTATAGAAGAATATTATAAAATGCTAGTCAAATTTGAGCCAAATTCATCTAGTTTGCATGAATAATTTAGTATTATAGTATCTTATACACCCATACGTTTTTTGTATAAATCTACGATTTCAGATCTTTTTTCATCTGGAATATCTTGTATGTCAAACTGTGGTATACCTATATAGAATCCCTGAACATAATCTACACCTATACTTATCAGATAGTTTAATTCCTCTTTACACTCTACACCTTCTGCGATTACATTGGCGTCTATTATTTGGCTATACTCTATTAAGTTGACCACCCTTTGCTGTTTTTCTTTGTCATTATGTATATTTCTAATTAACTGCATATCAATTTTTATAAAGTCTGGCTTAATCTTAATAAGGCTATTATCTGATGAATATCCAGCTCCAAAGTCGTCAATGGCTATCATACAAGAATAATCATTTTTATAACCTTGTTTTACTGACATACTATTATCACTTATTTCTTCAGCTTCTGTAATCTCTATAACAATTTTATTTCCAAATTGTTTAAGTTTTTCTTTGATTAGGTTTTCTGATTTTTGTGGTATTGTTTTACTGGCTATAGAGTTAATAAATATTTTCTTGTCTCCTATTAAATTGTTGTTTTTTTCTAGAGAGTCTAAAACGCACTCAAAGGTAAGTTGTTCTATTTTAGAAAGTTTAAACTGTGATTTTGCGACAAGCATTACATCCGATACAGTTTCCAAAATTTTAGATATAGGTCTCATAAGAGCTTCATAGCCTAAAACTTCTCCCGTGTTAGCGTATACTATTGGTTGAAAGGCATATTTTACAAGTTTTTTCTCTATAATTTTATTGAGCTCTTCTTTTGCAGATAATATAATGTAATCTCTTTTGTATAAATGTTTGTCAAATTCGCATATATTTCCTTTGTCAGAACGTTTTGCTGCATACATTGCAAAATCAGCATATTTGCATAAGATATCATATTTTTTAGCATCATCAGGATACCAGCAGATACCAACAGATGCTCTTATTTTAAGGTTATCGGCTTCAGATATAGTTAGATTGGTAGCAAGTAATTTATTTTGAATTTTTGATACTTTTTTGCGGATTTCATCTTTGCTTTCACTATAATTTAAGAATACAAAGAATTCGTCTCCTGCGAATCTCGATACGTAGGCATTTTCTGAATTGAATAGGGCTATGATAGAAGCCGTCTTTTTAAGATACTCATCTCCCTTGTCATGACCGTACATATCATTTATAAATTTAAGGTTGTCAAGGTCCCACATTAGCATGGCGGCTTTTTGGTCTGGATTAACTCTTAAATTTTCCTCAACGCACTTTTTAAAATAATCTCTGCTTAGAAGATCTGTAAGTGGATCGTGGTTCTTTTCGTATTCAAGGTTAACCATCTCTAAATATTCTTTTGTGTAGTCTGTGTAAACGTGAAAAATCCTTGAATTTACTACCTTTTTAACATATTTAACGTAGAAAGCTGCAGATGTTAGCTCCTCCTTAGGGACAATTTTTATTATTTTAGTTCCATCTTTTATCTGTTCTAAACTTACATAACTGAGCTTATAATCACGAAGTTTGGTTTTTATTATATTACTAAATTCTTTATTGCTGTATTCTTTCATTGCCTTTTCTTCAGGGTTTGGCTTTTGCAAAAAACTGCTCAACCTACCGGTTCTATTGAAGGTTTTTTTTCTAGGATTTTCTTCAAAAATAACTATGCCGTGTCCTATGAGTTCTAGTAGATTCTGCATTTGTAGGTAAGTGTTGGCAACGTTAGAAGATAGTTTTTCTATAGTGTCTTTTAGAAGCTTAATTTCTTTTATTCTAGTTTCAGAAAAGGTAATCTTATCATTTGTATCCATTTCCTCAATTTCTTTAACTAAGCTTTTTATAGGGCTAGTTAAGAGTCTTGCTACTATTATGGTAGATATTATAGCTACTATGATACTGCTAATTATAGATAAATGAACTCCTCTTTTATAGCTTATAGCCTTATGTTCAAGATTTCTTTGGTCAAAGATTAAAACAAGGCGCCAGTCATTATCTTTGTAGTATGAATCCTTGTTATATATATTTAGTTTATTTTCTATCCCCCATATCGTATCTTCATTATTGTCTAGATTTTGAAAGACATATAGAGTTGAATCTTCACTGTTTTTAGTCTTATCAAAATATGGGTTTGGTTCTTTTAGGTAGAACAGAGTTTCTTTATTAGCTACTATATCCATATAATCTCCAAAGTACTCTTCTATAGTAGCTTTTAAAGGTTTTTTTCTTTCATCTTCGTTATCAAACTCACTCTCTTCTAAAATAGCAAAACCAGAAGGGTACTCAGACTTTAGGAATGATAATGCGAGTATATCGGTAATAAGAGTTTTCCTTACTTCAATTCCAAGTATACCGTATATTTTTTTAGAATATTTATCAATAACGGGGTAAACATACACAAAGCTTTTTTCTCCAGTATTTAAAAGGTCCTGCCTTGAGGTCCAATGCGCCAGTTTCGAAGAGTCTTTGTCTTTTACTTCTAAGTATTTTTTTAGAACATCTTCCTTTATTTTGTCTATATTTTCATATTCTCCCTTAGAAATAGTGGGTTTCCATGCAATGCCCAGAGACATTTCAAAATCGCTTGCCAATTGATAATTGCCTAGCTCAATTGTTATGTCTGAATTATTTTTGTTACTAAACCACTCATTTGTATCATGGATGAAATATATTTCATCTTCGCCTTTTCCTTCTGACATTTCGGCATTTAGTAATATAAAACAACTCGATGCTCCCATATTTTTTATTAAATCAACGAGGTTGGTTACTATATTTTTACTAAGCTTTAACTTGCTTTTGTTTGATATTTTATCTGAATATTCGTTTTCTAGAACCTCTATAAAAAGTTCTATTGAGTCTTTTGAGGTCCACTTATTTACCATATTTTTTTCAAGGCTATAAGCACATTGGGAAAGTCTATCAGAATAGAATTTATATGTGGCGTTTTCTATTATTTGAAGCACGTCCACGTTTGAAAAGATTATGTGAAAAACCGCTGATTGCAATAAAAGGGCTAGCAACATTATTATTGATACTTGAAAAAAAGCCGAAATTCCCTTCTTTTTATTCATGTCATTTTTCCTTTGCTAGAATTTGTTAATGTTAGTCAGGGTAGTTCGCAAGTGTAAAATTGATTTTTTTTGTAAAAGACTCATACCACTTATCAAAATATTCATCTGATAAATAATGTTTTAAAACAACGTTGTAGTCTTCTCCGTTACTAATTCTTTTTTTTATATCTTTTGCATCTTTTTTTGCAAATTGAGCAAATTCTTTCTCTATTATTAGTCTTATATCTTCATAACCATTTACTGTTTCTGGCGTATATGACTGCATGCTTTTAAATTGTGTGATTCCTATGTTAAGTGTCTGTACTATGTTATCGTCTATATTGTTTTCTTTTTCATATTTACTGATGGCATCTTTTTTTATAGAATCTTTGCTAACTGGGAAGTAAGAAGACCTGATTGTAAAATTCATATTATTTTCTTTTTTTGTAATCCACTTAATGAACTCTATGCACGCTTTATTTTTTTTCTCATTTGTATCAACTGCGAATATCCCGCCACCCTGATTTATGAAAAACTGACTTCCGTCCTTCATATAAGGGGAGTGCATAACCTTTAAATTGATTTCTGTGATTACTTCATCTACATAAGTTTTTTTAGGGAAATAACTTGCACTTGTTGTATAAGAAAGCCCGACAATCAGCTTGCCTATTTTTATGTCTTCAGAAACAAAATTTCCTTGTTTTCCGGCGTGCCCTTTGACAACTGGAACATAGTAGTTATTCCAAATTTTTCTCGCGTTTTCTTTACTTAGATTTAAAACGGTATTTCCGTTTTCTGAAGTCAGCATATCCACGCCGAGTTGTTTTAGACTCACAAAAAAGTAATTTGGTACTGAATCGATTCCAAAGAGTGCTTTACCATCATCTTTTTCAGGGGTTAAAGAGTCTGTATATAAATAGTATTTTTCGGCAACCTTGACTAGGGATTCATATTTTTTTAAGTCTTCGTACTCTACATCTGTAGCATTCATAAATTTCACGAACTCAGTGTTGTTTATAAGTAAAATATCTGAAGACTTTGCTATAGGGAACATTACAAGTTTGTTTTTATTGTCTTCTTCTATATACCCCACGTTTATAAAATCATCAACATACTCTTTTATTTCTTCTTTTGTGTAGTAATCTTCAAAATTTATAAGCTTGTAGTTTCGATTAACCCTCTTCCCGATTCCTTTGTAAGTAATAAATGCATCAGGCATGGGATGAGATCCAGCATCTCCCTGAGAAGACCTTATCAGATTATCGTTTATATCATCCACGCTTACAAAAGCTTTGTGCTTAACAATAATATTTTTTTCCTTGCCAATTGTGTTGTTGAACTCATCTATTTCAGCTTCAAAAAACTTTTTTTGACCCCCTCTATAATAGGTCCAGATGTTTATTACGGCAGGTGACGTATCTCTTTTTTCGTAATCACAACTGCTTAGAGTCAAGGATAATAACATCAGGATAATTAGACAACATAGGGCTTTTTTTTCAAACATAGGTTCCCCCTATACTTTAGTTTAGTAGATGTTTTTTTACCACTAATACATGCTCATATGGTCTATCGTTATCGAGCGATAATATAATTGTTTGTTTTGTTAATTAAGCCTCTATTAATTTCTGATAACCTATGTAATTATTGTATCACTTTTTTTTAATTTTGAATAATTATATTTAAAAAATAGAGAAAATTTTTATTTAAAATTTTTTATTTTCAGATTGAAATAGAGGAGCAATAATTTTTTCAAAAAATAATTTTTTTCATTGATAAAAAATTTCATTTATGATATTGTTCATACAGACTTATCAGTTTATAAAGGGGGAATATATGACTAGAAGGAAACTTGGTAAAGCTGAAAGAAAGTCTCAGATCAAGGCCTCAGCAGTGAAGCTTTTTACTGAATTTGGGTATAGAAAGACCTCTGTACAGGATATAGTTGATATGGCAGAATTTTCTAAGGGTGGTTTTTATAACCTATATTCTAGCAAAGAAGAACTCTTTAGGGATATTTTAGAAGATTGTGTGCAGTATAGGTGTGATAATGTAAGAAAAATTAAACATATTGCTACTGAAATGGATAGGAAAACCTTTTTAGTTGAAGCAACCCTCGATAAGATTCTAGATGACAGCAATTACAAAAAACTCTTTGCCACGCTCATGATTGAACTACATACGGATAATAGTTTTTACGATTTTTATAAGGAAATTATGAAAGATGTTTCTGCACAATTTTTAGATTTTTGCGATGAAGAAGATTTTGTTGAATTTAAATCTCTAATAAATGATGAGTTTAATGTTTTTATAAATACACTTATCTTGGGGGTAGAGACTTTTAAGCAAAGTGGGAATGTTAGATATAGGGATATGCTTAGAGAGATTTTAACAGCGTATTTTGAAAAGAAAAATTTATTTAGAGATCAGTAAGGGAGGAAATTTTGAAAGACAAAAACAAAGAAAAAAAAATATCTCTTTTTAAAAAGATAGGTCCATATATGGGAAATAAAAAGGGTTTTATACCCTTAGCCCTTATCTTGTCTGCATTTTCAGGGCTTGTTGGTATTATGCCCTTTTACTACATATGGAAGATATCTAAGGAGATTTTTGCAAACACAAATGGGATTTCTGCAGATATTATAAAACACCATGCGCTTATGGTATTTATGTATTCAATAATTACTTTACTTATTTATTTTGCAGCTCTTATGATATCACACTGGGCAGCATTTGAGGTTGAAATCGGGCTCAAAAAAGCGGGATTCGAAAAAGTTATGAAGATGCCACTTGGATTTTTTAACGTTCAGTCTAGCGGTAAGATAAGGAAGGTAATAAATGATGGGGTGGCACAGACCCATACATTTTTAGCCCATCAGATGCCCGATATTGCAAACAGTATAATCACACCTCTACTCATAATAGGTATTTTCTTTTACTTTGATTGGAGGCTTGGATTAGCTGCCCTTGTACCAGTCATTCTTTCTTTTGTGACAATGTCTCTGATGATGACACAAGAAGGGCAGGCGTTTCAAAATAAATATTTGATAGCCTTAGAAGACGTGAGTAATGAGGCGGTAGAATATGTAAGGGCTATACCTGTTGTCAAGACCTTTGGTCAGAGCGTAAAGTCATTTACAAGGTTTTATAATGCAATAGAGAACTATAAGACCCTTGTAATGACTTACACTAAGATGTGGACAAAACCATATTCTGTATACTCAGTTTTGGTAGAATCAACTGCCTTTTTCTTGATACCTGTGTCTATACTCCTCATAAATAATAACGGAGATGTAGGCTCTGTAGTCAGTAACTTTATACTTTATCTTCTCTTGGCTCCTCAATTTTCACTTGTTATGATGAGGACCATGTATTTTAATCAACAAAAGATTTTGGCTAATGTTGCCATAGATAAGTTTAATGAAATATTTGAATATGAAGATATGGTATATCCAGAAGAAGGAGTTAAGTTTGAAGGACAAGAGATTGAGTTTAAGGATGTAGTTTTTTCTTACAACGATGAAAAGAACGCTTTAAACAATGTGAGTTTCAAGGTGAGTAAGGGAGAAACCCTAGCTTTGGTAGGTCCTTCTGGTTCAGGTAAGACAACTATCGCAAGGCTTTCTGCTAGGTTCTGGGACGTTAAATCTGGCGAAGTTTTAATCGGTGGTAAGAACATTAAAGAATATTCTAAGAACGAACTTATGGATAATATATCCTTTGTTTTCCAAAATACCCAGCTTTTTAAAACAACCCTTAGAGAAAATATTTGTTTTGGAAGGGATGTAAGTGAATCTGATATAGAGGACGCTTTAGTTAAATCTAGGGCAAAGGAAATAATAGATTATCTTGATGATGGCCTTGATACGGTGATTGGAACAAAGGGAACCTACCTTTCAGGAGGAGAGCAGCAGCGCATAGCCTTGGCTAGAGCCTTTATAAAAGACGCCCCAATTGTTTTACTTGATGAAGCTACAGCCTTTGCAGATCCAGAAAATGAACATTTGATACAGGCTGCACTTAAGGATTTGAGTAAGGGAAAAACTACTATAATGATAGCCCATAGGATGACAACTGTAAAAGATGCGGATAAGATAGCTGTTGTAGATGAAGGTAAGATAGTTGAGTATGGAACCCACGATACCCTTATGGAAAAAGGTGGTTTATATAAAAATATGTGGGATGAATACCAATCCGCAATAGGGTGGAATATAAAGAAGGGAGCGTAGATTATGAAGGATTACTTACAGAAAAAATATGCGCTTAGCGATATGGGAAGGGAAGACTTAAAAAAGTCTATTATCAGCAGCACCTTGATAAATTTGTCTATAATGCTTCCTATGATGTTATCTTTTATGTTTTTAAGACAGTATGTAGATAAATTTTTAGGAAATAATCCAGTATTAAATTTAGATTTTATTCATTTTATAGGGATAATAGTTGCAATATTTATAGTGATGTATTTTATAGCTAAAAACGACTACAAAAAGTCATTTACTAAGATATATGAAGAGAGCGCAAGGAGCAGGATTAATCTAGCTGAAAAGTTGAGGAAGCTCCCTCTGTCATATTTTGCTAGAAAAGATGTGGCGGATTTAAGTGCTACCATTATGAGCGATGCAACTACCTTTGAACACCTCTTTTCTCATACTGTGCCCAAGCTATATGCGGGAATGATCAGTGTAGGTGTTATGGCTATAATGATGTTTGTATTTGATTATAGGTTATCTATAGCTCTATTTTGGGTAGTTCCTGTAGCGTATTTGGTCTTTGTGTTGCCTAAAAAATACAACATAAAGCTTATGAAGAGTGGTTTTGATATAAACAGGGAAATAATAGATTCTTTCCAAGAGGGGATAAACCTCGTTCAAGAAATTAAGGCTTATAATAGGGAAGACCATTTTGTAGCTGATATGAACAAAAAATACGATAAGGAACACTCACATAAGAAAAAGTCAGAGTTGGTTTTGGGCTCCGTTATGAATGTTGCGATAGCAGTTCTAAGATTAGGTATGGCTACGGTAGCTATATACGGTGCTGGCCTCTTGATAAACGGAGAGGTTGACGTATTTACCTATTTGGTATTTATAATAGTTTCAGGTATGGTATTTAATCCTATAACCTCTGCTATGATAAATATGGCTGAGATGTTATATCTAGACTCTATAGTGGAGAGGATTATAGAGATAAACGAGATGCCTTCTCAAGAAGGTGATACTGAATTTAATCCCGACGGATATGACATTAAGTTTGAAAACGTTAAATTTTCTTACGAAGACGGCGTTAGCGTATTAGAGAACGTTTCATTTATCGCCAAGCAGGGTGAGGTAACGGCGCTGGTTGGACCTTCTGGCGGAGGAAAGACTACGGCTACCAAACTTGCAGCCAGATTTTGGGATATACAGGGAGGTAAGATTACTCTTGGTGGAGTTGACATCTCTAAGATAGACCCTGAAGTATTGCTTAAGGAGTTTTCAATAGTATTCCAAGACGTAGCTCTGTTTAACTCCAGTGTAATGGAAAACATCAGGCTTGGAAGAAAGGGAGCAACAGATGAAGAAGTCAAGGCAGTTGCCAAGATCGCTAGGTGTGAAGAATTTATAGACAAGTTACCAGATGGCTATGATACCTTGATAGGTGAAAATGGAGAAAGACTATCTGGTGGAGAAAGACAGCGAATATCTATAGCAAGAGCCTTATTAAAAGACGCACCCATAATTTTACTTGACGAATCCACAGCATCTCTTGATGCCGAAAATGAGAGTAAGATTCAAGCCGGAATTTCTGAGCTTATCAAGGATAAAACTGTAATTATAATAGCTCATAGGATGAGAACTGTTATAGATGCAGATAATATTGTTGTAATTAAAGATGGGGTAGTAGCTGAAAATGGCAAGTCTCAGGATTTGATTGCAGCTGGTGGAGTCTTCTCTAAAATGTATAAGGCTCAAGTTGTCAATTAGAGCGTTTTTGATCAAAGGTTTTAGTTTATCAATCAAAAGGAGGATGGGATATGTCTAACAAATTAAAAGTTAAAGACCTAGTAACCATAGGAATATTCTTTGTAATATATTTTGTTGTAATGTTTGGTGTTGGTATGATGGGTCTGGTTCCTATATTATTCTTAGTTTATCCAGCTGTATTGGGATTAGTTGGTGGAACCATAGTAATGCTCTTTATGGCTAAGGTGCCAAAACCTTGGGCTCTACTTATATTCGGAATGTTGTCACCACTAGTGATGTTTGCTATGGGTCATACTTATGTCGTCCCTCTTGGTTCTCTGATATTTATGTCCCTAGCTGAATTTTTCTTTAGGAAGGGGAAGTTCAAATCTTTTAAGTATAACGCTATAAGTCACGGCTTTTTTTCTTGCTGGATAGTTAGCTCCCTTACCCAATTACTGATTGCAAAAGAACAGTATATGGCTATTCACGCAAATTCGGGGATGGATACTTCATGGGTTCTTAAGATAGAAGCTCTTATTTCCTGGCAAACCTTAGGGTTATCAGCCTTAGGTGCATTTGTTGGTGGAGTTTTAGGCGCTTATATTGGTAAACTTATGCTCAAAAAGCATTTTGAAAAAGCGGGTATCGTTTAATGAGTTTAAAAGAAGGTTTTAATCCAACCCCTATTTCAAAATTTTTAATAACCATATTCCTATCTTTTAGCTTAACAGCAAAAATAGGGGAGTTGTACTTATTTCTTACGGTAGTTTTTATAGCTGTTTTCTTCGCCCTAAATAATAGGGTGAAGACGGCTATAAAGAGCCTTGTCGTTTATCTTGTAATCGTGTTTTTGCTTGCAAACATAGGCAAAATAGATTCTCAGTTTATAAAAAATTATATTTTGATATTTATAGTGATGGCAAAGTTCTTTTTTGCACCTTTCTTTGCGGGAAAATTTTTAATAAACACTAGCGATGTTTCTTCATTAATCGTTTCTTTTGAAAAAATGAGGTTTCCCAAGGTTTTGATAATACCTTTGGCGGTTATATTTAGGTATTTCCCAGCCTTTAGAGATGATAAAAAGAACATAAAAATGGCTATGAAGATGAGGGGAATTACATTTAGAAATCCAATTAAGTATCTAGAGTACGTAAGCGTTCCTATGCTAATATCTGCAATGAACATAGCAGATGATATTTCAAAGGCTGCTGAAACAAAGTGTATAGCTGACCCTTGCGAGAAAGTCAGG
>PDWI01024278.1_pt1 | contig 13106 bp, 12 predicted proteins | sample 1430891 | NCBI WGS metagenome assembly PDWI01 (sample SAMN01162508, study PRJNA174530) | Oral metagenome, whole genome shotgun sequencing project. | biome: Marine environment; feature: Marine mammal; material: Swab sample of the gingival sulcus; isolation source: swab sample of gingival sulcus... | reverse complement strand
GACGCGTCGTTATTTACGCAGACCCAGAGCGGCCACGACTGACTTGTAACTCTCAAAATCGGTTCGCTCAAGGTACTTTAGCAGACGCTTGCGGCGTCCAACCATTTGTACAAGACCGCGACGAGCCATGAAGTCGTGTTTATTGACCTTCAAATGCTCTGTAACCTCTTTGATACGAGCCGTCAAGATGGATATCTGAGCCTGTGGGCTACCAACATCGTTCTTGTTGACCTGAGTCAAAGCAATCGCTTTTTGTTTATTATCCTTGCTAATCATAGCTGCCTAATTATAACAATTAGACTAGAAAATTTCAATATTAGAATACTTGGCCGTAATTATAGACATGGGTACCAGAAGTCGGCGCATGTGAATCATTGTGACCACAAGCTGTTCTATACTTTTGGAAATTAGCAATGTCATCAGATGTAGGATTGTTCAAAGACGCATAAATCACAAATCCGCCGCTACCGTCTGCGCAGTCATACCAACGGAAAATCTGATCATCGCTCGGCACCCTATTGCTCTCTACGCCATCACGATAGCCCTGCTTGAGGTACTGCGGCACCAGCGTGTCCATACCATCGGCAACGTTGAAATAGCCCTTGCCGGCTACTCTAGATCCAGTTTGTCCATCTTTTAGAGATAAGGCATCACCAGCCGTTTTGACCACTGCCTTGATCTTGGAATCCATGCTATCGCCGCGCATAAAACTATATGACACTACCGTGATTGACGCTAGAATAGCGATCACGGCGATTACAATTAATAACTCGACTATCGTAAAACCCTTATGCTTCATGATTCAATAATACCACCTTTATGAATTGATACCAAAATCTTCTAACTTTTTAGCCTGCTTTAGATCATAATCAGCGATTTTAGTCCGCCGTAGATTCAAACAATATGCCCCTGTACCCAGTTCACGGCCGATATCTTCAGCCAAAGTCCTGATGTAAGTGCCGCTAGAGACATGAGCTTTAATCTTGAGTATCGGATAGTCATAATCAACTACTTCTAGCTCAAAAATCTGGACTTTTCGCTTCGGCATATCAATCTCTTGGCCCTTTCGAGCTAGTTTATAGGCTCGCTGACCATCGATTTTAATAGCACTAAATTTCGGTGGAGTCTGCTCGATCTCACCCCGAAAATTAGCTAACACTGCCTCGATCTGCTGTTTGTCAGGTTGATGGCTAGACACTTGGCTAATCTCGCCCTCAGGATCGCCAGTTGAGCTGGTTTGACCTAACTTGATTTCAGCCTCATACCATTTATCGAGCTTGCTGAAATTTTCAGCCTGACGACAAGTTTTGCCGGTCACGATAATCATCAGCCCAGTCGCAAACGGATCGAGCGTACCAGTATGCCCAACTTTGGCTTTTTTACCAATTTGGCTAGACAATACGCGGCGAATGCGCGCTACTACCCCAAAACTAGTCATACCAGCCGGCTTATCAACCAGCAGAATGTCATTTTCAGGAATTAACATGTTATTTCGATCCAGGGATTTGGAACTGAGATGGGTTAAAATCTTTGCCAGGCGCTGACGGACTAGGTGCCGGAGCTGGAGCTGGGCTAGGCGTTGGAGCTGGCTTTGGCTGAGGAGCGGCTATATTTGGAAGGTTATTAGTAGCTACACCAACTGGAGTTGGTGGTGGTGGAGGTGGCGGCAAAGTACTAAAGTCTGGCATCGGCGGCAAGCCATGGCTGGTTCCCTTTTCTAGATCAGCCAGGGTCGGTGGCGTAGCTGGACTTGGCACTGCAGGAGCGGCTGGCTGTGTAGGTGCCGTAGGTGCCGGAGCTTGATTTAAGGCCTCATCAACCGCTTTCAAGGCTGACTGCTTATCATCAGCAACTGGAGCAGTCGGAGTATCAGATAGAGCCTCGGTATCTTGAGTCAAGGCGGCGATTAGATCGTCATTATCAACTGGCTTAGACTCAGGTTTTGGGGTATCAAATGAGCCCAGTGGCTGAATCGTCTTTTTAGGACTGACCTCGGGTTCATCAGCTGGCCTACCAGGTGCGTCGCCCTTAAACGGATCGACTGCTTTTGGCTCGCTAGGCCCAGCCATAGCAGCATTAAGTGGCGAATTTTCTGGTGATGATTCTGGTTCAGCGTTTTGCTGACCATGACTTAAAATAGTTCGATTTTGATCGCGCTCAGCTTCGCGCTGCTTATCTTTGGCAGCCTGATCGCTAGTGGCGTTCAATACTCCACCCATCGATGGCTGCTCTGGCGCAGTCGCTGATAACACACCGCTACTTGATTTGATATCGCCGATCTCAGGTGGTTTTGGTGCCTCAACCGCTGTTTCTAGCTTAGTCTCAGCCGTTGCTTTGAGGTTGTCTAATTTATCCTGAGCAGCTTGAGCAGCGGCGGCTGATTGTTCAGCCTGAACCTGACGGGCTACCTCATCAGCACTACCCTTTTTCTCATGACTGATTGCTAAAGAACCGTCGTCTTTAGGCTTTTTCTTGGCCTTTTTGGGCTTTTCGTCAGATTTTTCTGACTTTTCTGATTTATCTAATTTGGCAATCTGACCTTCGTCTAATTTCTTATGCTCATCCTCAGTCGGCTTTTCAGCCTCGGCTGACTTTTCCTGACTCTCGGCTAGTTTATTAACGATCAGTTGCTGATTAGCCCCAGCCGCCATTAGTTCAGCCGCTGCCGTCATCACCCGCGATGAAGTTAGATCATTACTGAACCGATCGGTCGCTGCCACGATACCAGTCAGCAAGGCATTGGCCATCTGCTCATCCAAAACAACTTTTGGAGTCTTTAGCTCACTAATTATTTCCGTTAGCATCTCACTAACACCACTGGCGTTCTTTTCATGCCAATCAATTGAGCCTAAGCTGCTAGTTATATCACCCGATGTAACAGTAGCAATATCAGCGTCGTGCAAGATTCGCCCATGAGCCGTCAAAGCAGCATCTAAATGCTCGTTTTTATCAACATTTAGCGCCAAAACTAGTTCAACATTATAATCACCCTGCGAGAACTCTAGGTCCTTCTCAGAAAGACTGGTTCGATAAGGTGTAATGAAAATTTTTACCACATTATCAACTACCTTATAACGCAGATGGTCAGCCTTTTCCTTATCTAGCGCAATTATAAAGTCACGCAAACTATCGACTGTACCCTCAAAAGTTTTATCTGGCTCCAGAAAAGTAATCGCTGGCGGTATTTTGCCACTAAAAACAGTTGTGGCGTGTTTGTCTAATTTGTTTAAGAACAGCGTTAGACCTAACGCAGCCGATAATTCATCAACCGACGGGTCAGCGCTAACTGCGATTAAGATATTATTAGCATCTTTGATGCTTTGGATAATCTGTTGTTTTGGCGAAGCTGAATCCTTCATAACTTTCCTGTTTCTTTTAGTGGTCCTATAGATAAAAATATACCATAAGCGTCTCTATCTAGTCAACCTACTTGGCCGAACCTTTACTTTTTAACCAATTATCTGTATAATCTGTCTCTGATTAGTTAAACAAATCATAAGAGGTAAAAAGGAGCAATATGCCAATTATCAAATCCGCTGTCAAGCGAGCTAAACAAACCATCAAGCGCCGTGAACGTAACGTTGCTACAAAAAAGGACATCAAGCTAGCCACTAAAGCCTTTTTGGCCAAGCCAACTAGCGACACTCTAGCCGCCGCTCAAAGCGCAATCGACACTGCGGTCAAGAAAAACTTACTAAAGAAAAACACCGCTGCTCGCCGAAAAAGCGCTCTAGCCAAGGTCGCTAAAGAAGCTGGCGTTAAATTAAGCACTAAAAAAGCCGCTGCCAAACCAGCTGCCAAGAAAGCTCCAGCTAAAAAGACCACTGCTAAGTCTACTGCCGCTAAAAAGCCAGCTGCTAAGAAGGCTCCAGCCAAGAAACCTGCGGCTAAAAATCCAGCTGCTAAGAAGCCTGCGGCCAAAAAAACTCCAGCTAAAAAATAATTGTTTAGTCAATATAAAAACCGCTCTTTCTTACGAGCGGTTTTATTTTTGGCTGATTGATACAAGCGCTACTTCAACTAACAACCACGGCGATACGGTGGTTGATTTCATATTTAGATCGGCCTCGGTTAAGGCTTGATTGATAGCTGCCAGCTCGCCTACCGAAACTTGACGAGCATAAGTAGATAATTTTCGCAGCACGTAAGGATTAACTGAAAAATCACTAGCCGCGGCCGAGGCATCACCGTCAGCCAATTTCAAAGCATTTAGATTGTACAGCTGAGACACCAACAGCCCCATCGTCTGATAAGCACCATCATCGCCACTGGTTGATTCTAGATAACCGATAATCTCATGGACTCTTTTAACGTGGCCATCAAGCGCTGCCGAAAACAGGTCAAAAACATTTTCTGATTTGGGCAGCGGTACTATGTCTTCTAATAATTGGTCGTTGACTTCGTCGGCCAAACTTAGCTGCTGCAGAACTGAGCTCAACCTGGCTTGATCATAGCCTAGTCGGTCGATCAAAGAACCAGCCTGAGCACTACTAAGCTTGAGGCCAAGACTCTTAGATGCATCTAGCAGCCACTTGATCAGCTGCGGTTTTTGGCGTTCACTAAATGGCTCGAACTGCTCTACTTTGGCGATTTTTTGTAGTGCTTTGTAAGTTTTGGTGCGCTTATCTGGCTTGTCCTCAAACAAGATTAGCGTGATGTGATCGCCGATTTTAGCCTCGGCTAGTGCCGCCCAAGTTTCTGGGTTTTGACTGAGATTTTTGATAATAATGGTTCTTTTTTCAGAAAACAAGTCTTGAGCTAACAATAGATCATTTAATTGGCCGACGCTCACTTGATCACCATCAATCCACTCTGGCTCGACACCATCAATCAACTGCCCCAAACGCTGACGCTTGAGGAAATAATTTTCACCGTAAAGTAGGTGTATCATTTCGCCTCCCGCTGACAATTTGGGCAAACGTGGGTGCCACGACCAGCCACGCGGATCTTTTCGATTGTTCGGCCACAGCGCTGACAGTCCTGACCTTCGCGGCGGAAAACACGAGCAAATTCTAAATAACTACCCTTCTCACCCTTGGCATTTACATAATTTCTATCAGTCGAACCGCCTTTTTCGATCGATAGTGTCATGACGGCTTTGATCTGGTCTAATAATTCGCTCAAGTCCTCGTCGGATACGTCTCTAACTCTAACCGCCGGATGAATCTTAGCCCCCCACAAACTTTCATCAGCGTAGATATTACCGACCCCAGCCAGCACCGTCTGATCTAAGATAGCCGCCTTGACGGTCGTGCCTGAACGACGACGAATTCGCGGGATAAATTGCTTGGAGTCAAATGAATCTTCTAGCGGCTCTGGACCAACTTTTTGCATAAATGGCATGTTCGGAACTTCTTCAGTCGGCACTAACTTAACCCAGCCGAACTTGCGCTGGTCGTTAAAAAACAAATTGCTACCACCATCTAATTCGATCTGTACTCTGGTCGAACGATCTGGCAATTTACCAATCAAAGAATCATTCGGATGTCCACCGGCAAAACCTCTAGTATAACGTTCGCTGGGAACCGACACGCCGTTCTCGGAGTACACTCTACGGGGCAAAGCGCCCGTGGCGTTCGGCTGGCCTTCGGCCACAGCCTCCTCGAAAGGCGTGTGGTGACGCGAGGCGGGGCAGCACCCGAAAATGTTTTCAGTTCGACTGAAAAATTTTCAGGGGCGGACCGAGCGGCAGGACCCGCAAGGTTCTCGGCGTTGCCACTTCGCGTCACCCCCTGAGACTCTATGCGAGAGTTGACGGCAGGACCCGCAAGGTTCTCGGTGTTAGGCTCTGGCGCAGCCCTAAAAACCAACTGCCCAGTCATCTTTAAATGCGTCACCAAAGTATAACCACTATCTAAATCGATTAGTAACACCTTAGCCCGTCGCCTAACCCCAGTCACTTTAGCGCCATACAAAAATTGCTCAACTTGATCAGTCGGATTTGGAAAACTTTTCGGTGAATCAAAAACTTTAGCGCGCTTAACTTTAGAACCAACCAAAACTTGGTCTAACCCACGCCTAACTGTTTCGACTTCAGGCAACTCCGGCATTCACCAGCCCCTACAACCTAAAGAACGTATCTTTTTGAGTCAGGCCGACTGATGCAGCCATCTTTTTGCCGTCTGGAATCTGCTTGATGAACATGTCTAGCACTTCATTGACATTAGCTACGGCAGAGCCTTTAGAACCGCCACAATCAGACGTCCATAAAGTCTTGACTGGATCACCATTTAGCAGTGTCTCCATCTTATAAACCTTACCGCTAGCACAAATTCCGCGTAGATCATTTTGCTCCTCAGTCAGTTCTCGACCCTCCATCATCTTGCGCTTATCTAGCGCATAAACAAGTTCTTCATAAGCCCTAGAATTGTTACTCAGCTCCTTAGAATCAAGCTGCTTTTCCAAGTAACCTTCATAAGTTGCCATCACCCTAGAATCTGGGCTAACCGTGATCTGATAAGATCGATGCTTTTCATTAGCCACAATTGGACCGCGCACCGTTAGCCTAACTGATCGACTAATGTCGGTTGATAGTAGCGCCTCTCGGCCTTCATCTACCGAAACTGCACTTTGATTGTTGTTAGGCTGTTGATCACCGCCCAGTATGGCTCGGCCAATTGCAATCACCGCCGCAATCGCCACAATAGTGATTACCGCCACTAATAAAATTGGTACAAATCTAGAAAAATTATTTCTGGCTCTTGAGTATTTCATGTCTCGTATTATAGCATATTCTAAGATGTAGCCACATCAGAAAAGGACCAAAGGCTTGATGCAAAAGTAATTTTATCAACGCAACCTTAACTTCCCCGACCAAACCATCCGCTCGTATCGTTACCGCCGCCTTGGTTGCCCTGATTGCCGCCCTGGTTGCCCTGGTTGCCTTGGTTGCCATTATTTCCTTGGTTGTTGCCTTGGTTTGGGTTTGGTTGGTTTGGATTAGGTTGGTTGTTATTGCCTTGATTTGGCCTGTTAAATGCTGGCGGGCCGGGATCTCTGCCGGCTGCGATGGCCTCAAGGGCCTCGGCGGTGTTACCAGACATGGTCTTACGTAGTTGTGGTTCGTTTAGCATGCTGCTGGCGTCAGCGGCACTGATGTTGCCGCTCCAGCCAGCTTGAATGGCCTCGGATGATTGTTTGGCTAGTACTTCAGGGGCAAGATTGCCAAGGGCGTTGTTGGTGTTGCTGGCAAATTGTTGCTGAGGGGTTAAGTTTCTATCTTTGTCTCCAAGCTCAAACGGACCAGACTTACCAGACTGGAAGTGATTTAGTGCTTGAGAGCCGGTTTCGGCTACACCGGCATGGACACCTTTCATTTTGGTCATGGCATCAGCCATTGACTGGCTGGTAACTTTACCGCCATTGGCTAGGTAGTTGGCTACCATGTTGGCGCCGTATTCGCCTTTGTCGGCTAGGCGTTTGACGGCTAGGGCTTGGACGGCTTCATTGTCGCTACTTAGGGCTTTTTCAAAGTTGCCGTTTAGTTCGTAGTCTAGTATCTGCTCAGCAGCTTCGGCTTCTTCTTTCTGGACCATGGCTTGGCCAGCGGCGGCGCTACGTTTGCCGAATTCACCGCCTGCCCAACTGCGATTGAAAGCGCCGTGTAGGCCTGAGGCGCCACGGCGGAAGATGTTACGGCCTTTGTAGGCACCGGCTTGGGTTAGACGGCGTTTTCTAGCGCGTTGTTGCTTAGAGTATTCGCTTCTTTGGCCGAGGGTGGATTCTTTATAGCGGTTCTGGGCGGCGCCGTTTAGTTTGTTGCCTATGTTTTGGACGGTGCCGCTGATGTCGCCGGCTGCGGCCATGGCTTTTTTCATAACTGGCCAGACTAGGAATAATGGCAATATAGCAACAGTAGCCGCTACTATATCTAGTACTATGTCCTCGCCAGGTACGTCAGGTTGAAGAACGCTCGATGCCAATTGACCCGCACCAAACAACAGCCCGACCACTGGAAATACTAATAGCATACCCATAAACATCTTTTGCCATTTCTTAAACAGCCCTTCGGTGTTAGGTAACATCATGGCTAGAAATGCTAATGGAGATATAACGACCAGCAGAACTATTAAGGCCTTACGGAGGATCAATAAAGCACCGATAGTCAGCCCAGCGATCAAAGCAGATAAAATAGCGCCGCCCAAGAAAGGAAAGGCGACGTACAGGCCAATTCCCCCAGCCGCAGCAATAGTAGTGAACGCTACGGCTAGTCCTAGCTTGCCCTTAAACCCAGAAGATATCTCGCTATAGCTAAACTCACTCTGTAGATTCACCTGAGAGCCTATGTTACTCAACGTATCTCTAATGCTGTAACCTAATATATTGGACAGATCAACCGCCAGCTGACAGATTATGAAGGACACATTGACCAAAATGGCAGTTACAAATAGTTTTTGTAGAATCTTTTTGATGCCATAGTTACTGATGCCCATACCAGTTATTTGTGAATATATAACTATAAGGAATACTATGACAAACCCAGCGTTGGCGATGTTTCTGACTATTCTCCAGGCTTTATCTACTTTGTCATCGCTAACCAGACCTTGATCTACCTCCAGAAAGTTTCCAGCCAAGAAGGCATAGGTATAGTCAGCGACGTTTGCCAAGAAATTAAAGACTGGGCAGACTATAAAGCCAATCCCAGGGATGGCACAAGATACATCTTCTTTGTCGCCATCCTTTTTCTCGGAGCCGCTATTCCCGGCCCGGTTATCGTCATCAACATCCTTATTCTTCTTTTTCCATTCAACATAGCCATTGACGCTCTGATTGATCTTACTAGCCACCTACTCACAAGTCATACGCTTGGTCGGTGAGACCCATATTTGATCGCTTCGCTTTTTGCCGTTACTATAAAAGTCCATTACCTTAACTTTGCCATCTGGTTGGACTATTTTAACGCCCTCAAAGAACCTATCCCCACGATCTCGACCAGTATAACCATTGACTGGGTCGGTTATGGTGCAGCCCTTAAAGAAGGTTGTTCTATAATAAGCATATTGAGCTTCTGAAGACATGCCTATATTCTTACCGCCGTATACGTTCTTTTTTAGGTAGTCCTCTACACCACTCCAACTAATTTGCTTGAATTCATTGTCGGTTAGCTGCATACAGTCACCATTGGCATCTCCACCCCACCAGCCTTCAGCTCGCTTAGTGCCGATGTCGCAGAGAAATTTAACTGGATCGGATATACCCCATAACCCAAATGCATCCTTCAACCAAGCATTCGGAGTACCGACATCGCTACCGCAGTTTATTTGGCCGTCTGGGCCAGTAATTGGCAACTTGGATTCTACCGACAGAAAGTAGTTACCCAGAGCTCTATCCTTATGAGTTTGATCTACCTTATCTTTTCGCCAAAACCTAAAGTTGCTGGCATTTTCGTTTTTTATGCGATTGCCGTTTGTTCCATCAGGGTAAAGAAAGCTGCCCTTTATGCAGTACTCAAACATCTCAGCATAGGCTCGTGATTTAGCTTGTTGAGTCGGTGTCATGTTAGTCACCACTTTAGCGGATGCTGGCGGGGTATTGTATAAGAATAATAGGCCTAAAAATACCAGTATAGCCAAACCAGCTACGCGCCTCCATGTTAACCAACCACCTTTAATCCCATTCATCACTGAGACTAGTTTAGCATAAACAAGATGAAATTTGACGCCCAAATAATAACGCTTTACTTTTTTAGCAAAAAATGATACAATGAGCATGAAATCAAGTAACTAACGAAAATAATCGTAAGGAAACTTTTATGAGTAAAGAAATTATAAAAAGACTAAACCCGGCAGAAAGACTAAAAAAGCCGATGGCTCTTTTGGGTGTTGGGTCTGTTATGGTAGCTGGTTTGTTTAGCGCATGCTCTAGTGAAAAGGTCAGCTCATCACCAGAGTCTACTCCAACAGTATCTGCGCCAGAAACGCCAGGTGAAACTTCTAGCGCGACTCCCGATCCTGAATTACCAAACACGGGATCAACGCCAGAGACACCCCCAACTAAGCAAGAGCTAATAGAAAAATACAGGATACCCGGTGATGCCACCAATGAGGAGATCGCTAAGGCGTATGTTGATATATATAACGGCTGGGGTGAAGTGGCTATTAGCGAGAGTTTCTACGAGACAGCACAGGAAAATCTTTATGCAGAGGACAAGAGCGCTGATGACTACCAGAATCTATTGAGAAAAGAGTCTAAAAAGAACTCTCATAACATGGCTGATGCTGTAATGCGCGATAACTGGAAAGATGACGCTCGGGCCAAGAAGTTTGTAGATGCAAAGACGGAATATGTGTTTCACCTATTGAATACTTGGATAGCTAGCCACGATGATGCGAAGGAGCAGGGCTATCCTGACTTTAAATTCCACAATGAACTGAACGACTTTGAGGTTGTACACCAAGGCAAGGAGAATGTTGTAATTGATATCTACGCTACTTTCCATAACAACGCTAAAGAGATATCAGACGATGCAAACAAGTTTCAAGACAGTGATGGTCAGAAATATTGCCACCAAGTATACTTTAAGCGCGTAGATAACGGAGACGGGACCAAATCTTGGCGCCTAAACTTTCTAAAAGAGGCACGTGAAGTAGACTCTCCTGGCGCCAGTCAACCAAGTACCGAAACCAACGCAGCAAACTATGACGACTCAGTATATAGCGGAGACAATGAAGTAAACTCCTCTGATGGTTCAACATATAGCGAATCTAATGTAGACGATACGGTATATTACGATAACGAAGCTGGCGACGGACCGTAGTTTTTGAAACTGGCTTGGGCAACCACGAAACCTAAAGCCTCATCATCCTTAAACTTCTCCCCAGTTATTGCCGATCGCCACGTCAATGAACCTGCAAAACTGGTTCGGCTAAACTGGCCAATTTGTCCTCTAACTTAACCATGGCTAATTTCATCAAATCAGCTTCAGTACCTTGAATTGGCATATTCATAGCTGCCCTTTCGGCTGATTGACGAACCATAAAATTACTCGATTTTACATCTGGCGTTGGCCGCCTGCGCCCAAAATAAGTTTCAACGTAGCCTTGATCACGAGCCATCTCTAAAGTCTTATCCAAATACTGACGAATCGGCGCTCTTAGTTCAAAGTAGTGATCGATGAACTTTTTAGACTCAGTAAAATTCATGCCAGTCGCCGCGCTCAAACCATGCGGACTCATACCATAGAGCACCCCAAAGTTGATCACCTTGGCATGCCGACGCTGCTCTTTGGAAACTTGACTAACGTCTATACCGTAAGCATCGGCTGCGGTTTTAGTGTGGATATCGATGTCACCATTAAAATCATCAACCAGCGCCTGATCACCTGCTAGAACCGCCGCTAAGCGCAGCTCAAATTGTGAATAATCAGCATTGACGAACACCTTGCCCTTTTTAGGCACAAACGCCTGGCGAATTCTTTTACCCAGCTCGGTTCGCACCGGTATGTTTTGTAAATTCGGATCGGTACTTGATAAACGACCAGTTGATGTCACATCTTGATTAAAAGTTGTGTGCAAGCAGTCATTTTCGTCGACTAATTTTGGCAGCGCATCGACATAGGTGCTGAGTAATTTTGATAGCTCCCGGTAACGTTCGATTAGTTCGATAATTGGGTGCTGGCCCCTCAATTTATCGAGTTCTTTTTGGCCAGTTGAATAACCAGTTTTACCCTTTTTGATGCCAGCAGTTGGCAGCTGTAGTTTAACAAACAACACCTCTGATAATTGTCTTGGGCTGGCTGGATTAAACTCATAGCCAACCGATGAATACATTTCTTGCTCAATGTCCGACAACTCACTTTTTAGCTCAGCGCTCATATTAGACAATTGCTCAAGATCGAGTTTCATGCCGCGGCGCTCCATCTGGAAAAGCGCCCAAATCAGCGGAAAATCAAACTGTTTAGCCACCGCTTCTAGGCGGCTATTATCAGCTAATTTCTCGGCCTGATCGGGATAAATTTGCATCATCCTAGCTAGTTGCCTAGCTGGAGCCTTATCCTCGACTTCATCAGCAACCACGTCCTGACTCAGCGCCGCCAGCGACCTGTCGCGCCGCAAAGGATCGATCAAAAACGCCGCCTGAGATATATCCCAAACGTCATCAAAGCGAACTTTTATATTAGCTTCATCTAGGGCGTGATACAGCCGCTTAACATCCTCAGCTATGATCAAACCCTGCTCCAAAGCTCGCCAAATAACCGCCGGTAGATCAGCCAGCTGAGCGCTATATACAACATCGCCTGACGACGCTATATATAGCCTGTCCTTAGAAAACATATCAATATATAGATATGTTTTATCGCCAAACACCATATCTAGTGGTAGTGGCTTTACCCCTGGAGTCGATAAATTCGAAACTGGCTTAACTGCCCCGCTCTCTTGCATATGTTTTGGCAAACGGTTGATCAACGACCGAAATTCCAAACGGTTTAAAATCTCAGCTACTTTATTAAAATCACAATCCTCAACATCAGCCACCGCCCAATCCAGCTCAACTGGCGCATCAGTCCAGATCTGAGCTACCTTTTTGGTTAGATAGGCCGATTCGCGGCCATTTTCTAGTTTGGTTTTGAGCGCACCCTTTTGCTGATCGACATGCTCAAACACACCGTCTAAGTCACCGTACTGTTGTAGCAACTTGACAGCCGTTTTCTGGCCAACTCCTGGCACACCTGGCAGATTATCGCTAGCATCGCCCTGCAAGGACTTTAAGTCCAAAAACTGCTCAGTTTTTAAGCCATACTTAGCCTCAAAACGCTCCGGCGTGAATTCTTCTAAATTACTCAGCCCGTTTTTAAGCGCATAGACTTTAGTTAGCGGCGAAACCAATTGCAAGGCGTCTAGATCAGACGTCAGAAGCACAGTTTCGATGCCACGCGCCTCAGCCTGCTTGGCAAATGCCCCCATGATGTCGTCGGCCTCATAGTCGTCTAATTCATAAAGCGGCCAGCCAAAGGCCTCTAAAAGCTCGTGCAGTATCGGTATTTGGGCATAAAAGTCATCTGGCGCCTTCTTACGACCAGCTTTGTATTCTGGATAGATCTGCCGACGCTTGCGGATGTTAGTCCCTCTTTTGTCCCAAGCTACTGCCACATAATCAGGCTCTAATTT
>PDWI01007561.1_pt1 | contig 13107 bp, 11 predicted proteins | sample 1430891 | NCBI WGS metagenome assembly PDWI01 (sample SAMN01162508, study PRJNA174530) | Oral metagenome, whole genome shotgun sequencing project. | biome: Marine environment; feature: Marine mammal; material: Swab sample of the gingival sulcus; isolation source: swab sample of gingival sulcus... | reverse complement strand
ACCAAAACCCCAGATACCAACTCTTACATTTCGTTTCATAAATCTAACCTCCTGTTTTTATAATTACCAACTTGACTACAATGCATACACTGTAATCTTTACATTAATAATTGCAAATAACATGCCAAAAAAATAGCCGCTCATCGGCCAAAAAAAGTTAATAAACGGCGCTTTATTAAAATCTTATAGCAAAATATTTTGCATTAAAGCAAAATATTTTGCTATTAGTAAGCCGACAGCGCTCGAAATAACAAGTTCACAATTGTCAGCGACGCCAGCGCACGATAGATAGCCCTTTAATGGCTGCGCGTACTTGGCGCGTAGGCGCGTTTAAAATAATTTTCGCAGACCGTTGCGTAAAAGCCGACAACGGCGGCTTTAGCGAGGACGCCTCCCGCAGCGTTAGCATAAGGGCTACGATAAATTCCACCACTGCGCCGTTAACGCGTCCACCGTAGCGCAGACGTAAAGGGCTTTCACAAAAGCGCCAGTCGCATTTCAATCGCAGTAAAAACCGAGATTTCTCGGCTATGCGACCCACTCGAAATGACTACGACTGCACCGCTTTCGTCTCACACTATTTTAAATTATATTTCTTCAACTTATATTGCAAATTTTGCCGCGAAATGCCGAGCGACGCGGCAATCTTGGTAATATTACCGTTGTGTCGCAATATGCGTTCGACGATAAGCTGCTTTTCGATTAGTGCTAACTCTAGGTTGAGATCGATCTGCGCTTCAGCGCTACTTTCAATTTGACTGGTCTTTTTAGTGGCGTATTCTTGACTGGAAATAATCTCTTGCCAATGTTGTGGTAAATGTTCACGCTTAATAATATGCTCATCTTGCACCATATTGAGGGCAGATTCTAAAAAGTTAAGCAACTCTCTAACATTGCCCTTCCAGTCATAACGATAGAGATGCGGTGTGATTTCTTCATCGATATACCAAACATCTTTGCCTAATTTATTATTTAGCTCATACAAAAAATGACTAATTAGCAAGTCGATATCGCGCGGTCGCTCGCGTAAACTGGGTATTTCAAGCATCATCACGTTAATGCGATAATAAAGGTCATTACGCAATTCGCCACGCGCCAATAATTTAAGCGGTCGTTCATTGGTAGCGGCAATAATTCTGACATCAACTGCGATATCTTTCAGTCCGCCAATGCGCCTAATGTAGTTTTCTTGTAAAACGCGCAGTAGTTTAGATTGTAAATTAAGCGACATTGAATTTAGTTCATCTAAAAACAAAGTGCCACCATCGGCCTGCTCGAACAACCCCGGCCGGTCGACAGCACCGGTAAAGCTACCGCGCGTCGTGCCAAACAAAGTGGCTTCCAAAAGCGTTTCGGGTAAGGCGGCACAGTTGATGGCGATAAATGGTTTTTTAGCGCGATCGCTTTCATAGTGAATGCTCTGAGCAAATAATTCTTTTCCGGTACCGGTTTCACCGTAGATTAGTATATTTGAACTGCTTTGTGCAGCTTGTAGCGCTTGATTAACGGCCTGCAGATACTTGGGGTCTTCGCCAATTAACATATCAAATGAATAACGCTTGACCTGTTTAGCTTTGCGGCGCGGCTTGATTAATTGCTGGCGCAGTTTGATGACTTCTTCCGACAAATTGCTGACATCTGTGACATTGCTTGATACCTCAAGCGCGCCCATTAATCTGTCGCCGTCATAAAGCGGTACCGTCGTATTGACCGTAACGATTGGCTTGCCGGCCAAATTTAAGTACTTTTGGCTGGAACGATGAATCGGCTCGCCAGTCTTTAGTACCGTAAGCAAGGTCGAATTGTCATCTTGCCAGCCGCTATACGCTTTTAAAATATGCTTGCCGATAACATCTTTGGCTGACATACCTTCAATTTTTTCCATCGCCTTATTATAGATTACTGTTTTGCCGGCGGCATCAACAACGTGAACCCCCTCATCAATTTGCAAGAGCGTTGCCGCCAACACGACATTAGCAAAACTATTATTCACAGTCGCCCCCTACTGAATACTTTTTTTGATAGAGCAATCTGGCGGTCTGCGGTGAATCAGCGCCAATAGCGTTTTTGACGGGTGCAAATTCTGCGGCCCTGTCTACTTGCAAAACAGCCATACCGCTAAAGGCCGGAAAGATGTCAAAGATAAACAGTTCAAATTTATAGCCATTTGGTTCAGTCGGCTTAAGTGAAGTTTTGCCGTCAAAGTAGGCAATCTTTTTAGTTGCTAAATGGTATTGCAAAGGCTGCGAAAGATAGCGTTGTAGCTGTTTTAAGTCAAGACAATAGTTGCCGATATTGGCACCGCGTAGCCAAAGGCGACCGTCGGTAGTGCGCTGCCGAGCCTGTTCTGCGGTTAGCTCAGAATACTCAACAATAGTCGGTTTGCCGTCGATTAGACATGGCACACCAACCTTTTCATTAGCATCGGTCTTTTCGACCACTTTTGCAGCACAGGGCAGCCCCGACTGAATTGTAAAGCCGATAAATAACGGATCGGCGATATTGACGATGGCGTTATCGACATTAAAGACAAATAGCCACTGATAACCTTTAGCGAGCAATTTATCAACCAAACCATATTCTTTAAGTGCCTTAAAACAGCCGCCATTGCCATCGGGGCTACGGCTTATTTTTAATTTGTCTTCAATAATTATCTTGCCAGCAAAATCGACGGCCTCTATCATACCCTGTTCAAAAAATGTAATTTTTTCCGCCGGATAACCAAAATATGCGTTTTTTTCAAAAAAATTGACCGTCGCCGTGTGATTAATTGCACTGGTCATAATCAGCCAATCGATGTAATAGCCGGTCTGCTCGGCCTGCCGTTTTAAATAATTGGCATGCAGCTCAAAAAGTGAACGACCACCTGCGACGCCAATATCAAAAGTGCCTTTCGGGCCATCGTGGCCGAGGCGCGAGCCTTGACCACCGGCCAATAGTAAGGCCGCTACCTTACCCTCGCGTAATGCGCGCTGACCAATTGCCTGATACTGAGCGGCCTCCTGCGGCGTCGGCACAGCAGGCATAATCGGCGTTAAATCGGCAACACTACGATTTGTTTGGTCAGTAGCAACCAACTGGTCGTAGAGCCGGTCGATTTTGTTAAAATCCACCATTTTAATTTGCTGTTCAAAAAGCGAACGTTTTTCGACCGGTAAATTATCGCGATGGGCATATAAATGGGCTTGTTTAGCATTTAACTGTGGATTTGACATATTCACCTCAAAATTTGTATGGTCTATGGCTTTGATTTACAATAATGTCATTTTAAGCAAACCTAATAGCCAAGAAAAATCGGATTTCGTCATACCTTAGCGATTGAAACACTCCTGGTGCTGACATCGTTCTGCTTTACCGTTTCGCTAGGACAACCTGAGCGAGCGCCGAAAAATCTCGGGTTTAGTTTTGCCATCACTTAAAATTCACCTCTATTTTATCATATTAGGTACAAAAAAAATAGCCCAAACGCAAAATATTTTGCATTTGGCCTATTTTCCACTTTTGTTATTCTTGCCAATTATGATAGACGTTTTGAACGTCGTCATCATCTTCGAATAAATCGATCATCTTGTTGATATTTTTGATGTCATCATCATCGCTTAATTTTGTCATCGTCTGCGGTAAATAACGCAGTTCTGCCATTGAAAATTTGTAATTTTCAGCTGCCAAGGCCGCTTTTACAGCTGCAAAATCTTCGACTTCGGCATATATCTCGTAATGTTCCGCCTCGACGATAAAATCTTCAGCACCGGCCTCGATTACGCTCATTTCAAGCGCCTCTTCATCTATACCACTGTCTTTATCGATTACGACAACACCCTTGTGGTCAAACATGAAACTGACACAACCATTGGTGCCTAAATTGCCATTGCCCTTGGTAAAATAGCTACGCACATTGGCGGCTGTGCGATTAGTGTTATCGGTTAAGCACTCGACCAAGACGGCTATGCCACCGGGCCCATAACCCTCATAAGTTAATTCTGTATAAACGGCGCCATCATCTTCACCGGTACCCTTTTTAATGGCACGGTCGATATTATCATTTGGCATATTGGCTGCCTTAGCCTTGTCAATTGCCGTCGCCAGCGCAGCATTATAAGCCGGATCACCACCGCCCTCGCGCGCCGCAACTGTAATATAACGCGCTAATTTGGTAAAAATCTTGGCTTTTTTTGCGTCTTGTTTACCTTTGCGATTTATAATTGTTCCTATTCTGCCCATTTCATCTCCTTACTCAGTGTCACTTGGCATGGCCTTGGGAATTTTGTATTGTTTTCCCTGTGCATAGCCATCATCATAGGCTTTTAATACATTTTCTGTATTGTTCTCAACTCGCTTGACGTCAAAATCGTCATTTGGATAGATTACAGTTATGCGCGGATCATCGGCCAAACTGTGAATCTTAGCTAATGCCTCATTGTAAACGGTATGTCTAATCTTGATTAGCTCACCAATTTTCGGATAGCGACGCAGTATTAATTTAATCAACGGCAGATATTTTTCCGGCTGTTTCTGATAACCCTTTTTTTGGGTCAACACAAAGGTAATATGATCATAATCCTGTTCTAGTAACTGGTCACACATCAACGGAACGCCAACGCCACCGTCTAAGTAATGCTGGCCTTTGTAAAGCACCGGCGGCGCCATCAAAGGTAAGCTGGTTGCCGCAATTAATATTTTAGTCATATCCTCGGTTGAACCGGTGACGTCAAAGCAGCTGGTTTCACCGGTCTCGCAATTTGTGGCAAGTGCCTTTAATTTCATTTTATTGCTTAAAAAGGTCTTATAATCAAACGGATCGATCACTTCCGGTATTTCACGAAAAATATAGTCGATATTAAAGAAAGAGCCTTGGGTAAACCAGTGTTTGACGCCCTTATAATTAGGGTCGTTAACATACTCTGAAAAGACGCGTTTGTTGCGCCCGGGCTGCTTGCTGATATAGCTGGTTGCGGCCGTAGCGCCGGCCGAAATGCCATAAACTGTATCAAATTCAATATTGCGTTCTAAAAAGGCCTCCAACACACCGGCTGTAAAAATACAGCGCATGCCGCCGCCCTCTAAGAAAAGTGCATTTTTAGACATAGTTCTCCTACTACCAATCGGTTGTATCAAAGTCGTCAGTTGGAATATTGCGAATGTCTTCTTCGCGTAAAACGCGCGGTTCAGGCGGTATTAATAAGATTGCCAAAATATAAGGCAAAATACCAATGCCACCCGAAACGAACAGCAATAAGGCAAGACCTCTAATCACTAGTGGATCGATGCCCAAATACTCGGCCAAGCCACAACAGACGCCCCCGATAATGCGGTTGTTATTAGAACGATATAACCGTTTCATAGCTTCAATCTTCAAAAGCAAAAACATAGGGCACATTGCGATACAAATAATCGTAATTTAAGCCGTAACCGACAATAAATTTATCGGGAATTTCAAAACCGATATAGTCGGGAACGATTTCAACTTGACGACGTGATGGTTTGTCGAGCAAGACGCAAGACTTGATCGACTTGACGCCCTTAGCCTGCAAGTGTTCTAAAACACCTTTTAACGTCACGCCGGAATCGGCAATATCATCGACTACCAGCACGTCGTACTGCGAGATGTCATCGACAATGTCGTGTACAATTTTAACCTGACCCGAGCTGTAATGGCCATGCCCGTAACTAGATGTCGTCATAAATTCGATGCGCAATTGCGTATCAATGGCGCGTACCAAATCAGCTGTAAAGATAAAACTTCCCTTTAACAGTGATACGACCAATAATTTTTTGTCGCGATAATCTCGCGCTAACGTTTCACCTAATTGAGCAACGCGTTCAGCTATTTCTTGTTGGCTAAGTAACACGACCTGTCGCTTATTCTCGATTGACATCATTCCTCCTTCACATCATTGAAACACAACTGTTTTGCTGTCGATATGGGTACTATTTTAGTTGATATTGTTGCCCTTGTCAAATGTCAATCGCTTATTAACGCTCTAAAATGTCGATGTTTTCCAGACTGTTAAAATCATTCAAAAATAGGTAGCCATTAGACAATGTATAGAGGTCATCACCAATATAAAGAATGCGGTTGATTTCTTTATTGTAATCGCTATAGTGTTTGTCTTGATGTGACAGATCACTATGTGTAATTGTACCCTTTAATTGTAATTTGCCACTCTTGGTAAACTCAAATATATAGGCGTCCTTGCTGTAACCATAGTCGGTTGGTAAGCTGACCGGAATCGCCAAAATATTTTTAGTAGCGTTAAATAAGAAGGCTTTGTGGTCGTAGTTGACCTCGGTATTGGCACGACCATCGCCCACAATAACCATATCCTTTTCAATTGGTTTTTCAGGGTTGCTTATGTCAAATAGCGAAATCTTAACGCCATCGTTAATAACTCTGTCATTGTCGACGACCTTAGTGTTCATGCCGACGCCAATAATGGTATTTTTGTCATATGGATGCAAGTAACTGCTATAGCCCGGTATCTTTAAGTAACCCATTACATAGGGCTTAGTCGGCACTGAAGCATCGATTACATAAAATGGATCAACTTGACGATAGGTGACGATAAACACCTTATCGCCCATCATGCGCGTGCTGTAAATGCGTTCGCCCGGCGCCAAATTAGATACTTTACCGACAACCGTTAGGTCTTGGTCAAGTATTAATAGGTGATTGAGCGTTTTATTCCATTCTTTATTATCGCGCGTCGTCATAGCGATGCGGAAGTACCCCTTGTGTACATCCATCGAAAACTGATTGAGCACTGTACCATTTAACACGCAGCTATTTTGATAGCTAAATTTACCATCTTTAATGGCAAATTTATAAATGTCGGTTTTCTCGTTATTGTCGCCTTCATACGACCAATTATAGCGCGTATCGGCAATATAGAAGTTTTCGCGATCGGCGTAAATGTGCTCTGCACCACCTAGATAAGTATTGATGTCAACCGCATCGTTTTCTAAATTATTTAGGTCAATGCCGATGGTATAAAGCATGCTACCGGTAACGTGACCCGGAAAATACATCAAACGATCAACTTGATTTAATTGGTCTAACTTGATTGGATCATCGATGAAACGGATCGGCATATCATCAAAGCTTTGCTGGTTGGCGACAATATACAAATAATTGTCAATTCGTCTACCCGACTGGTAGTAACCATCAACACTGATGCGCTTAAGTCGCGTCGGCTTAGCTGTTTCAACATTGCTAATATCGTAGACGTCGACAAATGTCATGCGATTGGGATAAATGCGACCAATCATCAAAGAATCTTCATTGCCCATCGTCTTATAATCTGCCGAATAGCCTTCGCCAATCAGTACCAGTTTATCGTCAGCTAAAAACATTTCATAGGGATTTATATCCTTAGATTGTATTGAAGCAACAACTTCAAGCTTGCCACGTTGGGCACGAATAATTTGTAACTGGTCACCCTTTAGAGCGTAAATGTACTTGCCATCGGTCTTGACGATATCTGACTCAGCAACACCTTCAACTTGGTTGTTAGTATTGCTAAATCCGCCATCAACGCCGTCTTTTTCTACTGACGCTGCCATTGTTTCTTCAACCATCATGACATCGCCTTGCATTATTACGCCACCCTTGCGATACATATAATCTTGACGTGGGTAAAATGACAGTAGCGCTTTAATCTCTTCACTATTATTGAGTAATTTAGCAGAGCGATCAACTGCGACCAACTGATGGCTAATTTGATAGTTGCCACCGCCAAGCGGCTTAACTGAACTAAAGATTTGTTCGATGGCATCCAGTGCGATATAGGTGCTGCCGTTTTCGATAAACGGCGCATAAACACCATCGATCAATACATCGTCGTGCAACAAATAGCGCTGGCTGGGCTTAAAGTGCAATTTTTCGCCACCATAGCCTCTTTGTGCAACGATAAGACGTGCGTCGCCGTCCCAACTAACCTTAAAATCAAGTGCTTCTAAGGTTTTGCGCAGCGGTAAATAAACTTGACCGTTAACCACTTTACCTGCAATTGTCGCCCCATTTTGCTCGGCCATTACCGGCAGCACTAATGCTACAACCAATAATAGACAGAGCAGTAATCCGAGCTGTCTAAATCTGATTTTCATAATATCCTCCTCTTAAAATCTAACGTTTCGTCTTGTTGGCTATTAAGTTTAATATATGTAGTATTTCTTTATTATGCAGTAAAATTTTGTTGAGTGTATACTGAATCGAAATCAGTATGATCAGTAATACCGCTACTATAACAATGATAATCGTATCGGTGGTCATCATTGAATCACGCCACTTTCATCGTAAATAATCGGTGTTTGTGAAGATTTTTGCAACAACAAATCTTCGGCAAGTGCCGCCGGTACAGTAACCAAAGTTGGATTGCCATCTGAGATATAGCGCCTTTCCGGATTATCGCGTAAAATATCTAACCAATAGAACAGCTCAAAGTCGTCCTCACCGCAAGTTATACGATTAATACTGTAGCGCTCAAAATTTCTATCATAGGGCGATGGTGCCGGATTCCAACCGACGTTAAGCGAGCTGAGCATTTCATATTCGCCAAGCCAGCCCTCTTCTGCTATCCAATCAAAATACTGCTTTGGTTTCTCACCAAAGGGAACGGCAAAATGAAACGATTTTTGACCGGTGGCGTCTTCTAATATTTGCGCCTCTTCAATAATGACACGTGCAACATCATCTTTGCTCAGGCTACGCAAATTGCTGTGGTCAATTGTGTGATTACCCAGTGTGTAATTAGTTTGACTGTTAAAAAAGTCAATTTTTTTCTGCGTAAATTCGTCGTCGCCAAAAAAACTTTTGTTTAAATAAAACGTCACCTTTGGCACAAAATCCGGGTGCTCTTTATAAAACGCCTCAAAAACGCCAATCACGCAATCGGGATCAAGCGTGCCATCGGCTAAATACTGAAAGTTGTTCTGATAACCGTCGTCAAAAGTAAAGACAACCGGCGACTTACCGATCGGAATATCAATTGTACCATTGACATAGTCCTCAATGCTAACCGGAACATAGCCCTCTTGCCAAAGTCTGGTCAAATCTTTTTTAAGGTTTTCGGGCGTCCGCGCATAATAGCCTTCTTTTGCTTCATCATCAACCAAATTATGATACATGATAACGACAACACCACCCAATTCATTAGGTTGATATGTCAGTAATTCCTCCGTAGTTATCGTCGTCGCATACTGCTGTTCCGGTGTTACAATAGGTGTTTCAACTGTGCTTGAACTCTGTGAGAAAAACAATAACCCAGCCATCATAAATAGAATTAAGCGAATCATATGACCTCCGTAGCATTTTTATAGGTATTTATTTATATTATAGCCGATTTGAGAGATGATAACAATTTTAATAGCTAAACTTAACGTTATTGTAAAGAAAGAATGAATATAAAGAAAAAGCCCCAAAATGGGGCTTTTAGAGTGTCGACAAAGTCGATAATCTGCAGACTGTTGAAAATGTTCAAGTTCGAGGCGCTAGCAAAATAGCGGGCTGTAGCGTATAAGGACATACGTAAAGGTCGATATTTTGCGCAGCAACAAAGAAATTGGGCATTTGTCATCAGTCTGAAAGCCCCAAAATGGGGCTTTAGTTTAGATTTTAAATTACTAATCTTCAATGACGACGATGTTTTCGGCTTGTGGGCCTTTCGGGCCATTGACGACATCAAATGTCACCTTGTTACCTTCGTCCATCGATTTGTAACCATCTTTTTGGATTTGTGAAAAGTGCGCAAATACATCATTGCCCTCTTCAGAAGTAATAAATCCATAACCTTTTTCTGCGTTAAACCATTTTACAGTGCCGTTCATAAAATCCTCCAAATATTCATTGCCTCGTGCCTATTAAGTGTTACTGTACAATGTGTATTTGAAGCTGTTGCTAAAAAACCATTTGTTACAATAACGCTACTCTGCAAGGTACTTACACTATACACCGAAAGTTAAAAAAATACCAGTCTTTTTTTGAATTTAATTTAAAAAAGATAAAAAAGCTGATTATATGTGATTATTTTAGAAATTTTTTGCGCAATTCGCCAATAAAGTACAAGCTGCCAAAGGCCGCATAGACGATATTGCGCTGATCGTTATTAATCATTGCGCTAATTTGGTCAAGTGATTGATCGATGACAATTTTGCCGGCAAAGCCATGCAAACGCAGCATTTTAGATAATTCTAACACGGGCATTGCACGCGGATTAGGTGGTTCTATCAAGTAAAACTCACTAAACTGGTCGACGATTAACGGCACAATCTGATCGACCGCTTTATCAGCCATAATTCCAAAGATGGCAATGCGCTCAGTTTTGCTATAATAGTGATTAAGGCTTGTTACAAACCTTTCAATGGCAGCGACATTATGCGCACCATCGATCAACAACGGCGGGCATTCATTAATCACCTCAAAGCGACCGCGCCATTTGGCAAGTCTTAGGCCCTCGTTGATGGCATCTTGTGAAACGCTCAGCAATTTGGCGCGATCTAACGCCAGCAAAGTATCAATCGCCGCACAGGCGTTCTGCACTTGATAATCACCCAATAGCTGTATGACATAATCAACGTTATGATAACGAAAAGCAGTCTTTGTTGGCATAAAGTTAACAGCACTAGCCGAGCGCCAATCGCTGACAATATAAGGGGCTGCCCGCTCGGCGGCCACCTCTTTAATAACTGCAGCAGCCGACTGATTGCTTTGCGAACTGATAACCAAACAGCCCGGCTTAATGATGCCGGCCTTTTCAGCAGCTATTTCAGCAACCGTATCGCCCAGATAAGCCATATGGTCGAGCGATACCGGTGTGATAACCGTCGCCAGCGGCTCTTTTATCACATTGGTCGAATCAAAACGACCACCCATACCAACCTCTAGTACGACCACATCGACAGCTTGTTCGGCAAAGTACAAAAGGCCAATTGCGGTAACGATTTCAAATTCGGTCGGCTGAATGCCAAGTGCAGACAGTCGCTCAACCGCGGCTTTGACACGCGCCGTATAGCGCGCTAAATCGTCATCGGCGATATAGTCATTATCGATTTGAATGCGCTCATTAAACAGCTCGATAAATGGTGAAATATAGCGCCCTACCCGATAGCCGGCCGCCATTAAGGCATGGGCAATAAAACTGGCCGTACTGCCCTTGCCATTGGTACCGGCGATATGAATAAATTTCAACCGGTCTTGTGGACTCTCCAGCTCGGCCAATAAACGCGCCGTATTTTCTAAACCCAGTTTAATGCCAAAACGATTTGCGCTGTGAATATAGTCCAGCGCTGCTTGATATGTCATCATTTGCTCAATTTTTCCTTTACTTTATTCATTTCTTCTGTCAATGCTGCAAACATCTTTTGGTATTCCGCCAGCTTAGCGCGCTCTGCCTCGACAATTTTTTGCGGTGCCTTGTCGACAAAGCCGGCATTAGACAGTTTCTTGTCAATTCGATCCATTTCTGACTGCGCCTTGCCAATTTCACGTTCTAAACGCTGCTGCTCTTTTTGATAATCAATTAATTCATCAGCCGGCAAAAATAATTCAGTCATTTTGGAAACGGTCGCAATTCTATCTTGCGGCACTTCGTTTTCTGCACTGACAACAATAATCTCTGAAACGGATGCTAAGCCCTTAAAATACTGACTTTGCGTGCTGAAAATCGCCGGATCAGCCACCGTTTTAACGTAGAGCTTGGCCTTTTTCGAAGGCGGTATATTCATTTCGGCACGCGTGTTGCGAATGCTCTTAATCGCGTCCATAATAATTGCCATATCGTCAATGGCCGCTTGCTCTATCAGCGTTTGATCAACTGAATAGTAGTTCTTTTTGATCAATAGATCTTGATGGAACTGACTATAGATTTCCTCAGTAATATAAGGCATATAAGGGTGAAGTAATACTAAAATTCTATTTAGTACGTAAATCAGTACTCGTTCAACGGTATCTTTGGCGGCCTGATCCGTGCCGTAAAGACGCGTCTTAGCCATCTCGATATACCAGTCACAGTATTCGTTCCAAACAAACTCATAAATTTTATCGCCGGCCATCGCCAAATCAAATTTGTCAAATAAACCGTCTACCTCGCCGATTAATTGATTGACACGGGCAATAATCCAGCGATCAGATAATTCTAAACTATCATGCGCCGGTAGCGTTTCTTCGGTTTTAGAAACCCCCATCAAAACGAAACGCGATGCGTTCCACAGCTTATTGGCAAAATTGCGAGCCGCCTCAACGCGCTCGATTTGAAAGCGCTGGTCATTGCCCGGCGTATTGCCGGTCGTCAACATAAAGCGCATGGCATCGGCACCATATTGATCGATAATCTCCAACGGATCGACGCCGTTATCGAGCGACTTACTCATCTTGCGCCCTTGGGCATCGCGCACCAAGCCGTTGATTAATACATGATCAAACGGCGTTTTGCCGACGTGCTCCATACCGGAAAATACCATGCGCACAACCCAGAAAAAGATAATATCATAACCGGTAACCAACACACTGGTCGGGTAAAAATAGTCCATTTCCGGCGTTTTATTGGGCCAACCCAAAGTCGAAAACGGCCATAGCGCTGAGCTAAACCAAGTATCTAAGACATCTTCATCCTGTCTGATGTTGCCGGAATTACATTTATCGCAACAGCTTGGCTGTTTTTTTGCAACCATTAAATGATCGCAGTCATCACAATAGTAAGCCGGTATACGATGCCCCCACCAGAGCTGCCGTGAAATACACCAGTCGCGAATGTTTTCCAACCAATTGACGTAAACTTTACTAAAGCGTTCTGGCACAAAGTTTAGATCTTTGCCCAGTACATCTAATGCCGGTTTGGCCAATTCCGCCATACTGACAAACCACTGATCGCTCATCATCGGCTCAACTACCGTATTACAACGGTAACAGGTACCAACGCTGTGCTCATGCGGCTTAACCTTAATCAATAAGCCCTTTTCGTCCAAATCTTTAACAATTTGTTTGCGACACTGGTAGCGGTCCATGCCGTCATAGTCGCCGACCGGTCCGGTCATGCGCGCCTGATTATCCAATATGATAATCTGTTCTAAATTGTGGCGCTCGCCAATTTCAAAGTCATTCGGGTCATGCGCCGG
>PDWI01007560.1_pt1 | contig 13108 bp, 12 predicted proteins | sample 1430891 | NCBI WGS metagenome assembly PDWI01 (sample SAMN01162508, study PRJNA174530) | Oral metagenome, whole genome shotgun sequencing project. | biome: Marine environment; feature: Marine mammal; material: Swab sample of the gingival sulcus; isolation source: swab sample of gingival sulcus... | reverse complement strand
AAAAAGGATTTTTCCATTCTTGCCACGGAATTGCTCAAATATCCCTATAAGGAGCGATGTCCCTGGGCCCGGTACTGGATTGATATTGATTAAAACCAACCTTCTGCCCATTAGGGAAGTACCGATTCCTTGTAAAATAAGGACATACGGGCCCCCATGGGAATGACTGTCCTTTTGCAAACGTCCAGATAATATGCGGATGGATTTTTCCGGTTCACAAGAAGACGGTTATATCTTTTCTTTATATTTTTGATTCCTGATAATGGTTTGAAACACGCCATTAACACATCTCGTATCATATTGATGATATAATGATATGTATACAATTTTATGTTGAGCTAAATCCACCGCCTAATTTTATAACTGGTTTATTTTCATTTTATTACGCCAATTTTCTGATGGTGAATCAGGGTTGACCCTGAACCACCATCAAAATGCAACCTGCGGCGTTAGCCCCTTTTATGGAATCGGGTTCGCATTCCCTTGCGGCGTATGTCTAATACGCCTCAGGGTCTGCTCCTCATTTTTGAGATCGGGCTGCCTTGCATCTGGCATCTTGCTGGTGATCAGGGAAAAGACATATGTATCATAAAATAAAATCGTTATAAAATTAGGCGGTGGATTTGGGTTGACCTTATTATTGTCAATAAGATATTTAGCGGGTATTGTCGGTTCTCGTACCCATTGACAATTCAGGAGGAAAGAAAATGAAACCAACAGAATTATCAACTTGTTTTTGCACAAATGATGTAGATGCATGCCGCGATTTTTATAGCAAATATTTTGCAGCAAAAGTTGTCTTTGATTGTGGCTGGTATATCAATGTAAAAATTGGTGAAAACGGTCCTTCCGTCCAGTTTATGCAGCCTCAGGAAGGAATGTCTACGTTTCATGGAGAAGGAGTTATGCTCAATTTCAAAGTTGACGATGTTGACAAAGAGTATAAGAGATTAACTGAGGTTGGTTTGCAAACCGCTATGCCGTTGGAAGATCATCCTTGGGGTGATAGAGGGTTCTCAATCATTGATCCTATTGGAAACGCTGTTTACATATATTCTGATCGTGAACCAACTGACGAATTCAAGCAATACTATAAGGGCGAATAAATAGGGGGCATTCCTGGCTGTAGCAAGGAAGCTTGTAGCCTATCTAATGTTTGCCATTTAAGGTTGCTGGAGGGGAATCTATATTTTTCCAGTCGTTTTATATAAAAGTATCTATAATTTATTCAATTACTTTCCTTATTTGTTGTGGGCTGCGTCTGGTCATTGACAGACTAAATCGGCTCGTGGCCATTATATGTTAATGGCCGCAAGCTCTTCTTTTTTTGAATAAATGGTTATATTCTTATTCATGAGCTCTTTTAGCGCAGAATAAAAGGTCTCTGACTGAGCAATCCATGACAAAGATTCGCCCACTTTTGAGGTAGTGATAACCCTGTCTTTTACAAACTTGTCCCAGAAAAAATTTCTAAGATCCTCCCTTTCCTTTTGATCGATCCTGAATTTTGCGTATTCTGGATCCAAGGGATTTACAGGAATTTCAATAATATTCCCATCCCAGTCCTTGCATTTTAACCAATATTTTTTTTCCACCCTGACCGGAAGAGGAAAGTTATCCAGTTCTAAATCTTCCAGAACATGGTAAAATGTTATGGGCCCGAGAGTGACGCCCAGCCCCAGAAGCTTCCCATTCAAATTGATGAATTTTTCCCAGGGAGACCCCTTGCCAAAGGTTGATTCAGCAATATGATGAGAATTTGTTATAAAGTCAGCATGTCTTCCAATTGCTGAAACACAATGGGTTGGATGGATACTGCTTTTCACCCCTTTCCATTTCAATACCGCAGAAGGGACAGCCCCCAGACCTTTGATATCCGTTCTGGGATCAAAAAGATAATTATTATCAAGGCAGGTATTCATCATTGTACCTTTCATACTGTACGTAGGGACAATCAATGTGCCTTCCTCTCCAATGGTTTCCATGATGGCGGAAACAACTGTCTGGGCACCTCTTTTAATATAACCAATACTTTTCAGCGATGAGTGCAAAAAAAGGGTATCCCCTTTATTCACTCCCAATGCTTTTAAATCGGTTTTCAACTGCTCTGTTGTTATGAAATTTAAATTTTTTTTTAGCTCAAATTCTCTTTTTTTCTTCTTTAAAAATGAAAGAATTTTCTTAATTTCTTTTTTCATGATTTTTTCTTAAATTAGATCTGATGTAACTTCGTTATTTCCAGTTCTTTTTTATTGGAATCAATCAAAAATTTCGGAGCCCAATTCAAAAATTCATATTTCCCGTATTCCCCATAGCCAGGATACGAACCTTTCACCCCGCCGCTTACATGTAAATTACCATCAAGAATCTGGGTCCTTCTTACAAATTTATTTGCTGATTTGGCACATTCTAAATATTTTTGATTTTTTGTCTCCTCATAAAGCGAGAACAGACAATAGGCAATTTGGGCATTCCCTGTCAAACACACCCATTTGACAATTCCATTCCAGTTTGCGTCCAGTCTTCCAGGTAAAAATCCATCTGGGCGGATTGCTGTTGTCAATCCATCAGCTATTTTTACACACGCATCTAAATATCGATTATCGTTTGTGGAGTGATACCCTTCTAGAAAACCTCGAAAAACATATCCCAAGGTATGGGTTAATGGTGCTGAAGGATCAGACAAACAGCAATTTTCAAACCATCCGTTTTTGTTCTGATATGTTAAGGCCCAGTCTAAATTCTTGACCGCGCTTTTTACGTATTTCTCATTTCCATCTATTTTCGCGGCTTCAAACAACCCCCACGCCACATGCGTCTCATAGGTTTTTTCACCATATTTTGCAAAAGGAGTGGGATACTGCCTCCAACAGCCATCCTCGTCCTGGGTATCAACAAGCCAATCCGCCGCTTTTATCATACTTTTCCTGTAAGCATCCCCAAAAAAATCTGTCCCTGAGGCAAGTCCCAAAAGAATTTGTCCAGTATTAAAGGTACAGGGAACAACAGGTTTCGCATCTATCGTGCCGGCCTGAAAACCGCCCTGGGGCAGCTGAATGGAAACAAGCCAGTTCAGCATCCTTTCTACCCGATCCTTTACATCACTGTCTTTTGTTTCTTTTGCATGCCTTATCAAGGTAGGAATAATATAGCCGGTTGTTTCCGGATAAGAAGGGCCCCATCCGGTTTTATAACTGAAATGCCTTGATACTCCACCATCTTTTGAGACGGAATTGTCCTGCGCTCTTTTTAACCAGGCCACAGACGCGTTGATTGATTTTTGGGGCAAAGGATCTTCACGCAACAACCCAATGTAATCTCTTAACAAATCCAGTTTTGCATCATTGGGGAAAAACGCAATATCTTTCAAGGTTTTTATAATCATAATATCCACTTTCCTCTTTGTTATAATGCGGGTTGGGCCAGGTTAATATGTTCAAAATCAGAAGAGATAAGCCGGCATCTGTCTTTTGGCTCCAAAAACAGCCTTATAAACTATCATAAACCGCCAAGATATGAAGATTCAAGGTGATGCTGCCATATGGAGCGGTTAACCGCCCAGAATTCGGACAAAATATCATACCTGGTAAAGGTATTCAAGCAATATGCTCTGACCCTGATTACCATTAGAATGCAACGCCGCAGGTGGTATTCTGATGGTGAATCAGGAAAAATGTCGCTCTTCCGCTTTTATGGAGTATGTGCTATCCTGGACTTGGTTTGATTTTATATAAAAGTATCTATAAGTTACTTAATTACTTTCATTGCTTCTTATGGACTGATCTGGAGGATTCCATACCCAGCCCGTGGCTGTTATATATAACCATCTGAATACAAATAGTTTCCATTGTATATGAGGAGGCTGTTTTAAACAGGAGTTACAACTTGGCATATAAGATATATTGTAAAAATATTCCTAATAACTATCCAGGATATAAGGAAGATTCAGGAATATATTAGATATAATAATGTGGAAACCTAGGTGCTTTTTTATCTCGTATGTAAGAATAAAAAACGACGGAAAAGGAGACCCAGAATAATGAAGCAAATAAAAGCCGAGAGTGGACAAAAGCCAATGCCCTGGTTTGCATTTCAGGTTATGAGACTGGTTATGAATATCAGAAAGAGATTCAGGAATATTGAAGCAGAAATCAATCTGGCGGGAATTGAAAAAGGATTTCATATCCTTGATTTCGGATGTGGTCTTGGGTTTAATACCATACCGGCTGCAAAAGCCGTGGGAAAAGAAGGACGGGTTTTTGCCCTTGATGTAAGTAAGGAGGCCATAAAAATCATGGAGAAAGAGATCTGTAAAAACAGACTGGATAATGTTGAGATTATTCAATCCGGATGCGATACAGGGTTGGAAGATAAGAGCGTTGATTTGGTTTATCTGCATAATACCTTACCTATTATCAAAGAAAAACATAAGGTGCTGGATGAGATAACCCGGGTTATCAAAACAGGTGGAAGATTATCCTATATGAGCCGCTTCGGCTCCAGGCTTTACGGAAAAGATACGATCTGCGACGCAAAACTCAAGGAAATTCTGGGTTCTGATTTTACTCTGAAAATAGAAAGCAAAGGACACTTGATTTTTGAGCGATTTTCCTGACCTTCTTAACTATATGTTGATGTAAGTCGTTTCCAAGCTGAAACAATGGACAGAGGCCAGCGATGCAAAAAAAACAAAATCATTTCTTTCTCCTGTCCATATCAGGTGTACTTTTTTTGTGGGGCTTTCTTTCGTGGGTCTAATATTTGGGATCTGTTTATATAAATCATTAAATTTATTTGATTATTTGTTGTATATCGATTTATTAAGCCTTTTTAAAGGGTAACATAGATTACAAAGGTTTCTCTGATGTTTACAACAGAGCAAACGCAACCTGCTATACAAGTTAACTTCATAGGAGAGAAAGATGGCATTGAAAAACTACGGCGTACTGAAGGGACGGGTCATAGGTAAGGTTCTGGGACTGGGGCGTAATCCCCATTTCCAGATTCATGTGATTGACGAGAATACCGATTACCGACTTGCGGTGAATGTCAAGTCAAAACTGGCTCCGTCAGAATTGGAATATCTTGTGGAACCGCAATTCCAACATCCGTTTCTGGATGCATTGGATGAGCTGGATCTTGGTTGGCATCCACTGCAATCCAAACCTGGTGGACCGGCGCTGGATTTTATTCGCAGTAATTTGTTCGATCCGAGCAAGATGGTTCCCCTGCCATTCAATCTGCCTGGCCCGGACAACGATCTGAATGAAAAACTGGATCAGTACATTCAGCAGGCTTTGGCCGATGAGGATGCCCTGATCTATGCCTTTGGTGAACGTTGGGGGCCGGAGAACAAAAAGGACAAGGTGTTTGGTTTCCTGCCGGGTAACGGAGTGCACGATATCCACATGAATCAGGGTAATAGCGCAAACTTTGTCCGGGATGACGGCGTCTATCAGGACGGCGCCATGCTGTTGCAGTTCCCGGGCCGAGCATCGGGCCAGGATCAATGGGTGGGGCTTTTTCTGAAGTTCCAGTCTCAGTCATGGCATACGGACGATAAAACGGGTCACCAGCTAAGTACTCCGCCTTCAAATGGCGGCCAGAGCACGAACCCCAATGTGCCGCCAACACCCCAGGCCCCGGACGGTGCAGTGCGCATCGTTGCTGCTCTGGTCAACCCGGTGGAATCTCCCGAGGTGGAGACGGTGACGCTGCTCAATGTCACTGACTCGCCAATTGACTTGACTGGCTGGAAACTGCTTGATCGTCACAAACACTCCATGTCATTACAGGGAGGTATTTCGGCTGGAGAGACACTGCGTATTACCCTGGTTCCACCGGCCGTGCTACCCAACAAAGGCGGCCTCATTACCCTGTTGAACCCTGACGGACTGCGTGTTGATGGTGTTACCTATACCAAGGCTCAGGCATCACGACAGGGTTTTTCACTGAAATTTTGAGGGGTGTTGCGGTGAAAAGTAATTGAATAGATTATAGAGACTTTCATATAACGGCCATGGGCCGACTGGGGATGCCATCCTCCAGATCAGCCCACAATAAAGGATGAAAGTAATCTAATAAGTTATCGAGACTTTCATATAAAAAACCTGCCATGGGATGGATTGGGCCGGTCTCTGCTCTGTGGAGCATGTATCACCCTTTTGATTTTCCATGAAAGCGGGGGCCGTTGCATAATGACGCAGTCAGGCTGAATCTCCAAATCCACTGCCTAATTTTATAACTATTTGATTCATATTCTATTCCGCCAATTCCCTGATCACCAGCAAGATGTCAGATGCAAGACGCAGAAGCCCCAGCTCCTCAGGCGTATTGGCATACGTCGCAAGGCGATGGGGCTGAATGCAATGCCGCAGGTGTCATTCTGATGGTGGATCAAGGGAATCCGCGCAGGCTTGATAAATTGGACATAATGGAGTATAAAAATCTATGATTATATAGGGCATACTCCTATATTCTATTCATGGAGGCATGCAAAATGAGTTTATGTGGTACGGATCAGGATAAAGAACGGTTGCTCAAAAGGCTTAGACGGATCCAAGGGCAGGTGAGGGGGCTTGGCAACATGGTGGAGCGGGATGCCAGTTGCATAGAAGTACTGCGCCAGACCAATTCTGTGATTGGGGCCCTGCGCGGGGTATGGACCCAGGTGATTGGAGATCACCTCAAAGGATGTATTTCCCGTTCCATTAGGGAGCATGATGAAGCTCTCATTGAAGAACTGACCGAGCATCTGAAAAAAATTCGCTGAGTCTGCCCAGGATGAAAAGGGAAATGACATGATCGGACGTTTTGCACACATTGACCAATATCAGGAATTATTGTCGAATGGAGATTTGCTCAGGGTTGTTGGAGGAGGACTTCTGGCCCTGGCAGGGTATGTTATGGAAAATGCCCTGGCACAGTCAGGTTCTATCAGCACAGTACTGATATTGATGTCCGTTGCCATTAATGGTGTTCCTGTTATTGTGGGAGCCATAAAAGGGCTGCTGAAAAAACAGGTCAATGTGGATGAACTCTTGTCTCTGGCCATTATTGCCTGTCTGATTCAGGAAGAATATTTTACTGCTGCGGTGGTCAGTTGTATTATGGTGTTAGGCGCTGTCATTGAAGAGATCACAGCAGAATCCGCCCGAAAGTCCATTCAGGCTCTGGTGAGAATCTCTCCCCAAAAGGCCGTTGTGATTTCCAATGAAGGGGAAAAACAGGTCCCTGTGGAAGAAGTGGCCGTTGGAGATATCCTTTTGATCAAATCCGGTGAGCAGGTGCCTGTGGATGCCCTTGTCACAGAGGGCCATTCTACCATTGATGAATCTGCCATCACCGGTGAAGCCATGCCCGTGGAAAAACATCCGGGCAGCCATGTGTATGCAGGCACATTCAATCATAATGGGGTACTCAAGCTGCAGGCAGAAAAAGTAGGCAGGGATACAACGCTTGGCAGGGTGATCCAATTGGTATCTGACGCCGAAAACCATAAGCCTGAATCTGTCTCCCTGGTCAATCGGTTTGCCAAGTGGTTTACTCCGGCCATTATGAGCGGGGCTCTTCTTGCTTGGTTCTTCAGCGGTGATTTTGACCGGGCTGTCACCGTGCTCATTGTGGGGTGCCCCTGTGCGCTTATATTGGCAGTACCAACGGCCATTGTTGCCACCATTGCCAGGGCTGCCAGGGCTGGCATCCTTATCAAGGGAGGCCAGTATGTGGAAAATGCAGGACTTACAGATACGATTTTTTTTGATAAAACAGGCACTCTTACCCAGGGAAATCCCCATGTGGATGATATTGTGACCCAAAAGGGAGTGGATAAGGGCCATCTGCTTTTTTGTGCTGCCAGTGTGGAGGTGAATGCAACCCATCCCCTTGCCAGGGCCGTTGTCCAGGCTGCGCGTGAAGCCGGGATTTCTCCTGCAGAGGCAAAGGATGTTGTGGCAGAAATCGGGTTGGGGATTCGGGGCATGGTCAAGGACCAGATGGTTGACGTGGGAAGCCTTTCCCTATACGGAGGAATGGACAAGCTCCCTGGGGCTCTGAGGAATTCTGTCAGAGATGCAAAAAACAGGGGCGCCACTCTCTTAATGGTATATGAGGACAAACAGCTGCTTGGGTTTATGAGTGTATCCGATCAGGTGCGACCAAAGGCTGGAAAGATGATAGAAGATCTATGCAAGATGGGCTGTGGTGATATGGGGATCCTTTCGGGAGACCATGAAATATCTGTGGCCCATCTGGGGAATTTTCTGGGGATCAGGAACACCTGGGCATCCCTGAAACCCCATGAAAAGCTGGACATCATCAAACAGACCCAGCAAAGAGGACAACGGGTGATGTTCGTGGGTGACGGTATTAATGATGCGCCAGCCCTGGCTGTGGCAGACGTTGGTGTTGCCATGGCAGGCCAGGGGACCCAGGTGGCTCTGGAAACAGCCGATATTGTCCTCATGGGAGATCATCTCAGCAAATTGCCTTTTCTGGTGACCTTGAGTCGGAGAATGCTGTTCATTATCAAGTTGAACATTGGGTTTGGTCTTATATTTAATCTGATTTCTGTCCTGGCAGGGGCGAGTGGATTGATTACCCCCATCATGGGGGCTGTGGTGCATAATTTGGGGTCAGTCCTTGTGGTATTGTTTTCTGCCAGTATGGGTTTTGTAAAGGAATAACTATGGGGAAGAATCTCATTTTAATCGGGATGCCCGGTGCAGGTAAAAGCACTGTGGGGATCCTTCTTGCCAAATATACGTCCCGTGATTTCGTGGACACGGATGTGGTCATTCAGACAAAAACAGGAAAAAGTCTTCAGGAAATTGTTGACAATCAGGGATATACAGTACTTCGCCAGATTGAAGAGGCTGTGTTGACAGATCTTTGTGTGGAAAACTGCGTGGTGGCCACCGGCGGCAGCGCAGTCTACAGTGAAAAGGGAATGCAGGCCCTGGCAGCCAATGGGATCGTGGTGTTTCTGGATGTCAGCCTTGGAGAACTGCAAAGACGCATTCATAATTTCACTACCAGGGGAATTGCCAAAAGAGCTGATCAAAGTCTTGGGGATCTGTTTGCCGAACGATTTTCGCTGTACACTCAGTATGCTGATATTACAATTCCATGTGATGGATTTGATCTGGAAGATGTCTGCCAGAAGATTATGGATCAATTACCCATCGTAAGTACTTCAGGAACCCCGTCTATAAATCTGTGACGAGACATGGGAAAATGAGTCAGCTTTTAAACAGCGGTGGCATCGTATGTCACAAGCTGGAAAAGGAAATTGAGAAACCAGACCATTATTTCAGAATTCGTTTGTTGGAATCCAAAGATACAACACACTGGCAGTGTTAAAATCGAGGGGCATACATCGCTTACTGTAATTCGATACTGCAAGGGTCTTGTATCATGAAAACGGATACAAGACCCTTGGTGTAAGTGCAATCAATTATGAATCAGAAATCAGATCAATAGGTGTGAAATCCTCTTCCGGTTTTTCTTCCCAGGTATCCGGCAGCCACCATTTTTCTGAGCAAAGGATGGGGACGGTACTTGGGATCGCCAAAATCGTTGTACAACACTTCCATGATGCTTAGACACACATCAAGGCCAATGAGGTCTCCCAGAGCCAATGGGCCAATGGGATGGTTGGCACCCAGTTTCATGATTTCGTCAATGGCTGAGGCATCGGCAAGGCCGTCAGCAAGGCAGCCGGCACCCTCGTTGATGAGAGGAATCAGAATGCGGTTCAAAACGAATCCCGGAGCATCTTTTACTGCAATGGCTGTCTTGCCGATTTTGGCAGACACTTCCAGTATCGTATCCAGCACCTCTTGTTTGGTCTGAAGAGCTGAAATAACCTCAATAAGTTTCATCAGGGGAACTGGATTCATGAAGTGCATACCGATCATGCGTTCGGGATTGGTTGCATAGGTAGCGATTTCTGTTACAGAGATGGTTGAGGTATTGGTGGCAAGGATACAATTTTCAGATACGATGGTTGAAAGGGTTTCAAAAACCGTTTTCTTGATTTCACGGTTTTCTGCCACAGCTTCCACTACCAGATCGCAATCTTTGAAATCATCGGTATTTGTGGAGGATTTTACCCTGGCGATAACGGCATCCTTGTCTGCTTCGGAAATTTTTTCCTTTGCGACCAATTTCCCCAGATTTTTGGCCAGTAATGCGTTGGATTTATCCACGGTTTCCTGTCTTCTGGACACAAGCTGTACATCATAACCAGCCTGGGCAAACACCTGAACAATTCCGCTGCCCATGGTTCCGCCGCCATAGACTCCGACTTTTTTAATATCCATTTTCTACTCCTAATATTATGTATACGTCTGTTTCTTATGATTTGGTTAAGGCTGGGCGGGTAAGTGCCCAACCCTAATATGATCTTTTATAAAAGATAAAAATATAATTATTTCAATAGCTATACCATTTCTACACAAAGCGCAATCCCCATACCACCGCCGATGCACAGGGTGGCAATGCCTTTTTTCATTCCACGCCGTTTCATTTCATACAGCAGGGTAACCAGGATTCTTGCACCGCTGGCTCCGATGGGATGACCAATGGCAATGGCCCCTCCGTTTACATTGACAATGTCCGTATTCCAGCCCAATTCCTTATTTACGGAAATAGCCTGGGCAGCAAAAGCTTCATTGGCCTCTATAAGTTCCAGATCGTCAATGGTCCAGTTTGCTTTTTCCAGCGCCTTTCTTACGGCACCAACAGGGCCGAATCCCATGATGGAAGGATCCACACCAGCCCAGCCATAGGAAACAATCCGGGCCATGGGGTTCCAGCCATGTTTTTGAACGGCATCTTCTCCTGCCGTAAGAATAATGGCAGCCCCGTCATTGATGCCGGAAGCGTTTCCCGCAGTAACGGTGCCGTCTTTCTTAAAAGCAGGTCTTAATTTGCCAAGGCCTTCGGCTGTGGCTCCTGCTCTGGGGAATTCGTCCGTGTCAAAGATCACAGGATCGCCCTTTCTTTGGGGGATTTCCAGGGGAAAAATTTCATCCTTGAATTTTCCGCCTTTGATGGCAGCTTCTGCCTTATTCTGGGAACCAGCGGCAAAGACATCCTGTTCTTCCCTTGTAATATTGAATTTTTCTGCAAGATTTTCTGCGGTAATTCCCATGTGATAACCGTTAAAGATATCCCACAGGCCGTCAAAGACCATTCCATCAACCACCTTGCCGTCACCCATTCTCAAACCGGTCCTGACTTTGGGCAGATAATATGGAGCCAATGACATGCTTTCTGTCCCGCCAGCGATGATAACATCCGCATCTTCACTCTTGATTGCCTGGGCAGCGTTGGCAACGGTTCTCAGGCCGGAACCGCATACCATATTGATGGTGGATGATGTGACTTCCTTGGGAATACCTGCCGCCATCTGGGCCTGTCTGGCGCAGTTCTGTCCCTGGGCTGCCTGCAGTACATTTCCCAGCATTACTTCATCAACATCTTTTGGATCAAGGTTATTCCGTTTCAGAATTTCTGTGATCACCGGAGCTGCGAGTTTAGAGGCAGGGATCCCAGATAAGGTTCCCCCGAAATTTCCAACTGCGGTTCTCAGCGCATCAACAACATACACGTTCTTCATGTTTCCTCCTTAGTTAAAATCAAATTACAACCAACAGGGCTTTTTTATAACGGCCACGGGCCGATCTGGTCTGTCAATGACCAGACTCAACCCACAACAAACAATGAAAGTAATTACATAACTTAATAGAGACTTTCATATAAAAAAAGCCGATTCCCTTTCTTAACCGATTAAGAAAGATAGAAAATCAAATTATGATGGCAGAGTAGGATCAAAAACTCATCATGGCGACAAATGATATGTATACTGTGTCGAAATGATCCCCATGGGTAGTTTTCCCAGATTGCTGCCGTTTGTTTTCGTATGCGGTGTTATATGTAAGGAAATCAGATGAAGCAGACCCTCCTTATTGATACTGACGCTGTTGTTTTAAGAACAAAAGGAGATCTTTTTTATCCTCCATAAATAGAATTATGCCAAAGCCCCCAACAAATTTCAATATAATTTATCCAATTAGCGTAGATAAATTATATTTGTTCTTTTTTGCATCCTCGGTATGTTTTTTGATTTAGTCTAAACTAATTGAAAAAATTCTATTTAGTGCTTCATTTGTGCGGTGAAAGCAAAAATCAAGATTCCCAATAATTGCAGCAGTCATCAAATTTTGTGCCGCGGATTCAGTCCGTTGTTTTGAAATGAAATTTGTGGGCATCATACAAATTTCGAACACGGAATGCTGGTGGAAAATCCCATCATAAATGCGGTTTTCCTGGTGGATGAAACCGAAATCCACCGCCTGATTTTTAACCATTTGATTTCCATTCCCTCTCGCAAATTTCCTGATCACCAGAAGGATGGCAGATGCAAGGCGCAGAACCCCCAGGGCTGAGGCGTATTTGGCATACGTCGCAAGGCGATGGGGCTGAATGCAACGCCGCAGGTGGCATTCTGATGGTGGATCAGGGGTGCATTGACCTGTTTTCATGTCTCGTTGTAAATTTTGTATAAGCGTTTACCAATCCCTTGACAATGAAGCTAATTAGAATATAGTCTAATTAGAAATTATTCTAAATACCATCACCATGGAATTGACTTTGGATGCCGTTCCATTGTCTGCTGAAGGCAGGCTATCGGGAAATCCCCCTTGCTGCCTGTGGCCTCCCCCGGGATGTGTGCCGTCAGACTATCTATGGTGAAAAAATGGAAGAAATTAAATATATTATAGAGGATTTCACATAGCGGCCACGGGGCGTCTGGGTATGGGACTCTCCAGACTGGCCCACAACGAACAATGAAATTAATTTAACAGCTTATAGAGAATTTCAAAAAAGAATAAGCGGGTGGGTGCTGTGTTAGAAAGAACCTTTAAAGCCCTTGGGGACAGCAGCAGGAGAAAGATCCTCAAACTGTTACAGTCTGGTAGTATGAGTGCGGGAGAAATCGGCGGGCATTTTGATATGACTCCGGCAACACTTTCGTATCACTTGTCTTTGCTCAAAAAAGCGGAACTCATCACAGAAAAAAAGGATAAAAATTTCAGAATCT
>PDWI01010672.1_pt1 | contig 13109 bp, 15 predicted proteins | sample 1430891 | NCBI WGS metagenome assembly PDWI01 (sample SAMN01162508, study PRJNA174530) | Oral metagenome, whole genome shotgun sequencing project. | biome: Marine environment; feature: Marine mammal; material: Swab sample of the gingival sulcus; isolation source: swab sample of gingival sulcus... | reverse complement strand
GGAAACACCTACAAAACCAACAAAAGACGGACAGGCATTTGAGGAAGGTACTGGTGGTAGTGGAAATAAAGACAAACGCAAAGCTTGGCAGAAACACGAAGATGCCGTTACCGATGATTTAATAGCTAATGGTAAAGAAGGGGGGACTCAAATCACTTTGGATGTTGAGGGAGTTGACACAAACGGTAACTCGTTTAAAACGACTATAAGAGTTGATAATTTACATCAAACGGCTGATGGTAGTTGGCAAATTACAGATGCAAAACATAGTTCCACAAAGAATTTAGCGGATAATAAAGTAAATTTACGTAATACATTTACCAAAAATCAAAAGTTAGCTTATGATGCTATTGGAGGGGCAGAAGGTAAAGGTGGAATAAAAGCAAAGGTAACTTCCATAAAACCAAGGGGAGCAAACGCTGATAACATGGGGTTAAATTTAAACAAAGAAATTAATATTAATAATAAAATAGATGTTGCTGTCAATAATCCCAATGGAGGTATAACTTACAGAACATATCCATAAAATTAAAATATTAGAAATATGAAAGCAAAAGAAATAGATAAAATTATTTATGAAGAATTGGGTTCATTTTTTAAGGAACAAGGAAGATTTAAGGTGTTAAAAAAACGAAGTGGCTTTACCTATAAATCAGAAAATAATATAACATTTAATCTTATTTTTACTCATATTGATAGGAGAAATTATCATAAGTATGAGTTTAATTTGGGAATTCACCTTGAAGAGATAGAGAATATATTAAATAAGGCTTTAGGATTAGAACTCTTGGATTTTACGGGGTATACAGAAGTTTTAAAGTTATCTTATTTTATTGATAATAATCTTTTTACTAGAAATCCTCTATGGGAAATTTGGGACAAAGATGATATTATGTCAATGCTAAAACAAGTAAAAGAGGTTTATTCTAATTGTATAGTAGATTTTATTGATAATAATTCATCTTATGAAAAGATATTGACAATTTTAGAATCTATTGCAGAGGAAAAGACAAGAGTGGAACGCTTTGAAAGAATACTCGTAATTTCAAAATTAAAAAACGTAAGGGATTTTGATGAGAAAGTAAAAAAATACAGACAAATATTAGTGAGTAATAATAATATTTACTTAGAAGAATTTGATAAAGTAGTAAGGTATCTAAATGAAAATTATTAAAAATAAAGATATGAATGTCATAAAAGAAATAGAGGTTAAGAATTACCCTGAAAACAATACGCCTGTTATCAGAGTTTTTGATGATTCTACTAGCTATTTGCTTATTGATGAGATGGATGATATTTTTGAAGAGGATGATTTAGACAATTTAGAAGAAATCTTGAGTTCTTTGCTTGATGTAGAAGTAGAGCAAGAGGATAGAGAAAGGTTTATTATAATGACAAATGATTTAGAAAAGATAGAAAAATTAAACCATTATTTGGAAAATTATAATAGAGCATAAGGATTAAGATCTTTGATTGTGATATACATTTTTATTTCTCTTCTATCAGATGAATTTTTATTATGGTTGGATTTCAAGTTGGACCAATATTTTATAGCGTAGGGAGCGGTAATTTTTTACATTCCTTTTTTTCCACAGTTGCCTATCAGATTGAAGGAAATGATTGGGGTAGTTTATATCCTGTATTAATGAATGGATTGTATAAAGAAGAATTGACATATGATTTAGCTGAAGAGGCTCTTGAAGAATTACATTTAATCAAAGATGAGCTTGCTTCTTTACCTCCTGAAGCTGTAATATGGGACATCGAAGATTTAGATAAAAAACCACCATGGGGAGACAATATTGCTGATACTATAACAGATTTATCTAATTATTTTATTACTAGTGATGGTAAGAATTTGATTGGTGTCTTAGAAAAAGCTCTTAATACTTCTATAAGTGTCCAAAGAAATATTAAAATTAGAAGCTTATAATCCACAGATCGTTAGATAAGGATTATACTTGGACAGATATTTGTGCATTAGATTTTGATAATGGTTTTTAATCTGTTTTTTTCAATAAATTTGTTTGTGTCTGAACAATGTGTTGAAAGTATAGTTTTATGAATAAAATAGAGAATGCAATAAATCAGTTAGAGAAATCTGCTGTTAAATATTTAGACAGCAATCAAAGACACTTACTTCTAAATGACTTTACATTAAAAGAGAGATTTTACTTGATTCTTAATACCTTATATCAGAACAAACGTGTTTGGCAAGATTCTAAATATAATTACGAATTGTTAAGAACGATAAAGAATTGTATTGACTATGTAGAAAGCAAAAAAGAAAAGCAATCATTTTTAGATGAAAATAGTAAATGGAGTGCTTTCTATCACAATAGAATTTCAGAAAATTTACTTGAATTAGCATATTGCGGATTTTCAATCACCAAACTTGGAGAGGAATTTTTGTCTGGATTTCTTGAATCAAATGATGAAATAGGAGTAGATTCAGATTCGGAAGATTGGTCTTCACTCTTTTATGGGAGTTTGGTTTATGCTCATGCAGTTTATGATTTTGATGATATAGATGTTAATAGGAATAGAGATTATTGGCATCAGTTTATAATCAATGTAAAGAATAAAAGAGTAAGTTTTCATGAAAACATTATTATACCAGAATTAAAGCAAGAGAACCTTAAACTCAGAAAACAAGAATCAGATTTTTCAGGAAATGGAATTTTAAAATTAACGCTTGAAAAAATTCAAAATTCCTTAAAAGCTATACAGAATAAATATAATTCAAATACTATAAGTGTTAAGTATATCATTGTAAGTAATGCAGTAAATTTTAAATGCTTTATAAATGGTGATGAAATTAAAGGAAAAGATGCGTATTTGTTGAGCTTAGAATTAAATTTAGAGTCTCTTTTTACAACGATATGAGCCATTCTTTGACAAGTTCCTCGACCCAATTCATTTTAAAGAGGAATTAGAAAACTATTCAAGAAACAAAGATTTTACACCTCAATGGTTGTTGAAAGCAACGAAATAAACATTAATCTCTCTAACTCTAAAAAAGTCTTCTGTAGCATTTGAAAAATATGGATGTGACAATGAATGATTTTGAAAGTTAATCTGTGTTAGGAGTATTCAAAATATAGTTTCTTAAGAATTGACCAGATTTAGAAATATTATTTATAGTGTAATTTTGACACGTCTATCTGTGGGGAAGATTTCATTTTATTCAAAAAACAAACTTAAATGGAAAAAATAAACGAATTAATTACTTCAATTATTCAAATATCGTTTGATAATTTACCTGTTGAAACAGGATGGAGTAGTTATGAGATAAACGCATATGTATTAAGGAAGATGATAGAAATAAATGCATTTTATTTGCAAGATGATGAAAACGAAATGTCATTTAATCCAAAATATCCGGGGCAAGTGGATAGAAATAATGACTTAACCTTTCTTTTTATGGATTTGAGAAAGTGTATGTATGAAGTTTCGTCGAATCAAGGAGCTTGGTATAGTTGTCGTATTATTGTGTATCCCAATGGTAAGTTTGACACTCATTTTGATTATGATAATAAACCCGAATTTAAGTATGAACCAAGTAAAGAGAAATTTGAGGATGATTTAAAAGCATTTCCTCGCGAAGAATCATTAGTTCCAGTTTGGTTAAAGGAAATTATAAACTCTTAAAAAGCATGAAGCCCTCTCGTTTTTGAAAACGAGAGGGCTTCTTAATTATATATAAAAATTAGTTCCGGAAGACAACTTGAAAACAATTCGGAGACTGAAAGTGTAAAGAATGCTGTTTTAACAGGTAAATTATTACCCAACTAATAAGGCTGATAACCCGGACAACCCTGTACTTAAAAATACCGAACCGGAAACTCCTACAAAACCAACAAAAGACAGACAGGCATTTGAAAGTACTCCTAAAATCAAACCTAACGCTAATTTAGTAGAAGAATCTAGTAAAAAAGCGAAAAAATGATTAGTAAGGCTAAGGTTAAAGTTGATGGTTTTAGTAATCAGATAAATGGACTATGTTTGTCAGGTGTATACGATCCTGTAATCGGTAAAACATCATTTGGTACAAATTTTAGAAAAAGCGTTGCAGGTATTGCAGAATATGTAAAGTTTTAGGTGTGGAAATTGTTCAAGTATAACTGATGGGGTTAATACAGTTGGAGGACATAATTAATTTAAGTTTTAATACTATGGAATTACATATTAAAGATATTGAAAATAGAAATTTAACAAATGATGGCTCTTTAGGCACCTTCTTTTATAAAGGAGAAAAATTTACAGGCAGAGTTTATGATACATACAACGAAAAGATAAGTTGGATATTTGATGTTAAGAATGGATTGCAAGATGGGATAGAAGAGGTTTACTATGAAGGAACGAATATATTAGAGCAAATTTCTGAATTTAAAGATAACGCACAATTTGGAATCTCTAAAGAGTTTGATGAAGAAGGGAAACTGCAATCTGTAAGTGTAGTTTGGAATAATAAATATTTGAAAACAATATTTTTAGAAAATTCTAAAGTTATCAAACAACAAGATGATTTCGATACTGGTAAAAGCAAATATCCTCAAGAAATTTTAAGGTTGTTAAATCTTCCAAATAAAAGCTTAATAGATTATAGTTTTCAAAATCATGAAAAATGATAGTAGCTGTTGATGTTTATCGCTTTGACAATAAGGCCAAAGCTGTAGGTGTTTTGAATGGTTCTCTATATTTGGAGTGTTTAAACAATACGTCATAAGCGTCAAAAGGTGTGGTCAGCTTTGATGCCTTGATTTAGGTGGAGGAATTAAATATTTATAGTGGTGGAAACTCAACACCTATGACGTTAACACAACCTAAAAATATAAATTTATGATTTATACTTACACAAATTATTTAGGAGAAACCTTGCAATTTGACAGTGTTGAAAGTATAAAAGACATCATTGACAATACGCCGTTTACTGAATGGGAAAAAGGAAGTGGAGATGCTTCTATATCAATTGCAGATATAGATGAGCAGTTAATTTTCTTTAAGGTAAATAGCGGTGTTTTTATAATGCAACACCCTGATTATTTAGCGCCAATTATCAAAGAGAATTATAATAACATAAATACTATAAAACATTATGTCGGTGGTGAACCAATGAGTATCCCGGATGTATGTGTGTGCTCTGACGATGAAGCCTTCAAAATCATCAAAAACTTTATAATCCACAGATTATTAGATAAGGATTATACTTGGACAGATATTTATGCATTAGATTTTGATCATGGTTTTTAATCTGCTATTATCAGTAAATTTTGTTCGTTTAAAACAAGGAGTTGAAAGTTCTGTATGGGTAGCTTTCAAACATTATCTCATTAAAGTGCTAAATCTACTTAAAAAGTGATGCGTTTGCCCTGTCTTGTTGAAAGAGTTATATTGTTTACTAAAATATGTTTTATATCTTTTTCAAGATAAATACCAACAGTTTCAATAATATCGTTTAAATCTTTAGAAGCTGAAATCGAAACATTATTAAATTCTATAATAAAATTATTAACTCCTTCTTAAATATAAGGGAAGATTTAACCAATACATGTAGTACTTGGCTAAAAGTTTACATAAATGTAGAGCTAAATCACTTGCTTAATTCTTACGCCAGAAAAATGGTGTCATGATTACTAATACGGTAAACAGTTCAAGACGTCCTACAAGCATCAAAAATGATGTAAACAGTTTGGCGCCGTCATTCATCCAGGCATAATTATCCACCGGACTCAGCTTGCCAAATGCAGGTCCCACATTCCCTAAAGTAGAAGCAGCTGCTCCAAGGGATGTCACAAAGTCCATACCCATAAAGCTCAATAAAATAGAGCTGGTAATAAATATACCCATATACAGTACAAAAAATGAGAGGATGTTGAATACCACTTTTTCATGAACCCCATGACCGTCATAGCGTACCGGAATAATGGCTCTGGGGTGTAATATTTTTTTAAACTCCAACAGAGCATTTTTAAGCATGATGATATGCCGTACTATTTTAACCCCACCACTGGTAGATCCGGCAGAACCGCCAAGGAAAAACAGTGAAAACATGACTACGGTTGCCATGGAATTCCATTGGGTAAAGTCCGCAGATACAAAACCGGTAGTCGTAATGACGGAGACGACTTGGAATATACTGTGTCTTAAGATACTTTCGGCATGTCCGTAAGGTTCCGGATGGTTGACGCTGGTCTGCAGGTTGGGATCCTGAAAGAAATACGCCAAGCCGGCAATTAACAAGCTGATTCCCACAACCCCGAGAAAGTAATATTTAAACTCCTCGTTCCTCAATACTTTTTGGATTTTTCCTTTTAAAGCAAAGTAACTCAAGATAAAGTTAGTCCCTGCTACAAACATAAAGGCGATGATTATATATTGTACCCAAGGCATGTGATTCCAATAAGCCAAACTGGCATTTTTGGTAGAAAAACCACCGGTACTCATGGTCGCCATCGCATGGTTGACAGCGTCATACCAACTCATTCCTGCTACTTTCAGCAAAACAGTTTCTGTTAAAGTAAATGAAAAATAGATTAACCAGAGGCGTTTGGCTGTTTCTGTAATACGCGGATGCATCTTGTCAGCAGATGGTCCCGGGGCTTCAGCCATAAACAACTGCATGCCGCCAATACCCAAGAGAGGTAAAATAGCAATGGTCAACACAATAATCCCCATACCACCTATCCAGTGGGTTTCACTACGCCATAACAGAATACTCTTAGGTAAGGCTTCTATGTCTGTGATAATCGAAGCTCCGGTAGTAGAATACCCTGATATAGCCTCAAAGACAGCATCGGGAAAATGGGGGATTGTCTGTGTAAATAAATAGGGGAGTGTTCCGGTCAGTGTCAGCATAACCCAACCAAGGGTTACGATGAGATACCCTTCTTTTTTCTGGATGTTTTTTGAAGCATTTCTGGTGAAAAACCACATGAGAACTCCAATGACTACTGTTGTTAAGCCGGCCCAAAAAATCTGCCATCCTTCTTGTTCCCGGTAATAAATGCTTACGGGAATTGTCGCCCACATAAACAAACCATTCATGATAGAAGTTAAACCCAGAAAACTGATGATAATCTTGTAATTGATGTGTGTCATGTTTATTAGTGATTGAATAAATCTTCAACTTTATGAACGGCTTCCTGTAAGGCGAAAACGATAACTTTATCTCCGGCTTGGATCTGAAAATCACCATAAGTCATCATTACTTTATCATCCCGTACTACACCACTGAAGACTGCATCACGGGTTAATTTTAAATCTTTTATAGGGCGTTTGGTTACCGCCGAGTTGGGTTTTACTTCAAATTCCAGTATCTCTGCATCCATATCATGTGTATTGGCCATAGATACGACATCGCCTTTACGAACATGCTTGAAAATACTACTGGCAGCCAAGAGTTTTTTGTTAATCAAAGTGTCGATTCCTATGGTTTGTGAGATGTTGATATAGTCCATGTTCTCTACTAGTGCAATGGTTTTTTTCACCCCTTTTGATTTGGCTACCAAACAGGACATGATATTGGTTTCCGAATTACCTGTGACTGCTACAAAAGCATCCATCTCATCAATATTTTCTTCTTCCAATAGCTCTACATCGCGTCCATCGCCATTGATAATCAGGGCGTCGGGGATGGTTTCGGATATTTCAAAGGCTCTGTTACGGTTGATTTCAATGATTTTGACATTGAAATGATCTTTACAAAGTTTATTGGCGGTTTTTTGACCAATGGTACTTCCACCCAAGATCATGACATCTTTAACCCCAAATTTTTCTTTGCCTAAAAGCGTATAAATATCATCTGTTGAAGAGCCCGGTACAGCAAAATAAACCTGATCGTCGGCTTCATAGCGCGTATCTCCTCTGGGAATAATAGTTTTTTTAGAGTATTCCCGTCTTAACGCAACACTGATGTAATTAAAGTCTGAAAAAATCGTCCGGCTTTCTTTGACTGTCTTGTTGATCAGAGGTGAGCGATTGCTTAAAGTCCCACCCAAAATCATAAGATTACCGTCTTCAAATGGAATAGCGTCATTAAAAACAGACTGGTTGAGTAGTGATTTGATTTCTTCAGCGGCAAGTGCTTCGGGTGAAATCATAAAATCAATGCCGATGTTTTTAAAATCAACATCCGTATTGGTCAGAAACTCAGAATTGTTGATACGGGCAATTGTTTTCTTGACACCCAGCTTTTTGCCTATAGAAGCTATGGTGAAATTGGTGTTTTGAGATTCAGTTACCGCAAGCAGTAAATCAGCATTTTCTATATTAGCTTGTTTAAGCAGGCTCACAGATGTAGCATCCCCTTTGAGCGTAATGACATCGAGATGAGAATTGATGTATTCTAATCTTGTGGCACTTTGATCTATGATGTAAATGTCTTGTGACTCATAAGACAACAATTTTGCAAGGTGGAAGCCTACGTCACCAGCTCCGGCAATGATTATTTTCATGTGTTTAAGTTTATGTCTTCTAAAGTTATCAGTAACCTTCGATGATTAAAAAACGATTACACTTTGTGTATAAATGTTTCTAACCAATTGGTTTTTATGTTAATATGGTTTTTTTAATACGTTGATATAATGTTATATCATATGTCAAACAATTTACAAAATTATTCATTATTTGCATACGCTGTATAGAAACGGCGTAAAAAGTGTAAATTTGAACCAAAGAGAATACAGGATTTACGTTAAAAAGATGGAAGAAACAATAAAAAAAATTCCTATATCACATTGGTCAGAAGATGACCGGCCTCGTGAAAAGATGATGCTCAAAGGGTCTTCTGCACTGTCAGATGCAGAATTGATCGCTATTCTCATAGGAAAAGGTAATAAAGAAGAAACAGCAGTTGACCTTGCCAAGAGAATCCTCTTGAGTCAGAATAATAATCTCAATCAATTGGGGCGGTTGTCTATTAAAGATCTCATTAAGTTTAAAGGTATTGGTATGGCTAAAGCTGTAACTGTTGCTGCGGCACTTGAGTTGGGGCGCAGACGTAATCTGTCTCAGGTTCTGAAGTTACCGGTGGTGACGGATAGTCATTCAGCTTTTCAATTGATGCAACCGGTGTTAGCAGATCTCAATCATGAGGAATTCTGGGTGGTTTTTCTCAACCAGTCTAATAAAGTCATCGAACAGTTTATGGTCAGTCGCGGTGGGTTGACAGCAACGCTGGTCGATGTGCGTATGATATTAAAAAAAGCTTTGGAATTATCGGCGACCGGTATGATTATCAGCCATAATCATCCTTCGGGAAAATTGCAACCCAGTACGGGAGATAAACAGGTAACCAAAAAAATAAAAGAAGCGGCAAAGGTGATGGATATTATGGTATTAGACCACATTATTATTGCCGGAACTTCCTATTTTAGTTTTGCCGATGAAGGTTTGATGTAGTCAGTCCTAATCTCTATCCTAAAGTTTGTATAATTCCAGTCAACGAAGGTGCCGGACATAAAGTTTACAAACGTACCCAATTTCAACTTTCAATGCTAATCTAATATCCGGTTTTTTGTGAGCTTTGGTTTGAGGTCAAACAAGATTTTGAGATGCATTTTCCCCTGTGATGCATAATCAATTTAAATTGTATTTTTGTTTGATTAATTACATGAGACTTGATACTTGTCTATACACATAAAATTACCCCACGCCTTAAATATGCGTTTAAGTTGATTTTCAAACGCATATTGAGGATGCAAGTAGAATTTACGGTTGATCAGGGTCAGTTTATCGCTTATGAAGGAGTCAAGATGTCTTACACCAAAAGACAGTTGTCTGATGAGTTTTTTGTCAGGAATACGTCTTTATTGTTTGAACAAGGGATAAGGGATATAGAAGTCAGAGTGCATGATTGGGATGATGTGCCGTGTTTTTTTCCATCGGGAGAGCAGTCCGGATTACCCTATGATATTTTTGCGGCATCATTTTTTTTAGTGAGCCGTTATGAAGAATACTATCCACAGGTTCACGACCAATATGACAGATATAAGGCTACGAATAGTGTCGCGGTACAAAATGATTTTATTGAACGTCCGGTGGTGGATATCTGGGCCATGAAATTATTAGCCATACTCAAAGAACGTTTTCCCAATGATGAGTTTCCTACAAGGCGTTATCAGAATATTTCTACAATCAATGTCAATGAGGCTTTTGCTTATAAGCATTTGGGTGTTTTCAGACAGGTTGTGGGTGTATTCAGGGACGTATATCAACTGAAATTGGAGCGTGTTGTCCGTCGTTTTTCTGTAGTTTTGGGTTTAAGAAAAGATCCTTGTGACAGGTATGAAGAACTGTTGGAATTAGCTAAAGCCAACCATAAAAAAATCATGTTCTTCTTTTTGTTCGGAGCCTATAATACGTTTGATAAAAACATTTCATTTTCCAGTCATGCGTATAAGATGCTGATTAAATCACTAATAGACTATACCCCTTTTGGTATATTGTTTTCCTATTTTACGCATAAAAATACCAAGAAAATAGCCAAAGAGAAAATGCGGTTGGAAGAGGTGGTTAACCGCCCCGTTATCAAAAGCCGGCAACATTTCAACCGCTTGGAAATTCCTAAAACCTATCAAATTCTTGTTGAAAATGATGTCAAGGAAGAATATACCATGGGTTATCATACTTGTTTGGGTTTTAGGGCTGGCACTTGTTCACACTTCTACTTTTATGATTTGGAATATGAGATTCAAACACCGCTCAAAGTATTACCTTTTTGTGTGGTGGATGAACTAATGAAGAAAAAAATGCAATTGTCCCCCCGGGAAGCTAAAGCAAAAATAAGACAGATTCAGGAAGAAGTCAAAGCGGTCAATGGTATGTTTATCAGTATTTTTCATACTCATGTTTTAAGTGGTGTAGAAGATGATAAAGACTGGACGGAGGTGTATAAAACAATGATAGAAAATTAAACTGTTGGCAGACATTAGATACATATCACGTAAAAAACTGGATGTTGAACGTTACAATCAGTGCATAGCAGGGGCTGTCAATTCTCGTATTTATGCATATACATGGTATCTGGATCTTGTTGCCGACCACTGGGATGTATTGGTTTATGGGGATTATAAGGCGGTGATGCCGTTGCCCTGGAAACGTAAGTATGGTATAAAGTATATAATTGTGCCGTTTTGGGTGCAGCAATTAGGCGTTTTTAGTGTGGTTGAACGTTTATGCCGGGATATTTCTCTTTTTACGGATGCTATACCGGGTTATTTTATGAAGATTACTTATCAGTTTAATGATTATAATGAGGTCAACTTAAAATCGATAATCCGGCGACCCAATTATATTTTAGCCTTGCACGAGGATTATCAGACGATATTCAGCGGGTTTTCAAAAATGAGACAGCGCATTATTAGATCCGTAAGACAAAAGTCAGGGGATTATACTATCAAACAAGATCAGGATATAGAAGTCATTTTACAAGAATACCGGCGTTATATCCAGTCTAAGAGTAATCATGAGGATGAGGATTTGACAATCTTTAAAAACCTGTATCAAACAGCTTATCAAAGGGAGAAAGCTTTTAACCTACAAGTGTGGGAAGGCGAAGCGTTCTTGTCCGGGGTTGTTTTTTTAAAGGATAACCACCGTATTTACAGTTTGTTTTTAGCCCAAACAGAACGTGGCAAACAGGCTAATACCACGAGTTTGATTTACAGTCATCTGATAGAAAACTATCAGCAAACTCCTTATGTTTTGGATTTTGAGGGGTCGAGTATCCCGGGTGTTGCCAAATTTATGAAGAGTTTTGGAGCGAGTAATAGTCCTTATGTCTTATGGCAGGAAACCCCTTTATTGAAATTTTTTAATTAAAACACACAAGCATTTGATTTATGGAACAGAAGCAAAGGCGGACGAAAATATGTATGATTGCAGACGGGCATGGTTTGTACGATGACAGGTTGTACTGGAAAGAAGCACTTTCTTTTGTGCGTGCAGGTTATGAGGTGAGTATTATCGTTACGGGAACCCATGATGAACAAGGTGTGACTGATGAAGGTATTCCTTATCATATAGTCAAAATAGAGCGGTATTTCAAACAAAAGGTTTTAAACTTTATTGCTCAGAGAATCCGGCATAAGACCAATCATAAGATTTTAAATATTGCCCGTCGGGAGCAAGCAGATATTTATAATTTACACGATTACCAACAGTTGCCTATTGTCAAACAATTGAAAGAATTGCCCCAACAACCCAAACTGGTTTACGATGCCAGAATTCCTTTGTTCGATAATCTGTACCATCTGTCACAAGTCCGGGGAATCAAAAAAACACTGGTAAAACTCCATGCGTTATACTGGCAACGGTTGGAATACCGTATAGTAAAGTATATAGACGTCATCATCACGGTAGATGACGGGGTTTATAACAGTTTTAAAGCCCGTAGTCAATACAACAGACTGGAGGTTGTGTACAATTACACCTCTTTGATGAAAGACAGGGCTTTTATTCCGGTGGAACAGCGCGCGTACGATGTGATACATTGTGGTGGTATCACTAAAGCCAGAGGTTTTTATATGTTATTAGAAGTTGGTAAGTTGTTGGCGCAAGAGGGTAAGAAATTATTGTTGTTGGGTAAAATATTTGAACCGGAATTGAACAGGGATTTTAATCGTTTTATCCGGGAGCATGCGTTGGAAGATTATATCATCAGAAAAGATCATGTGCGTTTTGACCGCGTGAGTGATTACTATAACAATAGTAAAATAGGACTGAATATAATGCCTTACAACAAAGCGCATGAGCATATCATACAAATCAAGCTGTTTGAGTTTATGAATTTTGGTATTCCTATAGTCACGAGTAATTATGGCGAGATGCAGGCTTATGTAAGGGGTAATGAGGTAGGACTTACGGTTGATCCTAAGGATGCCCGGGCAGTTGTAGAGGCAGTGAAAGAATTGTTGAATGATAAGCAGTTGTATGAATCGTGTAGTCGTCATGGGATTGCAGCGGTTGACAACAAGTACCATTGGTCACTGATGGAAGAAAAGCTTTTGAATATTTATGAGGGATTATATACAGAAGATTAAGAAAAAAGACATTGTCACCTTATTCTGGTATATTCTGGGGGTAGGTGTGCCTATGTTTGTGGGCTT
>PDWI01007559.1_pt1 | contig 13109 bp, 13 predicted proteins | sample 1430891 | NCBI WGS metagenome assembly PDWI01 (sample SAMN01162508, study PRJNA174530) | Oral metagenome, whole genome shotgun sequencing project. | biome: Marine environment; feature: Marine mammal; material: Swab sample of the gingival sulcus; isolation source: swab sample of gingival sulcus... | reverse complement strand
TCAACAATTGCAGCAGCAATTAAGAAATTAGATTATGATGTAATTATAGCTGGTAGACAGGCGATTGACGGTGACACAGCTCAGGTTGGACCACAGATTGCTGAACACCTAGCAATTCCTCAGGTATCATATTGTGAAGAAATTAAAGCTGAAGGTAAAAACTTTGTTGTTAGAAGACAATTTGAAGATAGATACCACATTCTTGAAGTACCAAGCCCATGCTTGTTTACTACATTGAATGAAGCTATTGAGCCAAGATATATGTCTGTAGGCGGAGTATATGATGCTTACCAAAAAGAAATCCCTACTTGGGGCTTAGCAGATCTTGAAGATACTATTGATGTTGCAAACATTGGATTAAAAGGTTCGCCAACAAAGGTTAAGAGATCATTCACTAAGCAAGGTAAAGGTCAAGGCGTTAAACATGATAATCTTGATCCAAAGCAAGCAGTTGATGTTATTGTAGATAAACTACAAGAGCGTTTCATTATATAGTTTGCTATTTTTAATAGAGGTTAAGTAAGATTTCATAAAAAGGAGAATAGTTTTATGGATAAAGATATATTTGTAGTTGTTGAGCAAGTTGACGGACATATCCAAAAAGTAGGTATAGAACTTATTGGAATCGCAAATGATTTAGCAAAAGATCTTGGCGAAAAAGTTGTAGCTGTTATGCTTGGCGACAAAATAAAGGACAATGCACAAACACTGATAGAGCACGGTGCTGATAAGGTAATTATAATTGATGATCCAATTCTAAAGGATTATACTACTGAACCTTATACAAAAGCTCTACATAAATTAATTTTAGACAAAAAACCTAACATAGTATTATATGGTGCTACTTCAATTGGTAGAGATTTAGCTCCTAGAGTATCAGCTAGAGTTCACACAGGACTTACTGCTGACTGTACTAAGTTAGAAATAGACGAAAAAGATAAATTGCTTCTTATGACAAGACCTGCTTTTGGTGGTAACATAATGGCAACAATTATCTGTCAAAACCATAGACCACAAATGGCAACAGTTAGACCTGGCGTAATGACAGCACTTCCTACTGATAAAGCTAGAAAAGGTGAAGTTGAAGAGTTCAAGGTTGAATTTGAAGCTAAAGATATGAACATTAAAATCAGAGAAATCGTTAAGCAAGAAAAGAAACTTGTTGATATTACTGAGGCTAATGTACTTGTATCTGGTGGACGTGGTATTGGTAAAGCAGAAGCTTTTGGTATGCTAGAAGAATTAGCTAAGCCGTTAGAAGCTGTTGTTTCTTCATCACGTGCAAACGTTGATGCTGGTTGGATTGGAAAAGAAAGACAAGTTGGACAAACAGGTAAAACAGTTAGACCTGATTTATACATGGCTTGTGGTATTTCTGGAGCTATCCAGCACTTAGCAGGTATGGAAGATTCTGAGTACATTATTGCTATCAATATTAATCCTGAAGCACCAATCTTTGATGTTGCTGACTTAGGAATAGTAGGTGATGTACACAAAATTATACCTGAATTAACTGAAAGAATAAACAAGATTAAGTCTGATAAGGCTGAAATCTAATTAATATTATTTCGAGTTTTAGTTATATACTATGGTAACAAGCTGTTGCCATAGTATACTAACTATGCTATAGACAATTGTATAAATCATTTTGTTAAAAAAGTAACAGAATTATACAGAAAGGGGGCAAAAGTGGCAAAAATTGTATCATTAATGAAGCAGGCACTTATGGAAAAATTTGGTGTTGAAAAGCCAGCAGGCTGGGAGATTCAATATGTTGATTATCCTTGTGCAGATGACGTAATTGCAGAAGCTTGTAAAGACGCGGATTATTTATTATGTGGACCAGTAGATCCATTGGGTAAGGAATTAATGGATAAAATTAGTCACATTAAATTAATTCATTCACTAGGAGTAGGCTTTGATAAGATTGATTTACAAGCTGCTAAGGACCATAATATTTACGTATGTAACAATCAAGCTGTAAATGCACAACCAGTTGCTGAGCATGCTATTACGCTTATGACATGTGCGGCACGTAGACTTGCACAAACTGATGCAGCTATTAAAGATGGTAAATTCCACGAGCAGTTCCATGATTACAGAGTAAAGGGTCAAAGAGAACTTGGTGGACAAACTGTTGGTCTAGTTGGAATGGGTGCTATTGGTAAAGTAGCAGCTAGAATACTTAGCGCTTATGGTTCAAAATTATACTATAGTGATGTTATTAAGCTTGATGATGAATTAGAGAAGCAATATAATCTTACAAAAGTAAGTTTTGATGAAATATGTGAAAAATGTGATATTATTTCTTTCCACGTTCCTGTATTAGACTCAACTAGAGGAATGGTTAATAAAGATGCTATTGCAAAAATGAAAAAGGATGTAATCATTATAAACGTATCAAGGGGTGAGATTGTTAATAATGAAGACCTTAAAGAAGCTCTTGAAAATGAAAGAGTTTACGCTGGTCTAGACGTTATTGCGCCAGAACCACCATCTGATGACCATCCGCTATTAAATTTAAATGAAGTTGGTAATTCAAGATTAACAATTACTCCTCATATTGCTGGTACTACTGATGACGCATTTATTAGAATGCAACAGTGGGTTTATGAAAATATGGAAAGAGTAGAAAAAGGCGAAAGACCTATTCATATAGTTAATAAAATGTAATTGTTAACTATAACCTACTAATTAAAACTAACAAAAAGGACAGTATAATATATGGCTAAAAATAGATTTCGTGATATGATTATTATGGGATTTGCGTTATTTGCAATATTCTTTGGAGCTGGTAACTTAATATTTCCACCACTTTTAGGGGTTATTTCTGGTTCAGATTGGACTTCTAGTATGTGGGGCTTCTTAACAACTGATCCACTTTTACCAGTTTTTGGAGTTGTTGCAACAGTATTGGCAGGTGGTTCTGCTGATGACCTAGGTAAAAGAGTTAGTCCTGATTTTGCAAAATTGATTGGGACTCTAGCAATGCTTATTATTGGACCATTCTTTGCAGTTCCAAGAACAGCATCAGTAACACACGATATAGCTGTCAAAGCTATATTGCCAAACGCTTCAGTATGGCTTACTTCAATAGTGTTCTTTACTATTGTATTTGTACTAATATTTAACCAAGGTAAAGTTATTGATATAATAGGTAAGTATTTGACACCCGTTTTAATAATAGTGCTTGCTATCCTTATTATTAAGTGTATTATTACACCAATAGGAACAATGCACGCACCACTTTTAGACCAAATTGGTTCAAATGGAGCTTACTTTAAGGGCTTTACAGAAGGTTACCAAACAATGGACGCACTTGGTGCAGGTCTGATGGCAGGGATTGTAATAACTGATATGAAGCGCAGGGGATATAATAGTGAACGTGAAAGAAAAAGTTTATCTTTTGGAGTTGCAATTGTTTCATGTATTTTACTAGCGCTTGTTTATGGTGGTTTAACATATGTTGGGGCTACTTATTCAGACAAAGTGTTAGCTGGGGTTGATATATCTAATCCAGAGGTTCTAGGTACTGTATTAGATAGAGCTGCTTTATTAAAAGGCGTTGCTTTAGAAATTCTAGGGAAGTCTGGCTCTTGGTTACTGGCAATTTGTGTTTCAATTGCATGTCTAACAACCGCAACTGGTTTAATAGCTACAGCTGGTAACTTTTTTAGTCAAAATATGTTTAAAGGCAAATTAAGCTATAAGGTAGTTGTTACTATATGTACCATAATCGCATTTTTTATATCTATTTTAGGTACTGGTCAAATAATTAAAATAGCTGTTCCTGTTTTATTCTTAATTTATCCAACATTTGTAGTACTGATATTTTTAACTCTATTTGGAAGTTATATCAAACACAATGGAGTATTTATAGGAGCTGTCTTATTTGAAATTCCAATAAGTATAATTATGGCTCTACAAGTATTGGTTTTGGATATGTTAGGTATGGATATGCCAAGCTGGTTAGGACGCTTTAGTGAGTGGATGGCATTGTTACCACTCGCTGATAAAGGGTTTCCTTGGATAGTTCCAGCAATAGTTGGTGCAGTGGTAGGTCTTAGTCTAAGTATTATTAATGGTAGGAATAAAAAGCATGCCATTTAAAATTTATGTAAGATTAGGTTGAAAAACTTAGTTTAACATATGTCGTAATTATTTTAAATTACAAAGGAGAACATTATGATTAATAAAAAAATGCACGGTTTAGGCTCTCAAAAATCTATTATTAGAGAAATTGCAGCTTTTGCTGCTGAAAGAGAAGCAATTGTTGGTAAAGAGAATGTACTTAATTTTAGTATTGGTAGTCCTAACGTACCAGCTCCACAAGCAGTACAAGATGCTATTGTTGATATTATCAAAAACGAATCACCTGTAGCTTATCATAGTTATACAGCTGGTAACGGTGCTCCATCAACAAGAAAAGCAGTTGCTGACAATTTAAATAAGAGATTTGGTACAAAATATAGTGCTGATGATGTATTTATGACTTGTGGTGCTGCCGCATCTCTAAACATTGCTCTACAAGCTGTAGTTTCAAGCGACGAAGATGAAATAATTGCTGTTGTTCCATTCTTCCCTGAATACACACCATTTGTTGAAGCTCGTGGCGCTAAATTGGTAGTTGTAGAATCACTTGATGATTTACAGTTAGATTTAGATAAAATTGAAAAAGCAATTAACAAAAATACTAAGGGTATTATTATAAATTCACCTAACAACCCTGCAGGTGTTGTATATCATGAAGAAGGTATTAAAGGTTTAGCTGATGTTCTTAACAAAAAACAAAAAGAGTTTGGTACTGAAATTTACTTAATTTCAGACGAGCCATACAGAGAATTAGTATTTGACGGCGTGACAGTTCCTTTTACAGCTAACTACTATGATAACACAATTATTTGTTACTCTTGGAGTAAATCACTTTCATTAACAGGTGAAAGAATTGGTTACGTTTTAGTACCACCAACAGCAACTAACAACAAAGATCTTTATGCAGCAGTAGCTGGTAGTGCAAGAATACTTGGTTATGTTTGTGCTCCAAGCTTAATGCAAAAGGTTGTTGAGAAGTGTATTGATGTTCCTGCTGACATAGCTGTTTATGAAAAGAACAGAAATCTTTTATATGATGGCTTAACAAAACTTGGTTATAAAATGGCTAAGCCAGATGGTGCTTTTTATGCATTTATCGAAGCTCCAGACGGTGATGTTGAAACATTTATGCAAAGAGCTAAAGAAAACGATATGTTATTAGTTCCTGCTGCTGGTTTTGGTAGCCCAACTTACTTTAGACTAGCTTATTGCGTTGAAACTGCAAAAATTGAAAAAGCTCTTAAGGTATTTGAAAAACTTAAGAAGTAATTAGTTAAATTTATATTTATTTTATACTACGCTTATGTTATCATAGGCGTAGTATAATGTTTTTTAAAATATATTTAATAATGGAGTTTTAATTAAATGCAGTATGTGAAAAATACAATCGCTAAGGTTTTTGTAGATACCGTAAAAAATAATCCAAGTAAAGACTTTATATCTTATGATGGATTTACATACACCTATAATGACCTATACAAATTAGTTTGTATTGAGGCAGATAATTTAGAAAAAAATTATAAGGTTAATAATGGTGATTTTATTGCTATTTATGGACAGAATAGTTTAGATTGGCTAGTAAACTTTTTAGCGTTACAAATGCTCGGGGCTAAAGCTATTTTATTTAATCCGCATTTTAAATATCCTGCAATGCAAAAAATGATAGCTAAACATCAAATAAAATTAGTGTTATATTCAGATGAACATAATGATGCTAATTTTAGAGAAACTATTGAATTATTAGCAAAAGAATTTAATAATCAAACTGTATTTAAGAACATTAAAACTAAGCGTGAAGATAATCTAAAAAGATTGAATAGTAGCTGTCCAAATATTGAACCTTATACTGATTATAATAGCGTTGCATTAGTAATTTTTACATCAGGTTCTACTGGTGTTCAAAAGGGAGTAATGCTAAGTCACTATAGTGTTTTAAATAATGCCAAGCAAACTGCTGATAATATGAAATGGAACAAGGATGATATATTTTGTGTATCTGTACCTTTTTTTCATTGTTTTGGCTTGACAACCTGTATATTAACTTCGATTATAGTAGCAGCTAAACTTTGTGTTATAAACGATTTTACAAGTGAAAAAATTTGTAGAACAGTTGAAATGCACAAATGCACAATACTTAATGGCGTACCAACAATGTTTTTAGCAATGATTAAAAAATCATGGCTAAATGAATTTGATTTATCATCACTTAAATCAGGTATAATTGCTGGTTCACCAATATATGAAAATGATTACATAGAAATTTGCAAAACATTACCAAATTTTTTATTGCAACCATCTTATGGGCAGTCTGAGACTTCGCCATGTATTAGTATTACTAGCTTAAATGATTCTATAGAAATTAAGTCTAAATCAGTTGGTAAAGTGATAGAGGGTGTTCAAATAAGAATTCGGAGCGTTATAAATAAAGAATTATTAGGCATAAATCAAATTGGCGAAATTGAAGTCAAGGGTTATAATGTAATGAAGGCTTATTTAAATGATAAAATTGAAACAGCATCAGTTTTATCAAATGATAATTGGTTGAAAACAGGTGATATTGGATATATAGATAATGAAGGGTATTTATATATTGAGGGTAGGAAAAAGAATTTGATTATCAGAGCTGGCGAAAACATTTCACCTTTAATGATTGAAAGTGCAATAAAATCATTTGACGCTAGTTTAGAAGTTGTTGTTTTAGGTGTTAAAAGTGATGTTTTGCAAGAAGAAGTTGTAGCTTGTATAATAGACAGACAAAAAGATGATGAGTTAGTTTTAAACTTGAAAGAATATTTGAAAAATGAGTTAGAAAGCTATGCAGTACCTAAATACTTTCTATTTTTTGAAAATGTAAAACGGACTGCTGTAGGAAAAATTGACTTAAAAGATCTTTATGAAAGGGTAAAAATATCATAAGGACTTTGTATTATATATTAATTACATTGTAGTGTTTATGGGAGGATATGATAAATTATGGAAAATGTGTTGACGCTAGGAATTGATGTTGGTTCTACCGCATCAAAATGTGTAATACTTAAAGATGGTAAAGAGATAATTAGTAAGTCACTAATAAATGTTGGTGCTGGTACTACAGGTCCAGAAAGAGCGATTGAAGACGTTTTAGCTAATTTAGATGCTACGCTTGAAGATATGGATTATATTCTAGCAACTGGTTATGGTAGAAACTCACTGGAAGATATTGCATTTAAACAAATGAGTGAGCTTAGTTGTCACGCAAAGGGTGCCTTCTTTTTATTTCCAAATGTGAAAAGCGTAATAGACATTGGTGGACAAGATGCTAAGGTATTAAGAATAGGTGCCAATGGTATGTTAGAAAACTTTGTTATGAATGATAAATGTGCTGCTGGTACTGGTAGATTCCTGGACGTTATGGCAAAAGTTCTAGAAATAGAAATAGATGATATGGCAGTTTTACATGATTTATCAACCGACAGAGCAAGTATTAGTTCTACATGTACAGTATTTGCTGAGTCTGAAGTTATTTCTCAGCTTTCTAAAAAAACTAAAAAAGAAGATATTATAGCTGGTATCCATTTTTCTGTTGCTAAAAGGGTTTCTGGCTTAAGTAATAGGGTAGGTTTAGCTGATGATGTTGTTATGACAGGTGGCGTTGCCAGAAATGGTGGTATTGTAAAAGCGCTAGAAGAAGCAACGGGGCATAAGTTACACGTTTCACCGCTATCACAGTATAACGGAGCTATAGGTGCTGCATTATTTGCGTATGAAAAGGCATTAAAAGCCAAAAAATAATTATAGAATTCTCTAAATGGCAAATTTCGCTTTGAGTTAAGTAGTAATTGTCATCTCGAGCGTAGTCGAGAGATCCCACTGTCTTATATTAGTGAAATTTCACTTTTACAATTAAAAAGGGTGTTTTATGCACCCTTATTTCTTAAAAATATAATCTTTGCCACAGTAATCACAGTGGATAGTTAAGTTGCCGTCTTCTTTGATAATTTCATCACGTTCTGATTTATCAATACTATCATAAGCTCTTTTGGCACGCCAGTCAGAACAATCACAGGCATAATCAAATTCATTTTGATCTATAATTTTATAATTAATATCCTTAAAAATTGCTTTAATAATGTCTTCTAAATTATCATATTCTTTTAAATACTCAGTAAATGCTTTGGCATTATGCATTGCAAATTCAACATCATCAAGGTCTTTGGCATCACAATCAGGTAGTACGTGAAGCATCATTCCTCCAGCCTTATCAACCTCAACCTCTGAATTAATAAAGACACCTAAACTAAAGGCACAACCCTGTTGTTCAGAATCAGCATAATAATAGGTAAGGTCTTCGGCAATTTCACCAGAAACTAGTTTTGTTTGACTTGTATATGGTTTGATAGTATCAGAATCTCTAGTTACACTAACAAAACCATCTTTACCAACTGCATGTCCAACATCAAGTTTACCATTTTCTGTAATCTTCATTTCAGGGTTAGGGTTATCAAGTTTAACCTTTAAAGTACCCATATTATCAGCAAAGGCAATTAGTTTACCAATTTGACCATTACCATTAATACTTACACTAAGTCTAGCGCTATCTTCCTTGTGGGATAAAATCATTAATTTTGTACCAGTAATCAGTCTACCAATAGCAGCACTGGCAACTGGATTAGTTTGATGAATTTGACTTGCTTTTTTTACAACATCCTTAGTGTCTGTAATATATAATAGTATTTTTTCACTATTTCCTAATAATACCTTCAAATAATTTGCCAAAATTTTCCTCCTAGTTTTGTAATAAACTCAATAGATTATATATGAATTTTGCTATTTATGCAATAGAATTTAAATATTCTGCTACCTTATCCATTGTTCCTGAAAATACTATTTTATCACACCATCTATTTCTATGATGCTGATACATCGGGTCATAATAATTCATTAAGAGAAACTTTATCCATTTTTTATGAATCAATAAATCACCACTAGAATTTGCCTTGTCAAAAAGGTCAAGACAGGTTTTCAGTCTATCAGAACCTAATTTTTTTTCTATTTTTTTTATCTTATTTCTAAGACTTTCTGCCCATAATTTTTGTCCATTTTCGTTGCCATATGTCAACACGTATTCTTTTAAATCTTCGGTAACATAATCATTATATGTAAAATCAACACGTTCATCCATAGTTGCTTCTAAAAAAACATAGGGAGCATTGTGCATATACTCAAAGAAACCATTTGGTAACTGAACTTTGCCAATTCCTTTGCTTTCGCTTTCAAATGCAATAAATTTTGGCTGCTTGGCCTGCATTTTAATCATCTCAACAGCTAGTAAATTCTCAAAATTAGCTTGTGATGGTTGTATATTTATTCTAGAACCAAAGGCAGAACCTCTATGATTGGCTAAGCCCTCAAGGTCAATTGCCATGTCTAATTTTTTGATTAAAACGGTTTTACCTGAGCCAGTATTACCACTTATAATTAAGGATGGCACAGTAATATTTTCAGGGAGTAGGCTAGCCATTAAATATTGTCTAAAATATTTATAGCCACCCTCAAAGCGTTTTAGTTTTATTCCAAGATGTTCTTTGATCCATTCTTGACTTATTTTAGATCTATTACCACCTCTAGCACACATAACAACTATATCAGGGTATGCCTTTATAATAGATGCCCAATTATTTATTATTTTCTGTTTTTTTTCACCACTTACAAGCTTATGACCAAGCTCAATAGCCATCTCTGTACCATTTTCTTTGTGTCTAATGCCAACTAAATGTCTATCTTCATCATCTAATAGTGGAGCATTTATTGCACCTGGGATATGTCCCTTATTAAATTCTGATGCACTTCTGACATCTAAAATAGCACGTCCTGATAAAACGTGCTCTTTATAGTTCTGCTTTGTCATTTCAATTATGGGTAAATTATTCAAATTATTTTTCACCATAAAAATCCGCCATCTTTATACACCCAATCTTCGCCTTTGTTTCTAGCTAAAATACATCCCCAATCTGTATATTCACAATCAGGATTCAGACTTCCTTGTCCATATTTTTCAGAATAAAAGTCCATTTTAAGTATTATAACTTCATCCATATTGTATTTATTTTGCCATTCTATAAATTTATCCTTGTATTTATCGCCAACATATTGAATTCTATGTAGCTCACAATCATCAAAATTATTTTTAAAATCACTTAACACTATACTAATTGCCGCATTTATATCGTCTTCAGTGTATATATCAGACTTTACTTCTATTATTTTAACCTCTGATGTATTACCACAAGCACAAAGTAGGGTAGGGAGCAGAAAAAATATGATACTTAAAAAACTTTTTTTCATAAAAATAGTCCTTATTCTATTGTATAGTCAATAGAATTTAAGTTTTTAATACAAGTCATTACTACATACCATAGGTATATCATAAAACCGTAAGCTATCACACTTATTGCGGCAGTTCTAAAAATAGAGTCCACAAAATAAATTGCTGAAAAGACCATAAAAACATAAATGCCAGTTAGTTTTGGTGTACGCCCAGCTTCAAATTCTTCAATGTATCTTTTGGTGTATATAATGGTAAAAATATCAAGTAAACCAGCTATAGCTAAAAGTGCAATGCCGAATACTAGTAAGAACAGTGAAGCTCCAAAAGTAATTAACGCTGTTCCTAAAGTAAAGAGTAAAAGTAATACCGCAGCTAAGCAAAGTAACACAATTGAGATTATTTTTAAAGTTTTGCAAGCGACTATTGCTTTTAATTTGTTTGCTTCTTTATCAAGCGGTTCAACTTTTTTAAATAATAAATCAAAATTTTCCATATTTATATTCTCCAATATTGTAAAAAGTAAAGTTTTGTCTGTATTGATTATATCACTTTTAAAAATATACTGCAATTAAATAAAAAATTGATTTTTTAAATTTAATATTGTAAGATTAGATTAAGGCTAATTTAAATCAAATGATTTAGCATATATTTGAAAGGAGCTATATATGGACTTTAAATTAAGTGATAAGCAGTTAGAAATTCAAAAATTTATTAAGGATTTTTGTGAAAAGTACGTTGCTGAAGGTGTAGTGGAACGTGACGAAAATAAAGAATTTCCAATGGAACTTTATAAGAAATTAGCAAAACAAAATATGTTTTGTTTACAATATGATAAAAAATATGGTGGTCAAGGTTCCGATTATACAAGTTATGCTTTAGCTATTCAGGAACTTGCTAAGGTTGATGCTACGCTGGCAGCTACTTATTCAGTTTCAAACACTCTATTTTTAGGTGGTATAAATTCGCACGGTACAGAAGAACAAAAGAAAAAATACATTTCAGGTATTGCTTCTGGTGAATTAATTGGATGTTTTGGTTTAACTGAACCAGAGGCAGGTTCAGATGCTAGTTATCTTCAAACTACAGCAAAAAAAGATGGTGACCATTATATACTAAACGGTGAAAAATGTTTTATAACTAATGGTAGCATAGCAACACACGCTGTAATTTTTGCAAAAACAAATACTGAAGTAAGTGGCACAAAAGGAATTTCAGCTTTTATTGTAGATACAAGTACTGAAGGATTTGAAGTTGGTAAGCTAGAAAACAAGATGGGCTTAAAAAGCTTAGAGGTTGCTGAACTGTTCTTTAAAGATTGTAAGGTTCCAGCAGAAAACTTACTTGGTCAAGAAGGTGAAGGCTTTAAAATTGCAATGCAAATACTAAATGCTGGTAGAGTTGGTATTGGTGCTCAAGCACTTGGTATCGCTAAAGGTGCCTATGATATAGCTCTTAAGCACTTAAAAGAGCGTGAGCAATTTGGCAAAAAGCTTATAAAGAATCAATACTTATTATTTAAAATGGTTGATTATAAGTTAATTATAGAACAAGCAGAATTAATGCTGATGAAGGCTTGTTATGAACAAGATAGTCATGTAAATTATGGCTTAACTGCAGCAAAGGCTAAGTTGTTATGTTCTGATTGTGCTATGAACGTTACAACAAATATGGTTCAAATGCACGGTGGACACGGTTATATGAAGGAATATCATCTTGAGCGTATGATGAGAGATGCTAAGATTACCCAAATATATGAAGGTACAAATGAAATCCAGCGTCTAGTTATAGCATCTGAGATAAAGTAATTAATAATATAATATTTATATAGTAAAAAAAACGGTAGTGCTACAACAGAACTACCGTTTTTTAGTTGAAAATTTAGTGTTATCATTTATAATAGCAAGACCTTTTGGCTCCTAAGGTCGCTTGTAATTACAATAGTCAGATGCATTCGACTACGTAAAACTGATTATACGAATAGTAAGTAACACTCGTCGATTTTTTAAGCCTTGTTTTAAATCGCCTCGATGTTACGTCGTACAATGTGTATTTCGTTTAAAAAAATTTAATTCAGTATATTTAAGGAAGCAATAGAGCGTAGCGACATTACTTCCTTAAATATAAAGTTAGGTTATCTTAATGTTAATTTTATTTCTGATTCTGATTTAAAAGATAAATATTTTGCTACTAAACTTTATGATTTACGATATCTTATTAATTATTATTATTTCTATCTAAAACAGTATAAAAATATAATTAAATTAGAGTCAATGTATTCTGGTTTTTTTTCTGTTATAAAAAATTATCTTATTAATGACTTTTCTTCTGATTTTAATGTTTCTGAAAAATATGATGTTTTGTCTTCTATTTGTGAAGATTTAATTTCAAATGATATTTTTAATGATATTAACTATGATTTATCATTTGAACAATATATATTGTCTAATTATTTCGTATAGTATAAAAAGGGGGATTTTATGGAAAATCTAAAAGTTAAAGCTAATTTTATTGATCAACGTGTTGTTTCAAAAGACGATAAAACTCACGTATTTGCTAAATTTTCATCTCGTGATTTAGGGATGTTTCAAGTTTATGTTTCTGAACCATTTACTTGTAATTATTTAGATGAGTTTTTACTAATGTTTAAACCATCTGTATTTAATAATAACTTGCAGTTAAATTTAGATTCTTATAAAAAGGCTTAGTTATG
>PDWI01007558.1_pt1 | contig 13111 bp, 6 predicted proteins | sample 1430891 | NCBI WGS metagenome assembly PDWI01 (sample SAMN01162508, study PRJNA174530) | Oral metagenome, whole genome shotgun sequencing project. | biome: Marine environment; feature: Marine mammal; material: Swab sample of the gingival sulcus; isolation source: swab sample of gingival sulcus... | reverse complement strand
TTTTTATGGTAATACTTTCTTTTGCGATTTATTTTTATACATTTCTTGGTCTGCTAAATGTAAGATTTTATCAAATAAATCGCCTTTTTCGCTATTATAATATTGATAACCATAGGATAAGCTATAGCCACTAATTCCCGTCGAAAGATTGCTATTTTCATATTCCTTTTCTATTGTTTTAAGCATCTCTGTTATATTAACATTCTCATCAGCATGATAAATAACACAAAATTCGTCGCCGCCAATTCTGTAGATATCTTTTTTGTTTTGCGGTGCAAATCCATTTTTGAGTTTTTGAGCTAACAATTCGATAATATAATCGCCGTATTTATGACCATAGTTATCATTGATATATTTGAGATTATCGATATCAATCATGATGATGAAAAAGCAACTGTGATTTTGTTGATAAATAAGCTTATTTTCATCAAATGCTGCTCTATTGCCAACACCTGTGAGCTTATCAGTAAATGCCAACTTTTTATATATATTGGCACGTATTTTATCTTCACGATAACTAATATATATACTGAAAAATTGTACAAATGCTAAAGCAAAAAATATTACAACAGCAATCTCAAAAAATAACGAAATCCCCATGATGCGAGTGGAGAAGAGCTTTAACATTTTGTAGAGTAGACCGAATAGTAAAGGCAACATCAAAAAAATGAATTTGTCTAATTTATTTTCTTTATTAGCTGGTCTATCTTTACTGTAAACAAAGGCTATTAAAATGAATAGAATAACAGTAATTAAAATAAGAGCTGAATAAATTAACATTGTAGACAGGCTGAATATTTTTAAGTATAAACACAATTGCTGAACTATTATATTTATGCTTGCTATTATAATTAATATATTTATATATTTTTTAAATTGCGATTTAGTTATTAAAGCGGCTAACTTTAAAATTAATATAGGAATAACCATGATGCTAACATATTTGATTAAGTTTAAAATCATGCCATATTTTTTATACACAAAATAACTGATTGGTAATAAAGATAAAATATAAAAAGCGATTACTACAGCCAATAAACCTGTATAAATAAAATATTGTTCAATAATTTCTTTTCGATTTGATTTTAAGCTTACGCTAATGACGGTAATAGCGAAGATTAAAAGAAAAATATGGAGTAGTAGCTCAAATAAATTTTCAGCTAAAAAGTAATAGGAAATAATCTCATCTCTTCTGCCAACTTTAATATTTTTTAATTCATATGTCGTGACAAAATTTTTATCGTTTTCATAATAGAGAGAGATAATGTTGTTATTTACTTTTTTTGGTAAATCAATCAAATACATAGTATTTGCATCATTATAATAAGAATTGTATATAGTATTAATGTTTCTATAAATGATATTATCATCGACTTCGCAATTAATAATGGTATCTTTAGAAATAAAAGAAAGTGTTTTATTATCAATTATACCTGTATCTTCCATATGAAGAACTACTTTAAAAGATTGATTTGTTTCTATTGCAAATGGAATTTTAGCTTGATATGCTGTGCCATCTTCCATAATCACGTCTATAGTACCTTTAAAATCGTAGGGAACGTTTAAGTTCATTTTATTATTAGACAATAAAATAGTATTAACTAATAAAATAGCAAAAGTTAAAGCGATAAATAGTATGGATGAAATTATTAAAGGATAATATGATTTTTTGATTATTTTCATGAAAATACTCTTTTGAGATAAAATATATTTTGACGATTGATTTATATAACTCAGTAATATATCGTAAAAAAAACAGTGAAACTTTAATTGTAATGAAAAAAGATGCTTATTTATGTTACTTGTTTTTTTTGTATGATATTTTGTTAAGTTTCGATTAAAATTTATTTTAAATTCATTCTTATTTTTTGAAATTAATAAGCAATTTTATAGATAAAAAGTAAAAAACAGGGTATAATGTAAAAAATTGAGAATGGATTGGAGGCAATTATGCGTATAGGTCAAATAGTTGGGGCAACGAATGTTAAACTAAGCGAAAAATTCACAGAGCAGAGAAAAGACCCATTAATGGAAGGCTTACAAACTAGGGTTGATGCCATTCAAGAGCGGATGAAAGCTATTGATGACAATGAACATTTTACAGCGAAGCAAAAAGAAAAGTTTAAGACAAACTTAACAGAACAGCTGCAAGAAGCTCAGGAGTTGTTAGCACAGCGAAAAGAAAGTATCGCTGGTTTCTCTGAGCCTAAAAATGTTTTTGATTGGCAAGATGATTACGATTTTGAAACGACGAAAAATCAAATGATGAATTTAGTTGAAATGAGCAAATCGTTAAGTCAGGTGCAGCAACAATACAGCACGAATTTGAGTATGAAACACGACGCTAGAATTTTAGCTAGTGAAATTAAAAGCGATAAAGGCAGAGGCGTTAATGTTGAATCTAAAGAAAAATCTTTAACTGAACTAAATGATAAAATCGACAATCTTACAAAAAAAATCACTGATGAAATGAGTGATGTGAGTAAAGAAATTAAGAAAGGCGTTAAAGTCGAGGATAAAGATAAAGCAGAAAATGCCAATGATTCTAAAGAAAATGAAGATAAGACAAACGCTGTTGAAAATGGGTAATGGTTAAGCTTTTTTTCAAAAGCAGAGTAAGTATTGACAAAAAAGTTTATTTGTATTACAATTAAGAAAAGCTTTGATTAGAAGAAGTAGCGAGTTTGATATTTAGAGAGAGCTGTTGTTTGCTGGAAAACAGTAATTGATTACTTGTGAATGGGTCTATGAGCTGTGGACTAAAAGGCAGTTGCCGAGTAGGAAAGCGGGGTTCTCCCCTTATAGAGAATAGGTATCGCTTAGGCTGTACTGAAGTATAAAATTGAGGTGGCACCGCAGTTATAATGTATATCTGCCCTCAGGAATGCAAGGCATTTCTGGGGGTTTTTTAATTGGGAAATAAACAAAGAAGGAGCATAAAATGAACAAATCATTTATTATTACAGAGGAAACCTTAAATCACGATGGTTTTTTTGGCGAATTTGGCGGAAAAGAAGTCGACGAAAAGTTAGACAAGGCACTTGTTGAGTTAGAAAAGGGCTTTAAGCATTATATCGTCGATGACGATTTTAAAGCACAACTTTTGTCTTATCAAAAAGAATTTATTGGCAGGGAAAGTCCACTTTATCACGCTAAGCGTTTAACAAAAGAAGTCGGTGGGGCGCAGATTTACTTTAAAAGAGAAGATTTAAACCATACGGGGTCACATAAAATCAATAATTGCTTAGGGCAAATATTACTCGCTTATCGCATGGGTAAAAAGCGTATTATTGCCGAAACGGGCGCGGGGCAACACGGTGTTGCTGTGGCAACTGTTTGTGCACATTTTGGCTTAGAATGCAATGTTTACATGGGTGCATTTGACTGTCAAAGGCAGGCTGTCAATGTTAAAAAAATGCAGCTTTTAGGTGCTAAGGTTATTCCTGTAGAAAACGGCAGTAAAACTTTGAAAGATGCCGTTGACGCAGCGCTGAAAGATTTTGCTGACAACGCCGATACGTCTTTCTATCTTTTAGGCTCGGCGGTTGGGCCTCATCCTTATCCTTTAATGGTTAGAACTTTTCAAAGTATTATCGGTAAGGAAGCGCGTAAGCAGTTTCTAGAAAAAAATAATGTCTTGCCTGACGCTGTCGTCGCTGCTGTCGGCGGTGGCAGTAATGCTATAGGTATGTTTTACGCTTTTATCGGCGATGATAAAGTTAAATTATACGGCGTTGAACCAGCAGGCAAGGGTTTAGATACCGCTTATCACGCCGCTTCCATTTGCAAAGGCAAGGCGGGGAGTTTACACGGTTTCAGAAGTATGGTATTAACAGATGAAAGCGGCGAAGCAAGCCCTGTGCATTCGATTTCAGCGGGTCTAGACTACCCAAGTGTTGGACCAGAACACGCTTTTCTCGCTGCTAGTGGCAGAGCAAAATACGTCGGTATTACCGATAAAGAAGCGGTAGATACCTTTGTACGTTGCTCTTGTGCTGAGGGCATTATTCCAGCATTAGAAAGTGCTCATGCCATTGCCTATGCTTTGAAATTGGCAAAAGAATTGTCAGCCGATAAAAGTATTATCGTTTGTTTATCTGGTCGCGGGGATAAAGATTTAGATCAAATTCTAGCAATGCTTGACTAAATTACGGAAATTTAATATAATATTGATAGTAATATATTGCATAATTTTTTAGCTAACGATTGAAACGCTTCTTGTGCTGAATCGTTCTGCTTTATGTTTTCGCTAGGAGAACCTGCTGGTGCAGAACGCTCTACGCGAAAAATAAAGCGACACCGCGCACTAGCGTTGCTGACAATCGTTATATATAAATTATGCTAAGTGGTTATTGAACTAAATTTATTAGATAGGAGTAGCTATGAAAAAACAATGTAAGGTGTTAACGAGTTTGGCAATGATTGTTGCCTTGTTGCTTGCGAATTTTAGTTTTGCGGCTGATGTTTATACGGTTAAAAGTGGTGATGTACTATGGCGAATAGCGGCAGCGCATGGTACTACGTGGCAAGAACTTGCTAAAATTAACAAAATGGAAAATCCTAATTTGATTTTTCCTAATCAAAAAATCAAATTAAAAGCTGATGACGTGGCTCAAACAGAAACTAAGGTAGACACTGAAACAGCCGACGAAGTGGCAGCAGAAAACAAGGCGGCTGCTAAGAGTATACAAATTCTCCATACCAATGATATGCATGGCTTTTTCATTGAAGGAAAATACGATGGTATGGGTGCGGCAAAAGTCAAGACAGTTTTTGAACAGAAGAAAGCAGAAAATCCTAATACCTTAGTTTTAGATGCTGGCGATGCCATGCAAGGTGCAAATCTTGTAACTCTTTCTAAAGGCGCAAAAGCAGCAGAAGTAATGAATGCACTTGGCTATGATTTTATGGTAGCAGGTAATCACGAATTTGATTACGGACAAGCACAACTTGATAAAAATGCAAAGGCACTTAACTTCCCTATGCTCGCTTGTAACGTTCAAAAAGCAGATGGCAGTTCTTTATTACCTGAATATATGGTAAGAGTAGTTGATGGGGTTAAAATTGCCGTCGTTGGTTTTGCTACACCAGAAACGACTTTTAAGTCACATCCTGATAATACACAAGGATTGATTTTTGAAGCGCCTGCAGTAGCAGCTGAGCGCGTGGTAAAAATGTTAAATGAACAGGTTAAACCTGATCTTATTATCGCTGTTGCTCACTTAGGCGAAGAGGGCGAGTTCCCTGCTGCGACTGTTGCTAAAGTTGGTGGCGTTGATGTTATCGTTGACGGACATAGCCACGTGAAATATCCAGAGGGTATTTGGGAAAATGATACATTAATTGTTAGCACAGGAGAAAAGACGAAAAACGTTGGTATCGTAACAATTAATTTAGATGAAAATAATAAAGTGCTTTCTAAAAAAGCAGAACTTTTCACGAAGAAAATGGCTGCTGATATAGAACCTAATGCTGAAATTGCCGCATTGATTGATGAAATTAAAGCAGAGAATAAAAAAATTGAAGACGTCGTTGTTGGTAATACAACGGAACTTTTACAAGGCGAACGCGCTTTTGTTCGTACAGGGGAGACCAATCTCGGTAATCTTTTAACGGCGGCACTTTTAGATATTAGTGGCGCAGACATTGCCTTCACTAATGGCGGTGGCATTAGAGCAAGCATTCCAGTTGGCGATATCACAAAAGGTCAAATCTTACAAGTCTTGCCTTTTGGTAATACGGTTAGAATGATAGAATTAAGTGGTAAAGATGTTAAAGCGGCAATGGAAAACGGTATTTCTGATTTCCCAACGCCAAAGGGAGCTTTCCCACATATTGCAGGCATGGCAGTAGAATTTGATTCTAGTAAAGAAGCAGGCAATAAAATCACGAAGATAACAGTAAATGGTCAGCCATTGGAAGATGAGAAAATTTATACGTTGGTAACGAATGATTTCTTGGTAGCTGGTGGCGATGATTATGAAATGTTCAAAGGCAAAAAAGTTGTTGGCGAATATGGTGCAATGGACGAAATTTTAATTGATTATCTCGCTAAAAACGGAATTGAGGCTGGAAAAATCACTAATAGAATTGTAGAAGTAAAGGGTGTTAAGCCTGATTTAGAAAAACACTAGAGTATATTATTTGAAAACTGTCACGTTAAGAATTTATTTTTTGACGGGGCAGTTTTTTTATTGTTTAGTTTTATTATAATATCTATCAACTTTATGGTAAAGTTTTTAATTTAAATTGTCGATACTATGATATAGGTTAAGTGTAAATATAAGGGGTGAACTATGCGATTTTTGAAAGTGAAAATTCTATTTTTGGTTTTGTTGGTAATGGTAGCTGTTACTGCTTGTAGTGGTCAAGAAGTGAGTACAGATAAGACTTCGCCTACCACTATTGAAATTTGGACATACTATATGGGTGATCAAAAGATAATGTTTGATAAGATGACAGAAGATTTTAATCAAACGGTGGGCGCAGAAAAAAATATTATCGTTAGTCATAAGACTTTCGGGGATTCTTACGAACTTGATGAAGCATTATTGAGCGCAGTAAAAGACGATGCTGGAGCACTTAATCCCCCAAATATGTTTATCACTTACAGGGGTATAGACCATAAATTGCGCGAATATAAAGAATTGATTGATTTTTATGATTATTATAGTGATGCTGAAATTGATGAGTATATCGATGCTTTTATCGAAATGGGTGTTGTTCATGACAGGGATACCGCTGTACTTAATATGTTTCCTATTGCAAAATCACAAAATATTTTAATGATTAATGATACGGATTTTCAGGAGTTGAAACAAAAAATAGATATTGACTATGATGATTTATCCGATTATTCTAGCTTGATAGCAGCGGCTAAAAAATATTATGACTATACTGACAGTTTGACGGATACGCCGCATGATGGCAAAGCCTTATTTGGCGTCGATTCTGTTACTAATTATTTTTTGATAGGCGTAAAGTCTATGGGTAATGATTTGTTGATTCAAGAAAATGGAAAGACTGTTGTCAATTTGCCAAAAGAAAGTGCACGTGTTATTTGGGATAATTATTATGTGCCTATGATTAAGGGCTATTTTGGCAAGGAAGCTAAGTTTGCTACTGCTGATATAAAAGTAGGAAAATTATTGATAAGTTCAGGTTCTACGGCGGGAACACTTTATTTTCCAAAGCAGACATTTACTGATGACGTTGGTAGTGATATAGAAATGAAATTGGTAAATGCGGTGCATTTTGCGGGTAAAGAGAAAATCTTTTTCATTCAAGGTGGTGGTATTTTTGCCCTTAAAAATAGTGATGAAGCTAGAAATATAGCTTGTGTAGAATTTATAAAATGGATTACAGCTGGTGAAAATAATGCTACGTTTGCGATTAATTCTGGCTATTTACCAGTGACTAAAGCGGCGTTTAATAGAGAATATATAGACCAATTTATCAAAGAAAATCATCCTGATACTTATGTAGAGAAAACTTTGAGAGCGGCTTATGAGCAGTATGAAACTATGACAGCTTATGCGCAAGAACCGTTGTTTGGCTATGATGATGTTAGACATGTAATTCGTGAAGAATTCGATAAACTTGCCAAAGCGGATGCTAATCGCGTGAGAGAAAGTGCTGTGAATGGGGAAGATTATCAGGCGTTAGTTGACCATTATTTATCTGATCAGTATTTTGATGATTGGTATGAGTCATTTATGTATAAGGTTAATACGACACTCGCTGATAAATATTAGAGAGAGATTATGTTTAATAAAAAAAGCTATTCGGCACGTATGGAAGTGAGCATCATCACTTTTATCATTTTATTGTTACAGATACTAATCTTCTATATTATATTCTCTAATATAGATGTTCTTAAGATGCTTGAAAATTCTGTTTATGATTATTATGAGAATAAATTGGAACAAAGTGTCAATAAGCTAGAGCAAAAGATGATTAATAATTTTTCAGCAAAAAAATCATTGAGCCCTTTATTGAAAGCAGTAGATAGTGCTTATGAGAGAAGCGTTATTAATAAAACAGAGTTAGAACTTAACACTAAAATTGCAGAAGCCTTACTTGAAAGTATGAATAATGCACATGTAACAGGTGCATTTGTACTTCTAAACGATGACCTTTCCAAGGAAAGCATAGAAGAAGATGAAATCTTTTTTATTAGAGATAAAAATTCTGACTTTATTGTGCGCGATAATTCTGATATTGTTGTGAAAATTGGTAGTACTAAGTATGGCAATAGTTTAGGGCTAGCTTATGATAGTACTTGGCGTCCTAGAATCAAGTCAAGTAAAAGTATGGGTAAAGATATAGAAAAAATCAAAAATCAAATTATCGATAGTTATCAACAGAGTGGGATGAATACGACGAAGCAATTATCTTTTTGGATATCAGGTGTTGATTTGGCAGATGATTATAACGATGATTTGGTCTATGTAGAACCTATTATTGATAAATATAATCATAAGCTGTATGGTATTTTGGGTGTTGAAGTCAGCAAAGAAACAATTGCTGATATATTGGATATCGATAATTTTTCGGCTGAATTCGAAACGGGTTTTGCACTTTTAAAAGGTGTTAATAGTCTCGACGATCAACAACAAGCTGTTTCTGATGTAAATATCAAGGCTCACGTTATTTCATATTTTGGTGATTATATTTCGGGAATTAATGAAAACAATAGTATTAAGTTAACGGTAATAAAAAACAAATATAAAAATAAAGATAATGAAAATGCTAGCGAATATATTTATGAATTAGGTAAAAAATCAAAGCAGGATTATACATTTTATGGTTTGCCGCAACGGTTAAGACTATATAATAAAGATTCTTTTTATAGTGGTGAAAATTGGCAATTGATTTTATTTGTGAATGAAAATAATTTTCGCCATCACGAACAAAAATACTATAAAAGTTTAGGCGTATCTGTGTTTATCAGTATGTGCCTAGCTATTATATTATCGTTTGTTCTCTCCAATATTTTAACAAAACCAGTTAGGGAATTAGTTGGTAAAATTGAAAATATTGACGTTAATAAAGCGTTGAAATTTGAAAAAACACATATTAGAGAAATGGATTTATTGACGGAAAAAATAGAAGAATTATCAAGAAATATTGGTAGTTTCTATTTTAAAATGCAAAATATTTTAGAATTAATTGGCTTTGGTTTAGTTATAATTGAAGAAGATAAAGAGAATGATATGATTTATCGTACGGGGCGTTTATCTGTTTTATTTGGTGAAGCGGATGAGTCAGAACCGTCAATTAATGAATATGAAAAAAGTAAATTTGAAGAAGTATTTAAGCAGAGAACAAAAGGATTTAAGTTAACATATTTAGATACAGAATTAGAAGCTGATTTCAAAATAGTGAAAGTAGAAAAAACAGCAACTGGCGAAGTGATTTATGTTAGTAATGAAGAAAAGATAATTAATGATAAGCATTTTCATATTTATTCAGATTATACAGATACATACAAAGATATTTTAGCTATAGAGAGAGAAAAGAATTATGATAGTTTAACAGACTTAATTAATAGAGATTACTTTAAACGCTTAGTTAATGAGAGTTTAGACAAATATCCCGACCAAAATTTTGTTATGATTATGTGGGATTTGGATAATTTGAAGTATATTAACGACAGTTTTGGACATGATTGGGGCGATTTATATTTAAAGGAAACTGCAAGGGTAATTAGTGTTCTCAGAGGAGAAGATGCTTTTGTTTCGCGTTTTTCTGGCGATGAATTTTTTGCTTTTCTACGATTTGATGGCGATAAGCAAAAAGTTCGCGAACGTATTAGTAAGATTCATAATCAACTTTTAAATAGCGAGCTGCAAATTGGAAGTTATGAAAAAGTTAAAATTAGAGCTAGTGTTGGTGTCTGTTGGTATCCAGAAGATGGTTCTAGTTATGAAGAACTCTATAAGTTTGCTGATTTTGCTATGTATAGAGCGAAGCACACGAGTAAGGGTAGCATTATTGAGTTTGAACGAAAGATTTATGATAGAGAATATGTACTTATATCTGGTAAAGAAGAGTTTAACCGCTTAATAGAAAATAGTTTGGTGCGATTTGCTTTTCAACCTATTGTGTCCTCTGCTACTGCTGAAATATTTGCTTATGAAGCCTTGATGCGTCCTATTTCTAAGAAAATTCAATCGGTAGATGAAGTAATGAAAATTGCTAAGATGCAGTTTAAATTGCCATTGGTAGAAAAATTGACCTTTGAAACCGTTTTTTCAACAATAGATCAGAAACGTGAACAAATAGGCAATAAGAAGATATTTATTAATTCTATTGCCAATGTAGTTTTGCCGCTAGATTGCGAATCTGACATTAGAGAAAATCTCAGAATGTGGGGAGAGCAGCTTGTCATAGAAATTACAGAGAGTGAAGAAATTGATAAAACTTCTATGGATACTAAAAAACTTTATTGTAAGCAATTTTCCAATATGTTAGCAATAGATGATTTTGGCTCGGGTTATTCGACAGAGAAAACCTTACTGCGTATTAATCCTGATTTTATTAAAATTGATATGAGTATAGTACGCGATATTGATAAAGATAAAAATCGCTATCAACTCGTTAAAAATATTATTGATTATGCTCAGAATATTAATATTAAAACAATAGCTGAGGGAATAGAAACAGAAGCAGAAATGCGTGTTCTAATGGAACTCGGCGTCGACTTGCTTCAAGGTTATTATTTAGCTAAGCCAAACTTTGAAATTCTTGACATAGGACAGGATAAAAAAGATAAAATACTGTCCATAAGAAAGGGCTTGGATAAAGTCTAATCATTTAATTAAGCAGTAAAAGCCGTGTCATTCTGAGCCGAAGGCGTAGGAATCTTACGGCTTTTTATTATTTACTGCAATAGTTATGTCTTTTTTATTTAATTATTGATGAGAGTATGATAAAATTATGGTATTGGCTTAAATGAATGGTTGATAAAGGGGTACTTATGCTAGAAAGGGTTTATGTAGAAAAAAAGTCAGAATTTGCCGTTGCTGCCAAAGCTTTGCAGGCAGAACTGAGCTATTTGGCTATTGATACGGTTGAAGAGCTAAGAGTGATTAATGTGTATGACCTTGAAGACGTCGATGAAAAGGATATAGATAAAATTATTACGGGCGTTTTAGCGGAACAAAATACGGATAATGTCTATAGAGAAATCCAAATTGCTGACGATGAGTTTGCCTTGCAAACAGCTTATCTTGCGGGACAATTTGACCAGCGTGCCGATAGTGCTAGAGCGCTTATTGAAATTATTAGCGAGAGCAGTAGGGCGGAAGTCAGCGCTTCTACGCTTTATATTTTTAGCGGCAATTTAAGCGCTAGCGATAAAGAAAAAATCAAAAAGCATTTAATTAATCCCATAGAGAAAAGAGAAATCGCTTTAACTAAGCCACAAACGCTAAAAGAAGAGATAGTAAAACCAGAAAAAGTCGAGATTTTAAATGGCTTTAATAACTATACAAAAACGCAGTTAGAACAGTTTTTAGAAAAGCGTTCTTTAGCGATGTCGCTTGCCGATTTGGAATTGATACAGGCTTATTTTCAAGCTGAAAAGCGAGAACCGAGCATTACAGAATTAAAAGTCTTAGACACCTATTGGTCTGACCACTGTAGGCATACGACTTTTATGACAGAGTTAACGAGTGTAGAATTTGCCGATGATGATAGTTTAGAAAGTGTGAAAAAAGCCTATCAACAGTATCAGTCTATGCGTAAAGAGGTGTATGGCGATAAAGAGAGAGCAATTAGTTTAATGGATTTGGCGACGATTAACGCCAAGTATTTAAAGAAAAAAGGCGAATTAAAAGCTTTAGATGAAAGCGAAGAAATTAACGCTTGTAGCATAAAAGTGAAAGTAAATACAGACGATGGCGCTGAAGATTGGCTCTTAATGTTTAAAAACGAAACCCACAATCATCCAACGGAAATTGAGCCTTTCGGCGGTGCTGCGACCTGCCTTGGCGGTGCGATTAGAGACCCGCTTTCAGGTAGAGCCTACGTTTATCAGGCAATGCGTGTAACGGGGGCAGCTAACCCTTTAATGCCTATAGAGCAGACGCTAAAAGGAAAATTACCACAGCGTAAAATCACAACAGAAGCGGCAGCGGGTTATTCATCGTACGGTAATCAAATTGGTCTAGCGACAGGACAGGTGGCTGAAGTGTATCATCAGGGTTACCTTGCCAAGCGTATGGAAGTTGGCTTCGTGATTGCGGCTGCACCAAAACAAAATGTGGTCAGAGAGCGCCCTGTAAAAGACGACCTTGTAATTTTAGTCGGTGGGCGCACAGGTCGTGACGGTTGCGGTGGTGCAACAGGCTCATCGAAAAGTCATAATGACAAGTCCATTGGCGAAAGTGGTGGCGAAGTCCAAAAGGGCAACGCGCCGACAGAAAGAAAAATTCAGCGCTTGTTTAGAAATGGCGACGTCACGCGTTTGATTAAGCGCTGTAATGATTTCGGTGCAGGCGGCGTGTCTGTTGCTATTGGCGAAATCGCTGATTCTTTAGATATAAATTTAGATAAAGTGCCGAAAAAATACGCGGGACTAGACGGAACAGAACTCGCCATTTCCGAATCACAAGAAAGAATGGCAGTTGTAATTGCGCCTGACAATGTAGACAAATTTATCGCTTATGCTGAACAGGAAAATTTGGAAGCAACAGTTGTTGCAAAAGTTACAGATAGCGGACGAATGCGTATTTTCTGGCAAGATGATATTATCTTTGACATAAAACGCGAGTTTTTGGATAGTAGCGGGGCGAAAAATAGCAATGCCGTTTTTGTCGATAAACTCGACCAAGACATTATCAAGCCATTATTTGATAGTGACAAAGCGGTTTTGAATGAACTAAAGCGAATGCTTGGCGATTATCATTTTTCATCACAGCTAGGACTGGGCGAGATTTTTGACGGCACTGTTGGTGCTAATACTGCCTTAATGCCTTTTGGCGGCAAATATCAGTTGACGCCAGTTGACGCAATGCTTGCAAAACTGCCAACACTAGATAAAAATACGACGACAGTTTCTGCAGCTACTTTTGGTTTTGACCCTTATCTTGCAGAAAAAAGCGCT
>PDWI01007557.1_pt1 | contig 13112 bp, 9 predicted proteins | sample 1430891 | NCBI WGS metagenome assembly PDWI01 (sample SAMN01162508, study PRJNA174530) | Oral metagenome, whole genome shotgun sequencing project. | biome: Marine environment; feature: Marine mammal; material: Swab sample of the gingival sulcus; isolation source: swab sample of gingival sulcus... | reverse complement strand
CCATCATTGAGTGCAATACTTATATTTTTGATATCCGACATTTTGACTTGACGATTGATACTCTGCCCTTTACTACGCCATGTTCTTTCTATAGACACCGATCCTACGTAAGCAAAAATTTTGGGCAGTAATCCGGCTTTCATGGTTTCTACAGCAGCAACGAAGTATATGTTCAACTTGGGACGCCATAAATAGCTAATATGTTTAATACTATCCACCCGTTGATTCAGTGATGCATTAAACACATGCAACATTGCTGCCACATCTGCAAAATAGGTTTGATGATTGGATACAAACAACACATTGGTGTCCGGCAGATCTCTGATAATCTCCGAACCTTCTATCTTGAGCTGGTTAAAACCTCTGTAACGTTGGTGGGAAATTAAACCGAAAACCTGAATGATCAAACGCTTTATAAATAAAAAATGCCCAAAGGGACTTTTTTTAAAAAACTGCATATTAATTAGGTCTTTGTTTGGTAGTGCAAAGATAATTAGAAATTCTTATTTGTAAATTGAGGACTACTGAAAAACGATGTAATATTTTATAAAATGTCAATCACTATTGATAAACACTGCTTACAACTCCGGCGTTAACCATCTGTCTTATTCAAAAAGTCAACAGTCAAATGCTTGAGTTCATTGAGCATCATAACCGTAGCGCCCCAGATAAACTCACCCTGATAGTTTACCCCGGGACTGATTAGCGGATAATTGTCCTTATGACGTCCTACTTCTTTGTCAGAAATGTTATGTTTATCCATCAGCTGTGGCCAAGGAGAAGTCAGTACGTTTTCGACTTCGTAGTTTGTTGTAAATTCGGGTTTATAGGGCAAAAAGAACACATATGGTGTGACTAAAAACCGGCTTACAGGGATATACAGTTCGGACAATTGACATACGAACGCTGTATTTTTTAAGGATACCCCTATTTCCTCATGAGTTTCTCTTATGGCTGTTTGCTTAAGACTAATATCTGCTTCGCTCTGCTTTCCTCCGGGAAAACTTATTTGAGCAGCATGATGGCCGCCGGAATAATCAGCTCTTTTGGTTAAAACAATAGACAAATACCCATGGTCTTCAAAGAAAATAATCGATACACCGGCCAGCTTAGGATTTTGAGCTTTAATTACTGCCAAATCATAGGGTTGCCTAAATCTCGGCGCCAGTTCAAACTGTGCTTTGATGCCACCCGGCGTAGCTGTTTTTAAGAATGATATAAACGCCGGTATTTGTTTGGAGTTGATAATTGTCATATCAGTTTAACTTCTTCCACAACAAATCCTTGAGCTCTTCCAATCCCTTATGAGCTACGGATGAAATATAAACTGTATCTACAGGAATATTAATTTCTGCTTTGAGTTCCTCAATCAATTCGTCGTCAAGCATATCTATTTTGGTGATAGCCACCAAACGCTCTTTGTCCAACATTTCAGGATTAAATGCTTTCAATTCGCGTAATAAAATCTCATATTCTGCATTGATATCTTCAGCATCCACCGGAATCATAAACAGCAACACAGCATTACGCTCGATATGACGTAGAAAATAGTGTCCCAGACCTTTACCTTCTGCTGCACCTTCTATAATACCGGGTATATCTGCCATGACAAAACTCTTATGGTCTCTGTAGGGCACAATACCCAAATTGGGTTTGAGCGTTGTAAAAGGATAATCGGCAATTTTGGGTTTAGCTCTGGTTACTACAGACAGTAAGGTTGATTTACCGGCATTGGGAAATCCGACCAAGCCCACGTCTGCCAGAACTTTCAGTTCCAATCTAAACATTCCTTCTTGTGCCGGCTCTCCGGGTTGCGCATAACGCGGTGTTTGGTTGACCGGGGATTTAAAATGAGTATTTCCCAAGCCACCACGACCGCCTTTTAACAATATGACTTCCTGTTCGTGTTCGGTAATTTCAAAGAGTGTCTCATTGGTTTCGATATCATAAACTACCGTTCCTAAAGGTACAGGCACATAAATATCTTCGCCGTTTTTACCTGTACTCTGCTGGCGTCCGCCATCGCCTCCATGACCGGCTTTAAGATGTTGGGTAAATTTGAGATGAAAAAGAGTCCACAGTTGTTTATCCCCTTTTAATACAATATGACCACCTCTGCCACCGTCACCACCGTCGGGCCCACCTTTGGCGACATATTTTTCACGCCTCATATGAGCAGAACCTTTACCGCCACGTCCCGATTTTGCAAAAATCTTGATATAATCTACAAATTTTCCCTCTATCATAAGTGTTATTTTGGACTATAATGTATCAATAATGTCCGTCAGTCTTTGGGTAATTTCATCTATACTACCCACGCCATCAACACCATAAAACTTGTTTTGTTTTTGAAAATGATCTTTAAGTATTAGAGTCTTAGTCTGGTATTGTCCAAATCTGAATCTTATCTTGTCTTCACTTTGATCGTCAGCACGACCGGAAGTTTCACCCCGTTTCAAGATTCGTTGTACCAATATATCCTCAGGCACTTCAAGAGCAATCATCGCACTAATGGTTTCTCCTTTTTCCTCCAGTAATTGATCTAAAGCCTCAGCCTGAGAGGTTGTTCTGGGAAAACCATCAAATATAAAGCCCTTGACATCAGGATATTGATTGACTTCGTTTTTAAGCATATCTATGGTTACAGAGTCAGGCACAAGCTCACCTTTTTCTATATATGATTTTGCCATTTGTCCCAATGGTGTATGCTGACTCATATGATGCCTAAACACATCACCGGTGGAAATATGTATCAGCTGATATTTATTTTTAATCTTTTCTGCCTGAGTTCCTTTACCGGCTCCAGGCGGACCAAATAATATGATATTCTTCATCGTTTGAGTTTTTAACTGATATATATCTTTGAGATTTCTCCCTAATTCATTATAATCCAAACCATAACCCACAACAAACCTGTCAGGCATGGACAGACCTATATAATCTATAGGCAATTCTTTTTTAAACACATCCGGTTTAAAAAACAATGTTGCTACTTTGAGTTTTTTGACCTGTAAATGCTTAAAGACATCATAAATTTTCACTAATGTATTACCTGTGTCAATAATATCTTCGAGGATTACAACAGTACGACCGGTCACATCTGTATTAAGCCCAATGAGCTCGTTGACTGTCCCGGTACTTCCCATACCTTCGTAGGATGCAAGTTTGACAAAACTAACTTCTGAATTATAAGGATAACGCCTGATCAGATCTGCAGTAAACATAAAAGACCCATTGAGTATGCTTACAAAAATGGGTAAATCATCTCCTATATCCTCAGATATTTCATAGACAATTTTGTCTATCGCCTTTAAGATTTGTTCTTCTGAAATGTAACGTTTAAAAAATTTATCGTGTAACTTTATGACCTCGCTCATGCTATTCAAAATTTCTTAACAAACCTACTAATTTTTTAGGACTTAATGACGCTTTGTTAAGAACTCGTTTAAAATTTTTGAAACCTTCTGTATATTAGAGCTAAACATCAGCTGAACAACCTGTTTTTTCAATAATCTTGCTATTTCCGGATGCACTAAAACAACTATTATAAAATATAAAATCGTAATTTTGTATTTTAATTAACCGAGAACACGACCATTATCCGGTTTTTACCATTAAGACAATCATATATTGTCGGGATGTTGACACTAACCGGATTCGTCAAGCTTAAAAAACATTATTCACGTCACAGACAGTGATTTTTTTTTACAAGATAACTATAAGTGAACATTTAATGTGTACACTTTCACAAAACACAGATAAACGCAATATATGAAACCGGGAATACCAAAAGGCACAAGAGATTTTTCTGCTATAGACATTGCAAAACGTCAATACATATTCAACACGATTAAAAACAATTTTGAAATTTATGGGTTTGAGCCAATAGAAACACCATCATTTGAGAATTATGAAACCCTAATGGGAAAATACGGTGATGAAGGTGATCGTTTAATTTTTAAAATCCTGAAATCCGGAGATTATCTCTCAAAAATCGATGATGATATTCTAAAAACCAAAGACAGTAGAGCAGCGACAAAAAGCCTGTCAGACAAAGCTTTACGCTATGACTTGACTGTTCCTTTTGCCCGTTATGTCGTCCAGCACTTCAACGATATTACACTTCCATTCAAACGCTATCAAATGCAACCTGTATGGCGTGCCGATCGCCCGCAGAAAGGGCGTTACAGAGAATTTTTCCAATGCGATGCCGATGTTGTAGGTAGTCAGTCCTTATGGCAGGATGTAGAATTTGTACAACTCTATGACCATGTCTTTTTTGATCTGGGAATAAAAGAAATCACCATACACATTAATAACAGAAAAGTTTTAACCGGGTTGGCAACCATTATAGGTCAGGAAGATAAAATTACAGACCTCACGGTAGCTCTGGATAAATTAGACAAAATAGGCAAAGACAATGTCATTGAGGAATGGCGTTCAAAAGGTATTGCTGAGGAATCTATCAAAAAGCTACAACCCTTATTTGAATTGGACAAGGAACCTCAAACTGCTCTTGAACAAATGCGTCAACTTCTTAAAGCAAGTGCCTCAGGCACTGAAGGGATTGAAGAATTGGCTTTTGTTATTGACACATTACAACAGGTTGGTTTAAAAACAGCCCGGGTCATTCCCAGTTTTACATTAGCCCGGGGTTTAAACTATTATACAGGAACTATTCTGGAGGTTGTAGCAGATCAGGTTGGTATAGGCAGTATAGGCGGTGGTGGTCGTTATGACGACTTAACCGGTATTTTTGGCATGAAAAATCTTAGCGGTATAGGTATCTCATTTGGTCTGGACCGTATCGCCCTGGTCATGGAAACATTAGATCTTTTTTCAAATATCCGGTTAGCAAGACCCGATGTTTTAGCCATCAACTTCGGTGAGAAAGAAGCGCTTTACGCCCTCAACCTTATCAAAATGCTAAGAGATGAAGAGATAAAAGCCGAACTTTACCCGGACGCCAGTAAGTTAAAAAAGCAATTTTCTTATGCTGACAAACGTCAAATTCCCTGGATTATCATGGCAGGCACAAGAGAAATAGAACAAAATACCATAACCGTAAAAAATATGTTGTCCGGCGAACAGGAAACCATGACAAAAGATGAACTCATTTCATTTATAAAAAAAGGAATAGCAAATCTATAAGCCGGATTCTGTATCTATTTGCGGTGTCAACGACACCATAGACTCTTATCATTTATCTGGCACAGATGTTACCATCTGCATCAATCTGCCTACCCCTTGAAATCGGTCAGGTCAACCTTATCCGTCACAGACGGCGCTTCAATATACGTGGCATTTCACTGCGTAGAGTTTACCTGATTTCACTACAGCACTACCTGTACATACTTTCTGTTGCACTTGTCCTATCCCGCCTGAGCGGGTGACGGCCGTTAGCCGCTACGCTACCTTATAGTGTCCGGACTTTCCTCCATATAATTATACAGCGATAAGACGATTTACTATTCCTGAATGCAAATGTAATTTAAAAAAAGAAAACCCACTCAATGAATTGAGTGGGAAAAATTGCTATGAAAAAGAAAAAGTAGTTATTAACATAAAGCTAATAACAGGACAAAGATACATCATTTTTTTTAACTACAAAACTTTATGTGATTTTTTTCGTCTTTATCTTGCATTATTTTGCTAAACCATTTCAAACCAATACGTTCGTCTGTAAATAAATTTTTAAGTTTTAGCAATCCATTGCTGCACTTTTCTGTTGAAAGCACTTTAACATATATAGCTATGGTCTGTAGGGTGGCTTTTTTATTTAATTTCACTCCTATTCACAACATATTATATAAGCTCAGATAGTATGCGACAATGCTATTGTCACAGACTCAAAAAATCACGACTTTAATTTACACAAAAAATATCTAAATTTGCCCTCTAATTTTTCACCTTATGAAGATAGCATACTCGTGGCTAAAAGATTTTTTAAAAACAGACTGGTCTGCTGAGCAAACCGGCGAATTATTAACTGAGTTAGGACTCGAAGTAGAGGGCATTGAAGCATTCGAAAGTGTCAAAGGCGGGCTGAAAGGCGTTGTTGTTGGCAAAGTACTTACTTGTAAAAAACACCCTAACGCTGATAAACTGAGTATAACCACCGTTGATCTGGGCGATGGTAATCCGGTACAGATTGTCTGTGGCGCGCCCAATGTAGCAGAAGGACAAACCGTCCCTGTAGCAACTATAGGCACCACACTTTATGACAGTTCTGACAACTCATTTGTCATTAAAAAATCAAAAATACGTGGTGAGGAAAGTTTTGGAATGATTTGCGCCGAAGACGAGTTGGGCTTAGGTGACAGTCATGATGGTATCATGGTTTTAAATGATGCCCTACAACCCGGAACAAAAATCGCAGAGGTTTTTCAAATCGCATCTGATCAGGTATTTGAAATAGGTTTGACCCCTAACCGCGCTGATGCTATGAGTCACTTTGGAGTAGCCAGAGACCTCAGAGCCGGCCTCAAACAAAGAGACCTCAATCTGGAATTATTGACCCCCTCTGTGGTAGACTTCAAAGTAGATGACACTACCCTGACGATTCCTATAGACATAGAAAACAGCACCGATACACCGCGCTACACAGGTATTACCATATCCGGTGTTACAGTCAAAGAATCGCCACAATGGCTACAAAACAGGCTGAAATCCATAGGTATTAATCCTAAAAATAATATTGTAGATATCACCAATTTTGTTTTACACGAATTGGGTCAACCGCTTCACGCTTTTGACGCGGATAGGATAAAAGGTAAAAAGATACATGTGAAGACCTTGCCTTCTGGCACAGAATTCACCGGCTTAGATGGCATCGAACGTAAACTCAATGACACAGATATCATGATATGTGATGATGATTCAAATCCTCTATGTATGGGTGGTGTTATGGGCGGTTTGTCTTCCGGTGTCACAGAAACAACGACCAATATATTTCTGGAAAGCGCCTGTTTCAATCCGGTTGCTATAAGAAAAACATCAAAAAGCCATACGATTAATACCGACTCATCCTTCAGATTTGAACGTGGTACAGATATTTGCATGACAAAATACGCACTTAAAAGAGCTGTACTGTTAATTCAGGAATTAGCCGGAGGAAAAGTTTCTTCAGAAATTCAGGAATATTATCCTAACAAAATTGAAGAATTTGAAGTCGTTGTTAATTATGACAAAATCAATGCCGTCATAGGTCAGGAAATTCCTAAAGAAACCATCAAAAAAATATTAGCCTCATTAGACATCAAAGTTCAAAGCGAAACCGATCATATATTGGGACTTAAAGTTCCTTCGTACCGTGTAGATGTCAAAAGAGAAGCTGATATTATTGAAGAAATTCTGAGAGTTTACGGGTATAACAACATCAGTTTTACCGACAAATTAAACACTTCAATATTTCATGTGGAATTTGACAGAGAGCATTATGTCAATACCTTATCAGAACAATTAGTTGCCCTTGGTTTTTATGAGACGATGTCCAATTCCCTTACAAAACCGGAATACATAAACTTAGACGACAAACTGAAAGAGGCCCATCATGTGACCATGCTCAATCCATTGAGTTCAGATTTAGAAAGCATGCGGCAATCCATGACATTCAGCCTCTTGGAAAATATTGCCTATAACATCAACAGAAAAAATGATTCCACCAGATTTTTTGAATGGGGAAAAACCTATTACAAATACCCTGATGGTTACTCAGAACAGGAACATCTCGCTCTGGCGGTGACCGGCAAACATATAGAAAGACATTGGCAGGCTCCTGAACAACCTACTGACTTTTTCTACCTCAAAGGCGTGTTACAATCTATTTTTGAAAGAACAGGTTTACAAAACCTATCGACAAAACCTTTGAACAGCAGTCTGTTTACAGATGGTTTAGCCTTCGTCCGTAATGGTAAAACTTATGCCACATTAGGCGCTGTTCACCCAAAAGCTCTGAAAGCTTTTGGCGTCAAACAGGCGGTAATATTTGCAGATATCAAAACTGACATCTTATTTGAGCATCTCAAAACCCATGAAGTTAGTGTCAAGGATTTACCAAAATTCCCCAGTGTCAAAAGAGATTTAGCTTTATTGGTCGATAAAAACACCAGTTTTGAAATGCTCTATAACACGAGCTTTAAAGCTGAGAAAAAATTACTCAAAGCTGTTGACCTGTTTGACGTCTATGAAGGCAAGAATTTACCGGAAGGAAAAAAATCTTACGCCATGTCCTTTGTCTTAAGAGATGACACCAAAACCCTGAGAGACAAACTCATAGATAAGACCATGAATCGTATATTTTCTACTCTGAAACATGCACACGGTGTAGAACTACGTCAATAATTTCGCTGAGATATTATATAATCTCTGCAAAACAACAACACAGGGTCATCTGATGATTTACCATCGTCAGATGACCTTTTTTTATCCTTTTCTGTTTTAATGTCTACAGCAATTAAAATTTGTCATGTATATTTGTCATACACTAAACAATTATCTTTATGAACTATATCCTTTTTGACGGCAAATACAGAAATAACTTATTACCATTCACCTTTACGCGTCCTGTAGCAGATATAAGGGTGGGTATTCTGACCATACGCGAAAAATGGGAAATGATGTTGGGTGAGAAAACATCAACGCTTACCAAACTGTATTTACAGAAAAAATATCCTCTGCAAAATGAGGGTGATGACATCCTGATCAATGCATCTTACATTCCCACACCGGCTTTAGCAGAAGTCGTTAAGTCATTAGAGAAAAATCAGGCTGTGGTTTATGAGAATGAAATTGTAGCTGTTTATACCCAAGAAAAAAAGGAAAAGTTTAATCTGTCAGACTATGAGCGTATAGAATTTAAAGACAGGCTACTACAACTCCAGAAGAAATTCGAAATATTCACCTTAAACAAAGAGGCACTGAAGCTTGATTTTGACTATTTGACAAAAAAACATCCATCTGCCCCTATTCCTGACGGCGTACATGTATCCAGTCCCGAAAACATCTATATAGATCCTACGGCAAAAGTCAAAACCTGTATTTTAAATGCTGACGACGGACCAATTTATATAGGACCTCATGCCGAAGTTATGGAGGGAGCTATGATACGCGGTGGTTTTGCTCTTTGCGATCATGCCGTAGTCAAAATGGGAGCGAAAATTTATGGTGCTACAACCATAGGACCGCACAGTAAAATGGGAGGTGAACTCAACAACGTCGTCATTTTTGGTTATTCCAATAAAGCTCACGATGGCTTTTTAGGTAATTCTGTCATTGGCGAATGGTGTAACCTCGGTGCCGATACCAATAACTCAAACCTTAAAAATAATTATGCCGAAGTCAAACTTTGGTGTTATGAAGCCGCTCGTTTTATCCCTACAGGTCTGCAATTCTGTGGTCTGTTTATGGGTGATCACAGCAAATGCGGAATCAATACCATGTTTAATACCGGTACAGTTATAGGAGTTTCAGCCAATGTATTTGGCGATGGTTTTCCACGTAATTTTATCCCTTCATTCAGTTGGGGCGGTGCTCATGGATTCCAAGAATTTAAATTCAATAAAGTTAAAGAAGTAGCAACAGCAGTGATGAAACGCCGTCAAAAAGAATTTGACGAAACCGAAGAAGAACTATTAAAGGAAGTCTATGAGTTTACATCCCGGTACAGAAATTATTAAACCACAGACTATTGCTCCGCATTTAAAATCTGACATCAATTAAACATTTGACATTCAGATCTTTTGTTTCTTTCAGACAAAGTCGCTTAGCATAAGAAGCTTACAAGCCAAAGCCCCTTAAAACAGCCGGTAAAGAGCATGTTTTAAGGGGCTTTTATCATTTAAAACCTCTATTGATGTCACAAACAAAGCCATTGGATGTCACCTCAACAGCCTTAAAATCCTTTACGTTTCAATAAAGCATCAATCTTTGGCTCTTGTCCTCTGAAGGTCTTATACAGTTCCATACCATCGACTGTACCGCCTTTACTCAACAGATAACGGAATTTCTTTGCCAATTCCTGATTGTATAAATCACCACTTTCTTTAAATGCGGCAAACGCATCGGAATCCAATACTTCTGACCATAAATAGCTGTAATAACCTGCCGAATAGCCTCCCGAAAAAACATGATTAAAATAGCCGCTTTTGTATCTTGAAATGATTTCATCTATCAAACCTAATTGCTTTAATTTCTCGTCCTCAAAGGTACTCACATCAAGCTCATCAGTATTTTCTAATGTATGATAATACATATCGAGATAGGCCGCTGCCATATATTCTACCGTTGCAAAGCCCTGATTGAATTTATTGGCTTTTTTGATTTTTTCTATCAAGGCATCCGGGATAGGTTCACCGGTTTTGTAATGCACGGCAAATGTTTTAAGAAATTCCGGTTCACTCATCCAGTTTTCCATGACCTGAGAAGGAAATTCCACAAAATCCCTTGGGACATTAGTTCCTGAAAGTGAGCGGTACTTGACATCGGAGAAAAGACCGTGTAAACCGTGCCCAAACTCGTGGAAAACAGTTTCAGCTTCCCTGATGGTCAATAACGACGGGGTGTCTGCCGTAGCTTTGGGGAAATTAAAATTATTGGTAACTATCGGTGCCACTTTAGTACCGTCTTTATAATGCTGATCCAATAGTTCATTCATCCACGCCCCTCCTCTTTTACTCGGTCTGGCATAATAATCCATATAGATAAGTCCCAAATGAGAGCCGTCTTTTTCCAAAACCTCAAAAACATCCTGATCTTCATGCCAAGTTGGTACATTGTCTAATTTTTTAAACGTCAGACCGTAGAGTTTGTTAGCCAATAAAAAAGCCCCCTTAACCACATTGTTGAGTTCAAAATAAGGTTTGGTTTCGACTTCATCAAAATCATATTTTTCTTTACGTATTTGCTCTACATAATAACGCCAGTCCCACCCTTTAAAGACGGCATTATTACCTGATTTTTTCTTTTTGGCAGCTAATTCGTCTCTTTCTTCTTTTGCCATTTTCAGCGCAGAAGGCCATAATTCATCCATAAACTCAAAGACCTTTTCAGGAGACTTAGCCATATTATCGGACAGCACGTATTCAGCGTGAGTTTTATAGCCCAACAACTGAGCCCGTTCAGCTCTTAAAGTCACTATTTCTTTGATGATAGTTTTATTGTCACTGGCATTGTCCTGATTTCCACGGTCAGCATAACCGTTATAAATGGCTTTACGGGTGGCCTCATCCGGAGAACTTTGCAATAGCGGATTGACCATAGGGCGTTGCGCAGAAAAAGACCAACCATTCTCATGACCTCTGTCTTTAGCAAGCGCAGCCGCATTGGCTTTAGTACTTTCAGACAGATTACCCAGTAAAGCTTCATCCTCAATATACAACTCAAAATCATTGGTTTCTTTTAACACGTTGTTCCCGAATTTTTGAGACAATTCAGCCAACTTCGTGTTGATGGCTTTTAACCTTGATTTCTGTTCTTTGGACACATTGGCTCCCGAACGCATAAATGATTGATAAGTCTCTTCCAACAGTTTGAGTTGTTCAGAATCTAAATCTAAGGTGTCTTTTTGCTCATAAACTGTTTTTATACGTTGAAACAGTGCTTCATTCAGCATAATCTCATCCTGATGTGCCGCAAGCTGAGGCGCCATGGTTTCAGCGACTTTCTGCAATTCATCATTAGTATGAGCAGAATTGACCGCATAAAACAAACGCTTGACCTTCCCCAGATCTTCACCACTGAATTCCAGAGCTTCTATAGTATTCTCAAATGTTGGGGCATCCGGATTAGACACAATCTGTTCTAATTCTTCATTATGCTTGCTTATGGCTTGTTCAAACGCCGGTAAATAATGCTTATTCTCTATTTGATCAAATGGCGGCGCATTGAACGGATTTTCCCATGGTTGTAAAATAGGGTTATCGGTCATAACTGTTGATGTTTTTTTATTTTGACAAGATGTTGTAAATAAAACCGTCAATAATAGTATAGTCGAAGCTAATGGTTTCATGATTTATAATGCTAATTTAATAAAGCGTAAAGGTAATCGTTTTCTGAATATCTTAGACCCGAAATATTCACCAAAAAATCTATTGTATAATCAAATGACTGCAAAACAAGACAGGGTATTATGTTACAAATTCAACTTAATTACCCCTGAAAAAATCATATTTTCATTCAATATTTCCGGTAGATTGAACCTGAATTAACGCACTATCAAAGATGCGTATAATTTTTGTAAGTTTGAACACTCAATGCAATCAGTTAAAATCATAGAATGCCCAAGGGATGCCATGCAAGGTATCAAAACTTTTATTCCAACAGAACAAAAGGTGCGTTATATGAATATGCTATTAAAATCCGGTTTTGACACATTGGATTTTGGAAGTTTTGTATCACCTAAGGCTATTCCACAGATGCGTGATACGGCAGAAGTGCTAAACCAACTGGATTTATCCCAAACCAATACCAAATTACTGGCGATTGTTGCCAATGAACGCGGGACACGAGATGCTGTACAATTTGACGCTATAGATTATTTAGGGTATCCGTTTTCGGTATCAGAAATTTTTCAGATGCGTAACACCGGTAAAACCATTGAGGAGTCTGTTGTACTATTAGATACAATTATCAATCTGGCTCACAAACACGGTAAAGCAGTGGTAACATATTTATCTATGGGCTTTGGAAATCCTTATGGCGAACGATGGAATGTAGAGCTGGTTTCAGAATGGGTGGAAAGACTCAACCAAATGGGCGTTGAGATTTTATCCTTGTCAGATACGATAGGCAGTGCAACCCCCGAAGATATTTCATATATTTTTTCTCAGGTCATTCCGGCGTTTCCACAGATAGAATTTGGGGCACATTTACACACCCATCCCAAGGATTGGTTTGCCAAGGTAGATGCCGCATACCAAAGTGGCTGTCACAGATTTGACGGTGCTATCAAAGGTTTTGGCGGTTGCCCTATGGCCAAAGACGACCTGACAGGTAATATGCCTACAGAAAAATTACTGTCTTATTTCTCTGCCAAAAAAGCCGATACAGGCATTGACACACTGGCATTTGAGTCTGCCATCAATAAGGCCATGGAGGTCTTTGGAATGGTTTGA
>PDWI01011089.1_pt1 | contig 13117 bp, 10 predicted proteins | sample 1430891 | NCBI WGS metagenome assembly PDWI01 (sample SAMN01162508, study PRJNA174530) | Oral metagenome, whole genome shotgun sequencing project. | biome: Marine environment; feature: Marine mammal; material: Swab sample of the gingival sulcus; isolation source: swab sample of gingival sulcus... | reverse complement strand
CCTCGCTGTGCCTATGTTCGTGCTGATGGCGGCGATGCTCGATAGGTCGGGGATTGCTCACGATTTATTTGATGCAATGCGTCTTTTCTCTAAACGCTTACGTGGTGGTTTAGCTGTACAAACGCTCGTTGTTGCCGTCATTTTAGCGTCAATGTCTGGTGTTGTCGGTGGTGAAACGGTTCTGCTTGGAATGTTGGCACTACCACAAATGTTACGCCTTGGCTATGACAAAAAACTCGCTATCGGCACCTGTTGTGCAGGTGGTGCTTTGGGTACAATGCTTCCTCCAAGTATCGTACTCATTATTTATGGTTTAACCGCTAGTGTCTCTATTGGTGATTTATTCAAAGGGGCATTTCTTCCTGCGTTGATTTTGGCATCATTTTATATTGTTTATGTATTGGTGCTTTCTTATCTCAAACCAGAGCTTGCCCCACTCCCAACAGCAGAAGAATTAAAAGCTAACGAAGAAAAACACGTTAACTTGGTGTTGTCGGTATTATGTTTAGTGCCTTAGTGCGTGGGGAACTCAATTGGAATATGCTCAAAGAAAGTGCTTTGGCAACAATGCGTACCTGTGGAATGATTATTTGGATCGGTATCGGTGCAACAGCATTAGTTGGCGTGTATAACCTAATGGGTGGAATCAAGTTTGTTGAGCAAACAATTCTTTCATTAAGTGGCGGCTCACCACTAACAACACTGTTAATTATGATGGTTATTTTATTGGTATTGGGAATGTTCCTTGACTGGGTTGGGGTGGCACTGTTAACAATGCCAATTTTTGTACCGATTATTACTAATCTTGGTTATGATCCTGTATGGTTTGGTGTAGTATTTTGCTTGAATATGCAAGTATCATTCTTATCACCACCATTTGGACCTGCTGCGTTTTACTTAAAATCAGTTGCTCCACCTGATATTTCATTAGGACTTATTTTCCGTTCATTACTGCCATTTATTGTCTTACAAGTATTGGCATTATCGTTATTAATTAGCTTCCCACAGCTAGCATTGTGGTGGCAATAAATGATGTATAAAATTATTGTAATGGGAGTTTCAGGCTGTGGCAAAAGCACTGTTGCACAAGCACTCGCTCAAAAACTTGGCTATCACTATATTGAAGGTGATGACTATCACCCCCAAGAAAACATTGACAAAATGCGACAGGGCATACCACTGACCGATGAAGACAGGCAAGGCTGGCTGGAAACATTAAATACTATTTTAATCAACGAGCCAGCTGGGGCAACGCTTGCGAGCTCGGCGTTAAAACCTCAGTATAGGAAATCACTGACAAATAGTGTTGATAATGCTTTATTCGTATTTCTGAAAGGCGATTTTGATACTATTTGGGAACGTCATCAAAAAAGAGAAAATCATTTTTTCAATGGCAAAGAAATGTTAGAAAATCAATTTGATACTTTGGTTGAGCCAACAGGTGATAACGTCATTACCGTTGACGTTCGGTTAAGTGTTGAAGAGATTGTTGAAGAAGTGTTTACAAAATTAAATCATTAATAACGTAGGGGCGTATTGCATACGCCCTATCTCATTCTTCACAAATAGAAAGGGGCGTAAACATTACGCCCCTACAAATTCAAATTATATGTACATATAATTAATCAAATATCATACGTTGTCGAAGCAACATCTCCGCCACGACCTGTCCAATTGGTGTGGAAAAACTCCCCACGAGGCTTATCGATGCGTTCATAGGTATGAGCACCGAAATAATCACGTTGAGCCTGTAAAAGATTTGCAGGTAATCTTTCTGTTGTATAACCATCTAAGAAGGTAATGGCAGATGCCATACACGGCATAGGGATACCTACTTCAACTGATTTTGCCACTACTTTACGCCACTCACTTTGAGCATTTTCTAAAATATTTTTGAAATAGTCATCATTGCCTAAAAATACTAAATCAGGATTTTTTTCATAAGCATCACGAATATTGCCTAAAAATGCACTGCGAATAATACAGCCTTCACGCCATAAAAGTGCTGTATTGCCATAGTTAATATTCCAACCAAACTCCTCTGATGCTTGACGAATTAACATAAATCCTTGTGCATACGAGATGATTTTTGATGCAAGCAAGGCTTTGCGTACTGCCTCTATCCACTGTGCTTTATCACCCTCAACCTTACCAGTTGTTTTATTAAAGAGCTTTGCAGTTTCAACACGTTGTTCTTTCAATGCAGATACGCAACGAGCAAATACCGATTCAGTAATAAGGGTTAATGGAATACCAAAATCAAGGGCATTAATTCCTGTCCATTTACCTGTGCCTTTTTGCCCTGCTGTATCTAAGATTTTATCAACCAAGCGACTGCCATCTTCTGCTTTATAACCTAATATATCAGCGGTAATATCGATTAAGTAGCTATCTAGCTCTGTTTTTTTCCATTCTTTAAAGGTGGCTTCAAGTTTATCATCAGATAAGCCCACTCCCTCTTTTAAGAATTGATACGCCTCACAGATAAGTTGCATATCGCCATACTCAATACCGTTGTGAACCATTTTAACAAAATGCCCTGCTCCGTCATCGCCAACCCAATCACAGCACGGTTCACCTTTTTCAGTTTTAGCACTAATTGCTTGTAAAATCGGCTTAACGTATTCCCACGCTTCTTTATTACCACCTGGCATAATCGAAGGTCCGAACCTCGCTCCCTCTTCTCCACCAGAAACACCTGTTCCTATAAAACGAATACCTTTTTCTTTAAGCTCTTGTGTACGACGATTAGTGTCAGGATAATTTGAGTTGCCTCCATCAATAATAATATCGCCCTCTTCTAATAACGGTACGAGTTGATCAATAAACATATCAACAATTTCGCCTGCACGAACCATCATCATAATACGACGTGGTTTTTCTAGCTTATCAACCATATCTTGCAGCGAAGAAGCGGGTATAACATTCGTACCTTTTGCACCATTTGCCACAAATTCTTCTGGAAGTGGTGGGATACTGTTATATGCGACCACGGTAAAGCCACAATCATTCATATTTAAAATAAGGTTTTGTCCCATTACGGCAAGACCAATTACACCAATATCTGCTTTCATATTTGCACCTCTTATGGATTATGTTCCTATTATTTTCAATGCGTTTATTATACACCTAAACACGATTACTATTAATGCATAAATACATACAAATACTGTTATAAGATAATAACTTTTAGTATTCTATAGTAAATCAATTACCACAAAAAAACCTCATATCATTTGATATGAGGTTTTTTAAATAGTTAAGCGATATTATTACGCAAACTGTCTTACTTCGCCATCGCCATCAACGTTATCTACGCAACGACCGCAAAGCTCTGAGTGTTCTGTGTGAGAACCAACATCTTCACGATAGTGCCAACAACGAGCACACTTACTATGAGCTGATTTTTTCGCCACAACGACAAGTTTATCTTCATCAATTGTAGCTACTTTTTCTGCTGTCAGTGTGTTAGCTTCGGCACTTTCAACCGTTGCCCCTGAAGTGATTAACACAAAACGCAATTCATTACCTAATGCCTGTAAGTCTTTTGCAAGCTTCGGCGTTGCTGTAATAGTAACTTCTGCATCAAGAGATGCACCAATTTGCCCTGCGGTACGGCATTTTTCAAGCTCTGCTGAAACGGCTTCACGAACTTTGGCAATGCGTTTCCAGTATGCACTTCCCATAGTGCTATCTGCTGGCAATTCAAATAAACCATCATACATTAAATCAAGGAAAACAGATTCTGCACGTTGCTTGCCATCGGCACTGACTACTTGTGGCATACATTCCCAAATTTCTTCGGCAGTGAATGACAATATCGGAGCAATCCAACGAGTCATTGCTTCTAACACATGATACATTGCCGTTTGTGCAGAACGTCTAGCGAGATTATCTGTTTTTACCGTATATTGACGGTCTTTGATAACATCTAAATAGAAACTACCTAAATCAATAGAACAGAAGTGGAAAATACTCTGATAAACGCTATTAAATTGATAATTTTGATACGCTTTTAATACATTGTTTTGTACTTCTAATGCACGTGCAACAATATATTGATCAAGTGGTAACATATCATCTTTTGCAACTAAATGCTGACTTGGTTCAAAATCATAGGTATTTGATAATAAGAAACGTGCAGTGTTACGAATACGGCGATACGCATCACCTGTTTGTTTTAAGATATTATCAGATAAACGAATTTCTGTCGTATAGTCTGCTGATGCTACCCATAGACGCAGAATATCGGCTCCCATTGTCTTGATAATTTTTTGTGGCTCTACGATATTACCGAGTGATTTTGACATTTTAAAGCCTTTTTCATCAACCACAAAACCGTGAGTTAAGAGGTTTTTATACGGTGGAACACCATTAATTGCCGATGAGGTCAGTAATGACGAGTGGAACCAACCACGATGTTGGTCAGAACCTTCTAGGTATAAATCAATTGGGAATTGCAGACTATCTTCAGCTCGCACAATTGCATCGTGAGTCGCACCAGAATCAAACCAAACATCAAGTACATCAGTTGTTTTATCGTAGTTTTTCGCATCATCGCCGATAAGCTCTTCGGCACTAAAATTAAACCACGCTTCAATACCTTCTTTTTCAACCTGTTTGGCAACTTTTTCCATAATTGCAACAGTATCAGGGTGCAATTCTCCAGTTTCTTTGTGCGTGAAGAAACACAGTGGCACGCCCCAATAACGCTGACGAGAGATACACCAATCAGGACGATTTTCAATCATGTCGTATAAGCGTGCTTGTCCCCAATTTGGGTGGAAATTTACTTTCTCGATACCACTTAAGGCATCAGGACGCAATCCTGCTTTATCCATACTGACAAACCACTGTGAAGTCGCTCGGAAAATTGTCGGAGATTTATGTCTCCAACAGTGAGGATAGCTGTGTTCCATTTTGCTATGACCGAGTAACTGACCTTTTTCAGTGAGTAATTCAATAACGCTCTTATTGGCTTTAAAGATAAACTCGCCTGCAAAATGCTCTGTATTTGGTAAAAATACACCGTCATTACCAACAAAGCTTTCAAATTCAATTCCGTATTGTAAAACAGCAACATTATAATCGTCCACACCGTGAGCAGGAGCAGTATGTACACAACCTGTACCTGCTTCTGTGGTAACGTGTTCGCCATTTAACACCAACACATCTCTATCTAAATATGGGTGGCGTAATACTTGTCTATCTAATTTATCACCTGTAGTTTCGCCGAGTAGTATCAATGAGCCTAATTCACACGCATTTGCCACCGACTGTGCCAACTCTTGTGCCATAACTACAGTGCGACCGCTTTCTGTTTGATAAAGTCCGTATTTGAGTTCACTATGTAGAGTCATTGCATACGAACCCGGTAGTGTCCACGGCGTTGTTGTCCACATAACAACTTCAATTTTATCAAACCCTGCCTCAATATCTGAAACACCGAAAATATTAGCAAATTCAGCAATATTTTTAGCAGGATAAGCAACATAGATTGAATCAGATACTTTGTCTTTGTATTCTACTTCAGCTTCTGCCAACGCAGACCCACAGTCAGTACACCAGTTCACAGGTTTTGAGCCACGCACAACGTGTCCTTTTTCAACGATTTTAGCAAGAGTTCTGATAATACCTGCTTCTGTATCAAAGTTCATTGTCTTATATGGTTTATCCCAACGACCGAACACACCGAGACGAACAAAGTCTGCTTTTTGCAGCTCAACTTGTCCATCAGCATATTCACGGCATACCTTACGAAATTCTGCAGGGCTTACTTTTACACCAGCTTTACCGACTTTTTCTTCTACTTTCAGCTCAATCGGCAAACCGTGGCAATCCCACCCTGGAATATACGGAGCATCTTTGCCCATTAACTGTTGTGATTTAATAATAATATCCTTAAGAACCTTATTGAGAGCGTGTCCCATATGGAGTTTACCGTTTGCATACGGAGGTCCATCGTGAAGAACGTATTTCTCACGTCCTTTGCTCTGCTCACGTTGTTTTTCATAAATTTTCTTTTCCTGCCATTGTGCTAAACGCTGTGGCTCACGCTGTGGCAAGTTACCACGCATAGGAAAATCTGTTTTTGGTAAATTTAAGGTATGTTTATAATCACTCATAGTTTTTTCTAATTAAGATTGTTGTTACGATTGTTTGTTTATTATTTTTTGCTTATTAATTCGTGCTTAATTGCCATTATTAAATTGCAAATAAACCGTTATTTTAACAAAAAAGATTAAGATTAGTTAGCACTAAATACTACAAAAGCAAATTTTATTAAAGATACTACGAATGTAACTTATATTTGTTGAATACTTATCTACTTAAAATGTACAATTAATAATTATTTAATTATTAATTGTACATAACACAAACAATTTGCATTTTCTAGTTATATACTATATAGTTACTGGATAAATTAATTTTAGCTATATTTATAAACAAACGTCGTTATGCCAATTTTATCCATTGAATTTATTGTCTTTTTTATGGGATTGTTTCCGCTGTATTGGTTATTCCATAGACTGCCGAAACTACAAAATTGGCTACTCATTTTCACTAATTTAGTGTTACTAACTTACATTAGTCAATGTTTTGCAATTAGCGTTTTCTGTTACTCCATTGCTATGGCGATTATCGGCAGTGGCATTCGCAATTCTGAACGCACTATCAATAAAAAAATATTTTTAACTATTGGTATCGTATTTGCCGTCTCCCTATTAGGATTTTTTAAATATTTGGATTTTTTCAAGCCGTTCTTTTATCAATGTGGATTAGAAATACTTGCCGATATATTTATTCCATTAGGAATGTCTTATTATGTATTTCAATCTATTGCATTATTGGTTTCAATTTACAAAGGCACATCAGAACATTTGCGTTGGCACGAAATATTATTACATTTTAGTTTCTTCCTCACCATCACTGCAGGACCTATTATTCGCAGTGATAGTTTTAAAAGTATAGACGGTGTAAATATCGGCATAGCAAAACAAATTCACAATAAAAGACAACTACTCAATATTGATTTAGCTCTGTGTTTAATCCTGTTAGGGACAGCCAAAACCTTATGGCTATCAGCATACATAGGAACGAATTTTGTTGAGCCTGTGTTTAATAGCCCTCTGCAATACAACACAAGCGAAATTTTACTGGCAGTCTATGGCTATACCTTCCAATTATTTTTTAATTTTTCTGGGTATAGCGAACTCGTGATAGGTTTTGCACTATTACTCGGATTTACGCTGCCTTGTAATTTTAAAGCCCCCCTATATGCTAAAAACCTCAAAGACTTTTGGGAACGTTGGCACATATCGTTATCAACGTGGATTAGGGATTATATTTATATCCCCTTGGGAGGCAGTCGCAAGGGATTTTTCTTAACACAAGTAAATATTATTATTGCATTTGTGCTATCTGGCATTTGGCACGGCGATTCTTGGAATTTTGCCATTTGGGGAGCATTACATAGTATCGCCTTAATAGTGTTAAATGTTAAGGCTAAAATATTTGCTTGCGGACCATCAAAATACGAAGCTATGAACAAATTTAAAAATCACTTGGGTATTTTTATTACTTTTAACTTCGTCTGCTTTTCATTTGTGATTTTTAAAATTACAGAACTAAACGACATTAAAGACTTCTTTATGGCACTTTGGAATAGTCCATTAAGTGATGATATTAATGATCTTCTACCTATCGCAATCATTTTTTTAATCGTGTTTTGTTACCCTTTATGGACAGATATTTTCCATAGTTTTGTCAAATTATTACAAAATATGCCAATGCTGATAAAAGCTATTGTCATAGTAATTGTCCTACAAGTTATCATTGAATTATCCCCTGCTGGAATACCGAGTTTTATTTATGCAAGTTTCTAAACAATCTCGTAAGCACAATAATACTATCGCTTGGTTAGGCACGTTCTTATTGCTTATCCTTATCGTTGGTACAAGTGCGTGGATAAATCAAAAAGCAATAGAACGCTACTGGCAACAACAGCACCACCAATCTAGCCCTCTCGTACAACTGGAAAAATATCCATTATGGAAGTATGGCAACGAAATATATAATGATTTTACTCGCGCTCTTGATACTAACAAAAGTAATCATATTGCAACTAAAAACGACAATAACCCTAATGATACAAAGGTTACAACTACTACAGCCCCAATAGCTACTGTAACAAAACAAGTAATAACACCAAAAATAAAGCTGGAAAGTATTAATCACAAATCTATAGCTCCCCCTGTCCCCCTTTCCAAACATCCTGATAAAGTTATCCTTACACAAGGAGATTTTGTCGTTTTTGTTGGCGATTCTATGATGCAAAGTCTTGCCCCTTCTGTGCAAAAATGGCTTAAAAAAGAATATGATATCAACTCTATCAATATGGGCAGACACAGCACAGGATTAACTAATCATAAATACTTTAATTGGCCACAGAAAGTTGAGCAATCACTATCACAATATAAAAATTTAAAATTAGTCGTGGTAATGCTAGGGGCAAATGATCCGTGGGGAATTACAACAAGAAACGGCTCTATTTCTTTTAGAACAAAGAATTGGGCAACAGCATACAGCAATAGAATTTTGCGTATAATTAATGAGGCTCATAGATTAAATGCAAAAGTAATTTGGATTGGATTACCGTATATGCGTTTAAAAAAATATAATAAAAATATCTCATACATAAATAATGTGATGCAAAAAACAGTAAAAGATAAAGCAATTTTTATCCCAATCCATAATGCATTAAGCAATAAAAATTCTTATAGCCCTCTGGCACAAGTTAATAATAAAATTGTAAGTGTTCGTGCAAAAGACGGTATTCACCTCAATCATAATGGCAATGCCAAAGTTTTAGAATTAATAAAACAAAACATTATTTATATTCCCTAGATACAAAAAAGAGATACCAAACTTTTCGATATCTCTTTAATACTATTATAACTACCCAAATGAAATTATTATATTTCTCTGTTATTACGTTATTAGTTATTAGCTACTTAACACACTTGACCAAAGCTTTATATACTTTAGCAGGTGCTGCAATAATATTGCCAGTTTGTAAGTGAGTTAGCTCACCTGTAATATCACTGACAATTGCTCCTGATTCTTGAGCAATAAGCGTTCCTGCAGCAATATCCCATTCGGCAAGCCCTTTTTCATAAAATCCATCAACACGACCACAGGCAACATAACACAAGTCAAGCGATGCAGCACCTGCACGACGAATATCAGGGAATGTAGTGAGAACTTGTTTTAAATTGGTAATAGTGCTTGCGTGTAGCTCCGGGTGTCTATACGGAATGCCTGTAGCAATTACAGCGTTTGCAGGTAGGATATGACTTGAGGCTCTAATCTTTCTATCATTTAATGTTGCACCTTGCCCACGAGCTGCCATAAACATTTCATCAATAATTGGATTATAGACAAGAGCAGCTTCAAGCTTATTATCTTTATATACAGCAATAGAAATAGCAAAATGCGGAAGTCCTTTTACAAAGTTGGTTGTTCCATCAATTGGATCAATCACCCAACGATATTGACTATCTTGATGCCCCACTTCACCACGTTCTTCACTCACGATAAGATGTTCTGGATAGGCTTCTAAAATAGTATCTATTAATACTTGTTCTGAGGCAAGGTCAATATTGCTGACAAAATCATTAGGATTTTTTTCTGAAATTTTGATACGGTCTTGTTGTTCAAAAGCGTTTCTGATTACGTCGCCGGCATTAAATGCTGCACGCTTAGCGATAGTTAATAATGGATGCATAAAATTTTCCTCAAAAAAGTTATCTCATCTTCTGCAAAGAGGCGTTTTTTCGTGATATTCACTACTAAACTTATAGCAATAAGATGACTATAATAGATTACATTGTTAAAAGAGCGATGCAGATATTACTACGTTAGACTAAAAAGATAAAGAAAAAACACCGAAAAACAGACAAAAGTAGTTATTTCTGCAGAAAAAGGCAGAAATATTTGACAAATGCGCAGTAAAAGTGTAAATTCTCACGATTGTTTTTCAGATTAAATACTATTTTATCTAATTTATTTTTTGATTTTTATCTAGGGAGCTACTTATGAAACAAAAACGTACTTTTCAACCAAGCAATATTAAACGTAAGCGTAGCCACGGTTTCCGTGCTCGTATGGCAACTAAAGGCGGTCGTGATGTAATCAATGCACGTCGTGCTAAAGGTCGTCGTCGTTTATCAGCTTAATGATATACACTAACCGTTACTTTTTATAAGTAAATAACAGTAAATATATTAATACCCGCTGAATTTTCTGCTGTTTACAATGGCAATCAAACACGGGTTAAGGGTCAATACTTTACAGTGTTGGCCTTTTTTCGCTTTGAGGGTTTTACGAATAGCACCACGAGTGATACAATAGGCGACAAAATACTATTAGAACCATCTCGCACTGATAATAGTGATTGTGTTAATCATAACATTATCAATGGAAGTCGTGTTGGCGTAGTTGTTTCCAAAAAAGTATCAAAGCTTGCAGTACAGAGAAATCGTATTAAACGTTTGATACGAGAAAGCTATCGTACTCGGCAGGGACAAGGGCAACGACAACACCCAGATGGTTTTGATTTTGTCGTCATTGCACGACCAGGAGCAGCAAAGGCAGATAATGCCCAACTGTATAAGGAACTCAACAAATTGTGGCATAGATTACACAAACGATGCGACGCATTTTAATTGCTTTTATTAGGCTTTATCAGATAACGTTAAGCCCAATCATAGGAAATAGCTGCAGGTTCTTCCCTAGCTGTTCAAACTATGGCATTGAAGCAATAACAAAACACGGAGCAATAAAAGGTGGTTATCTAACACTGATAAGGATACTTCGTTGCCAACCACTCTGTAAGGGAGGCATTGATCCAGTTCCAGAACCTAAAACGAAAGAATAATAGTTAATAAACTAAATATAAAAATATAAATTTAATATAACAAAGAGAAGTATATGAATAGTAATTTAAGACCAACCTTATGGGCAGCTTTGGCAGCTATGGTAATGATGATTTGGTTACAGTGGAATGCTGCAAATCAGCCTCAGCCAGTACAACCTACTGTTAGCCAAACTATGCAAGATAAAGCAACTGCAAGTGGCGTACCAACAAATGATGATGCCGATGTGGCAACAATTGCCAGTACAAATATTGCAAATGCGACAAATACATCTGATAGCACTTCAGGAAAGCGTATCCACATTAAAACTGATGTTTTAGATTTGGTTATAGATACCCAAGGGGGTACAATCGTTGAAAGCAAACTGTTAGAATATACTACCTCTATTAAAGATAAAACACCTATTCAATTGTTTAGTTCTAACAAAGGAAAATTATATCACCTTGAAACTGGTATAAATGCTAATACTCATACAAATAATGCTACACACAGTGCAGTGTTTCATAGTGAGAAAGATAACTACGAAATGACTGGCGACAGCCTTTCAGTACCACTCATTTGGCAAGCAGATGGCGTAACAGTTATCAAAACATTTACCTTCCATCGTGGACGTTATGATTTCAACGTTACTCAACGCATTGAAAATAACAGTGGTAAAGAATGGGTAGGATACCAGTATATGCAACTTAAACAAAATGAAGTGAAAGTCGCAAGAGGACCTACTACATTTAATACGTTTGCAGGAGCTGTATATTCAACACCTGAGAAAAAATATGAGAAATTGAGTTTTTCAGATTTATCGACTGCCCCAATAAAAGCTAATAACATTGTTGGTGGTTGGGTTGGCTTTATGCAACACTATTTCTTAGGAGCAATCATTCCTGATCAAGCAAGCAGTGATACATTCTTCTCTCGCTACGACAATAATGATACAAAAGATTTCACTGGAGATGATTTTTACTATATTGGTACTTACAGTAAACCGCAAATAGTTACAAATGGTTCTTCTCTAACATTTAATAGTCGTGGCTTTGTTGGCCCGAAAATTAAAGATGAACTTGCCAAAGTTGCACCAAATTTAGATAAAGCAATGGATTACGGTCCTATATTCTTTGTATCAGAATTCCTCTTTAATGTTCTTGATCTTGTTAATTCTATTGTTAAAAACTGGGGTTGGGCAATTGTTATTGTAACAATCGGAATTAAAACAATTCTTTTCCCACTTGCAGCAAAAAGCTTTAAGTCAATGGCTAAGATGCGTAAATTCCAACCAGAAATGGATAGAATTCGCAAAAACTACGGAGATGACCGTCAGCTATCTGGTAAGAAGATGATGGAACTGTACAAAAAAGAAGGTATTAATCCAGCTTCTGGTTGTTTACCAATCTTAATTCAAATCCCTATCTTCTTGGCATTCTATTATATGTTAATGGAGTCAGTAGAGTTACGCCAAGCACCGTGGATTTTCTGGATTAAAGATTTATCTATCCAAGACCCATTCTATGTACTTCCTGTACTGAATATGGCATTAATGTTCTTACAACAACAATTAAACCCACCACGGTTTCCTATTCCTATTCTTCCCATCTGGATTAGTGCTTTACTGGACAGTATCGAACTCATTCTCTATTATCCAACAGTACGTTATCACAAAACGCTATGGCGGACTGGCAAAACCAGTTACGGTTAGTGATAAAAAATAACTACAGAAGCAAAACACAAAAACGAAAATCCTCATCTATTAAATAGATGAGGATTTTTTCATTTTATAGAGGTATAGATTATATTATTCAAGCAATAAAATCATTTAACCACTGCTTAATAAACTGCCCACGTTTTTCCCACTCTTCAAAGCCTTTAAGGATTACGAGTTTATCTGCACCTTTAATGCGATACTTCAGCGGTTCTTTTTGGATAAGTGCAATGAGTTTTTCATTATCAAGTTTATGTGTTGGGGCGAGTGATAAAGAGAAACTTTCTTCATCAGCAACCAGTTTTGTTACACCTAATGCTTTTGCTAATAATTTAATTTCCGATACAGCAAACAGCACTTTTAGAGCTGATGGCAGAGAACCAAATCTATCAATAAATTCAATCTGTAATTGGTCAAGCTCTCGCTCTGTTTTAGCCCCTGCAATACGTTTATACAGTACCAAACGACTATGCACATCAAATATGTA
>PDWI01008196.1_pt1 | contig 13117 bp, 17 predicted proteins | sample 1430891 | NCBI WGS metagenome assembly PDWI01 (sample SAMN01162508, study PRJNA174530) | Oral metagenome, whole genome shotgun sequencing project. | biome: Marine environment; feature: Marine mammal; material: Swab sample of the gingival sulcus; isolation source: swab sample of gingival sulcus... | reverse complement strand
AGAACACAACGGCGAAAGGAGCCGACACATGTTCGAAAGCCTCTCAGACCGCCTCTCCGGCGTCTTCGACCGGCTGACCAAGCAAGGCGCGCTCAGCGAGGACGACGTCAAGACCGCCCTGCGCGAAGTCCGCGTCGCCCTGCTGGAAGCCGACGTCTCGCTGCCCGTCGCCCGCGATTTCGTGAAAAAGGTGCAGGAGAAGGCCACCGGACAGGCGGTCACCAAATCCGTCACCCCCGGCCAGCAGGTCGTGAAAATCGTCCATGACGAGCTGGTCGCGGTGCTGACCGGCGCGGAAGACCCCGGCAAGCTCAAGATCGACAACCCGCCCGCGCCGATCCTGATGGTCGGCCTTCAGGGCGGCGGCAAGACCACCACCACCGCCAAGCTCGCCAAGCGGCTCAAGGAGCGCGAAAACAAGCGCGTTCTGATGGCCTCGCTCGACGTCTACCGCCCCGCCGCCATGCAACAGCTCGAAGTGTTGGGCGCGCAGATCGGCGTCGACACCCTGCCGATCGTCGCGGGCGAAAAGCCCGTCGACATCGCCAAACGCGCCAAAACGCAAGCCTCCCTCGGCGGCTATGACGTCTACATGCTCGACACCGCCGGTCGCCTGCACATCGACGAAGTGCTGATGGACGAGGTCGAGCAGGTCCGCAACGCCGTCTCCCCGCGCGAGACCCTGCTGGTGGTCGACGGGCTGACCGGTCAGGTCGCCGTCGAAGTGGCCGGCCGCGGCGGTGCCGCGCTCTCCATGCGCGCCGTCACCGGCAAGCCGATCCGCTTCGTCGGCCTCGGCGAGAAGATGGACGCGCTCGAGACCTTCGAACCCGACCGTATCGCCGGGCGCATCCTCGGCATGGGCGACATCGTGGCCCTCGTCGAGAAGGCGCAGGAGACCATCGAGGCCGAACAGGCCGAACGCATGATGCGCCGCTTCACCAAGGGTCAGTTCAACATGAACGACCTCAGGATGCAGCTCGAACAGATGCTCAGGATGGGCGGTATGGAAAGCGTCATGGGGATGATGCCCGGCATGGGCAAGATGGCCGGCCAGATCAAGGAGGCCGGTGTCGACGACAAGATGCTGAAGCGCCAGATCGCGCTGATCCAGTCGATGACCAAACGCGAACGCGCCAACCCCGCGCTGCTTCAGGCCAGCCGCAAGAAACGCATCGCGAAGGGGGCGGGGCAGGAGGTTTCAGACCTCAACCGGCTGTTGAAGATGCACCGCCAGATGGCCGACATGATGAAGAAGATGGGTCGGATGGGCAAAGGCAAGATGCTGAAACAGGCGATGAAGGGCATGTTCGGCAAGGGCGGCATGCCGGAGATGCCCGGTGGTCCGGGCGGACTTCCGGGCGGCATGCCCGACATGAACGACCCCAAGGCCATGGAACAGGCGGCAAAGCTTCTCGGCCAGCCCGGCGGGCTGCCCGGTCTCGGCGGGATGCAACTGCCCTCGGGTCTCTCGGGCTTCGGCCGGAAGAAGTGATGCACCGCCCCGCCGACATATCACCGGCCCGTATGCCGGCCCGCGTGCCGACACAGGTCCGCATCGCTCGGACGCGTGCCACGACGCCTGCCACGGCGCCTGCCCGGGCCTGCCATCCGTGGAGCCCCTGCCCATGACCCATCTTTCCGACACCCCCACCCTGACCACCGAAAGGCTCACACTCCGCGCCCAGCGACGGGAGGATTTCGAGCAATATGCGGCCTTCTATGCCACCGAACGGTCCTGGGGCATCGGCGGGCCGCTCGACCGGCCCAGCGCCTGGCGCGCCTTTGCCGCCGAACTCGGCCACTGGGTCATCCGCGGCTACGGGTTCTGGAGCGTGGATATCACCGCCAGCGGCACCACGATCGGGCAAGTCGGGCTGTGGAACCCCGAGGGCTGGCGCGAGGTCGAAATCGGCTGGGCGATGTTTGCCGGCTTCGAGGGCAAGGGTTACGCCTTCGAGGCGGCGAAGGCCGCGCGCGCCTATGCCTATGACACGCTCGGCTGGGGTCCGCTCACCTCGGTGATCCTCCCCGGCAACACCCGCTCCGAAGCGCTGGCGCGGCGGCTCGGCGCCTGGCCGGAAGGCAACTGGACCTCGCCCCGGGGCATCGAAACGGTGATCTGGCGCCACCCCGGCCCCGATGCGAACGAGCCCCCGGAGGCCCGCGCATGAGCAACGCTCTGGCCCCGACCCTGCACGCGCCCCGGCCCGATGGTTTCGAGGCCCGGGTGGCCTTTTTCGCCACCGGACGCTCCGCCGCTCCGGGCGGGCCGCTGCCTGAACTCGGCGGCGCCCTGTTTGACGCCGCCGATGAAGGCAAGGGCCTTGCGACCGGGGCCACCCGGGCGGCCCGCGACGGCGCGCGGAAACTCGGGATCGCATCGCTGATTTCCTCGGTCGGGGAAAACAACCCGCAGTCGCGCGCCCTGTGTGAGCGGCTCGGGGCCGTCGATGAGGGCATTTATGAGACGCCCTTCGGACCCATGCGAAAATTTCGCCATTTCGGTGAGCCCGCATGACCAGCCTCGCCCCCACCACCATCGCCATCCCGACGCTGGAGACCGACCGGCTGTTTCTGCGCGCGCCCCGGCTCGAGGATTTCGAGCCCGAAGCCGCGTTTTTCGCCACCGAAGCCTCCCGCCCCGTCGGCGGCCCGATGCCGCGCCCGCAGGTCTGGCGGTCGCTCGCCGCCATCGCCGGACATTGGGCGCTGCGGGGGTTTGGCATCTGGGGGCTCGAGGACAAGGCCAGCGGCACCTATCTCGGCCGGGTCGGGCTCTGGCAACCCGACGGCTGGCCGGAACGCGAGCTTTGCTGGACGCTGATGCCCGGGGCCGAGGGCAAGGGCTATGCCTTCGAGGCGGCAGAGGCCGCGCGCGCCCATGCCTATGACAGCCTCGGCTGGACCACGCTGATCTCGCTGATCGCCCCGGGCAACGCCCGCTCCGAAGTGCTGGCCACGCGGCTCGGCGCCCGTCCTGAGCGCGACTGGCTCTCGCCTGCGGGTCAGGCAGCCACGATCTGGCGCCACCCGGGCCCATCGGATTGGAGGAAACCGTGACCGACGATGCAACCCGCGCCGCGCGGCTTCTCAAGGAACACCGCGCCTCGATCGACCGGCTCGACGCGATCCTCGTCTATACCCTCGGCGAGCGCTTCCAGCACACTCAGGCCGTGGGCCGGCTCAAGGCCGAACACGCCCTGCCGCCCTCGGACCCGGCGCGCGAGGCCGCCCAGATCGAACGCCTCGAAGACCTCGCCCGCCGCGCCGATCTCGACCCGGTCTTCGCGCGGAAAGTGCTCAATTTCATCATCGCTGAAGTAATTCAGCATCACCGCAAACACCAGAAACAGGGGCCGGAAGGCTCCGGTGAACAGGGGGGCTGACGCCCCCGCCTACAGCCAAACAGGAGATCAACCATGGCTATGAAAATCCGTCTCGCCCGTGGCGGCTCGAAGAAGCGCCCGCATTATTCCATCGTCGCCGCCGATTCGCGCATGCCCCGCGACGGCCGCTTCATCGACAAGCTCGGCACCTACAACCCGCTTCTGCCGAAAGACAGCGAAGACCGCGTCAAGATGGACGTCGACGCGGTGAAGGTCTGGCTCGACAAGGGCGCGAAGCCCACCGACCGTGTGGCCCGGATGCTCGAGGCCGCCGGCGTGCTGGAGAAGAAGCAGCGCTCCAACCCGAAGAAGGGCCTGCCCGGCAAGGCCGCGCAGGAACGCGCCGAGGAGAAGGCCGCGAAGGCAGCGGCGGCCGAAGGTGGTGCGGAGGACAGCGCCGAGTAAGGCGCTCTCAGCCCGGGGGCGGCCTAAGGGGCGGCCCGGGGGAGCGGCCCGGATGACCGCAGAGAGGGGGCTCGCATGAGGGAGCTCGCATGAGCGACGCACGCATCTGTGTCGGAGCGATCGCCGGGGCCTTCGGGGTCCGCGGCGAGGTCCGGCTGAAGAGCTTCACCGCCGTGCCTGAGGCCATCGGCGATTACGGGCCGCTGTCCACCGAAGACGGGACGCGGCACTTTACGGTAGCGATCACCCGGGGCATCCCCGGGGGATTCGCCGCCCGGCTCGATGGCGTCGCCACCCGGGAGGCCGCCGAGGCCCTGCGCGGCACAAGGCTGTTCGCCCCGCGCGACGCCCTGCCCTCTCTGCCGGACGACGAGTTCTACCACGCCGATCTGATCGGGCTGGCGGTTCACGACACCGGCGGCCGTCTTCTCGGCCGTGTCACCGCGGTGCACAACCACGGCGCCGGCGATCTCTTGGAGATCGCCGGCCCCGGCCTCAAGACCCCGGCACTGCTGCCCTTCACCAAAGCCGCAGTGCCGACGGTCGATCTCGGGCTCGGACGGATCGTCGCCGACCCGCCGGAGGGGATCTTCCCCGACTGACCGGGCTGGCGAGGCCGGGCCGGGCTGAAGCGGAGCGCAGCGTCCTGCCCCGCCACATCCGGCCCCCCAAAAACCACCCCCAAAAAACCCGCCCCGCGACAAAATCCCTCTTGGCAACCGCCCCCGAAATCGCGTCTTCTTGGCTCAGGCGAGGGGGGGATGTCGCCGAAGGAGGTTTTCACCGATGTTTGGCCCGAGACGCCGTACCGGGCTCGCGCTTCTGGGCGTGGCGCTTTATGGCGGCCCGGTTCTTGCCGGGCTGGCGGGGCATGACTGGCGGGTTCTGCCGGTGCTTGCCGCGCTGTTTCTGCTCTATATCGCCGCCATCCGCAGGCCGGACCTCGGCACCGGCGCCGGCTGGGCCGGGCTGGCGGCCATGGCACTGGTGCAGCTTTCACTGGTGACCATCGGCTGGGCCATCGGGCTGTTGCTGGCCGATCTCGTCGCCCCGGTGGTGCTGCCGCTCTGGGCGCCGGTGGCGATCACCGCGCTCGGCGCCTGCATCGGCGCCTGGGCCTTCCGGGATGCCGCCGAGATGGAGGTGATGCTCGACCACGCCCTCGCCCGCATCGCCGAGATGGAAGCCCGGGGCCCCGTCCGCGATGCCCCCTGGCCTGCCCCATCCGAACCCGCCGAGGCCGCCGTCTCGCGCGCACTCGAGGCACTGCGGGCGCTGCCCGGACACGACCTTGCCGGGGTCGACCAGTTCGTTGTTTTGCTCGCGGCGGAAACCGGCGCCGCCGGTTTCGACCCGCTCTATGATGCCGCCGGACGGCCCGGGGCGCATAACGAACCCGTGGTGGACCTTGCGCTCCTGCGGTTCAGCGCCCTGCCCCTTGTGTTCGACCAGCTGCTGCAACGCGGCGAAGCCGGGCTCGCGCCGGTGCTGCTGCTCAACGCGCCCGACGCCCGGGTGCGGGCCGAAGCCCGGGCGCTGGTGGCGCGGCTGGTCGAGGCCTCGGCGCCGGTGACGGAGCTGCCGGACCCGGCCTTGTTGCGCGAACTCGCGGGCACCTACCCGGATGAAGGCTACAACCGCCTGCTCGCGCGTGTGACCGCACCGGTTTGACTCACCCGGCATTCTCACGGCCCGATTCCGGCTTCCGCCCCGGCCCCTGCCCGGGTTAGGAACCCCCATGACCGACACGCCCAAAAACACGCCCGAAAACACGCCCGACACCCCTCCGCCGCGCTCCCACGGACGGCTCGCCGTCAGCCCTTCGCTGACCCCACGGCCGCTGATGCAGGACCGTCCGCGTCTCGCCGGCGCCTGGGAGGCACGGGTCATCACCCTGTTCCCCGGCGCCTTCCCCGGGGTGCTCGGCGAAAGCCTCACCGGCAAGGCCCTCGCCGAAGGGCTCTGGCGCCTCGACACGCTGGATCTGCGCAGCTTCGGCATCGGGAAGCACCGCAATGTCGACGACACCCCCGCCGGCGGCGGCGCCGGCATGGTGCTGCGCGCCGATGTGCTGGGCGCGGCGATCGACGCCGCCTCGCAGGGCCTGCCAGACCGCACCCGCTGGCCGCTGGTCTATCTCTCGCCGCGTGGACGCCCTTTCGACCAGGCCACCGCCCGCCGCTTCGCCGCCTGCGACGGCATCACCCTGATCTGCGGGCGGTTTGAGGGCGTCGATGAACGGGTGCTCGAGGCCTGTGAGATCGAGGAAGTGTCGCTCGGCGATTTCGTGATGACCGGCGGCGAGATCGCGGCGCAGGCGGTGATCGACGCCACGGTGCGGCTGCGTCCCGGCGTGCTCGGCAATGCCGCCTCCACCGAGGAGGAAAGCTTCTCGAACGGGCTGCTGGAACATCCACAATATACCCGCCCCGCAGAGTGGCGCGGACGCGGGATCCCGGCCGTGCTCACCTCCGGCGATCACGGCGCGGTCGACCGCTGGCGGCGCGCGCAGGCGGAACGGCTCACCGCCGAACGGCGGCCGGATCTGTGGCGCGCCTTCACGGCGCAACAGGCCGGAAAACCCCGCGAAGACTGACCCAAGCCGGTTCAGAACCGGATACCGGCGCGCAATTGCGCCCCCTGAGTGGTGGTCTCGAAGCCGCCGGCCGTGGTATTCGTGAGATCGCGATAGGTATATTCACCGCCGACAAAATACGCTCCGGTCACCGCATAATCGACGCCCGCGCCCACGCTCCAGCCACTGGCGTCAAGACCACCGTCTCGGGACGAAAACGTGGAATACCCGCCCGAGGCAAACAGCAGCGCATCGCCGACGCTATAACCGACCCGGAGTTTGGCATCGATCAAATGGTCGATCTCGAAACTGCCCCGGACATTGTCCAATGCGCCGGATTGCGCCGCAATCTCGGCCCCGAAGACCAGCTGGTCTTGCTGATGGTTGAACCCGGCGAAAACCCCATAGGTGAGCGCGTCGAAATCGGGCTGGTTCGGGGAGACCGTGCCGCTTTGCGGCCCAGCGATCCCGCCCGCATAAAACCCCGACCAATCGGCATCGACCCAGGGCAATTCGGGATAGACATATTCGATATATGGCTCTGGCGCACCGGCAAAAGCTGAATTGCCAAGGCTCGCGGCGGCGACAGCGGCCAGGAGCACATATTTCATCATTGCCTCCATATTCTCTGGTCACCTATCGGCCTATCACAGCTCTGCGGCCCACGGAGAGAAGCTCTTTCGCTGGCCGCATTCAGGACCGCAAAAGTTGTAAAAAGACAACAATTTCTGCGCTATGGGCTGATTTTCCGCCTGGTTTGTTTGAATCATGCGATTCTCGCGTCACTCAACCCCGCACCTTGCCGGCTCCCACGGGCCAGCGCATACTGCTGCCACCGGATGCCAGATCAGGGAGGAACGCATGTTCGGTCGGAAAGTTGCCGATTACGCCCGCGCATTGTTTGAAGCGCATGGGGACAAGGCCGAGGCGGAAGCGGCCGCGAAAATGGTTGCGGCCGAGAAAGCCGGAAAGCCGGACGAGGCGGAAGACTGGCGCAAGGTCCGCGAGGCTGTGCGGGCACTGCGCGGGGCAAACCAGGGCTGAAAACCCCTGATGTGACCGCCAGAGCTGTCGCGCAAAACGGGCACCGGTTTCCGCGGCAGATGCAAGCGTGACATAGAGCGTTATGCGAAAAACCTGAATCACTTAACGCTGCCTGAAATCAAAGATTTCGGGCGCGTTAAGTGATGCTCTTTGTGTCAGGTATTTCGTCAAACGCTCTAGGCAAGCGCGCCAGTTGACCGAAAACGCAAACGGCCCGCCAAAAGGCGGGCCGTCGCAGTATTGATCGTTCAGATGAAGATCAGAACTTGAAGCCGACGCGGGCCGAAATGGTGCTGGCGCTGCCATCCCAGGTGATCGGATCGTTGTTGGAATCTTCGACATCGCGGTAGGCGTATTCGGCACCGACGAAGAGGTTGTCGGTCACGAGGAAGTCAACGCCGCCACCGAAGATGTAGCCGTCGCCATCAAAGTTGCCGATGGTGGTCCAGCCGGCGGGCTTGGAGAAATTGTCACCTTCCACGGTGGTGTAGCCACCGAAGGCGTAGACGAGAGCGCGGTCAGCCGCGAAGCCCACGCGAACCTTGAAGTCGACGGTCTGGGCGTCGAAGGTCGGCTGCGGGGTCGGGGTGTTGGTGCCGTCCTGGTCGAGGTCCATGCTGCCCATGCCGAAGGCGATTTCGCCGCCGAGCACGAGGCCGGAGTCGAGCTGGTAGTTGTAGCCAACGAAGCCGCCGTAGGCGAGACCGTCAAAGCTGTAGGCCGCCGGCAGGGGGTTCGCGTTCGGGTTCGGCTGATAGTCGCCGGAGCCCCAGCCGCCGGAGAGGCCGAGGTAGAAGCCGCTCCAGTCCGTCATGGCCGGTGCCGGCGGGACGTAGGGCGCCGGGTCGACCGGCGGCGGGGCAACGTTGCCCGCGACGGCGACGGAGGCGGTGCCGAGAAGCACGGCGGTGGTTGCGAGAAGTTTTTTCATGGGGGTCACTCCTTTAGGGAATCGTTTAATCGCCCCGAAACTAGCCCATATCCGGGGGGGCGGCGATCCAATATCGGTTCCGGCGTCAAACAGGTTTTCCACAGTTGCAAAATCGTCACGGGTTTCCCGACAGGCCCGGCACCGAACCCCTTGATCGCGCTGTTTCTTCTCCTTATACCCCATCCGTCCGGCGGTTCTTGCGAGTCGCGCGGACCGGTTTGTTTGAGCGCGTGCTTCCGTGCAGGTTTACCGACGGACCGATGCGAAGAAACGACCGCCTGACCTCCCGCGGGCGCCCTTCTGGCGAAGGTGACGGACCCGGTGAAGACCTGGGAGCTCTGAGGCGGCATCAACCTTTGCGGGCCAACCGCAAGCAATCATGGAGAGATCAGATGGACCTGATCGCAGAACTCGAAGCCGAGCAGATCGCTCAGCTCGACAAGAAAATCCCGGATTTCAAGGCCGGCGACACCATCCGCGTCGGCTACAAGGTGACCGAAGGGTCGCGGAGCCGGGTGCAGAATTACGAAGGCGTCTGCATCAGCCGCAAGCATGGCTCGGGCATCGCCGGGTCGTTCACCGTGCGCAAGATTTCCTTCGGTGAAGGCGTCGAGCGGGTGTTCCCGCTGTATTCGACCAATATCGAAACGATCGAAGTGGTGCGCCGCGGCCGTGTGCGCCGTGCCAAGCTTTACTACCTGCGGTCGCGCCGCGGCAAGTCGGCCCGGATCGCCGAAGACACCACCTACAAGCCCAAGGCCGAGAAATAAGGACAGAGACGATGAAGAAGAACCTTCACCCGGAATACCACATCGTCGATGTCAAGATGACCGACGGCACCGTGGTTCAGATGAAAACCACCTGGGGGCGGGAGGGCGACACGCTGTCGCTCGAGATCGACCCCTCCTCGCACCCGGCCTGGACCGGCGGCTCCTCGCGGCTGATGGACACCGGCGGCCGTGTGTCGAAGTTCAAGAACAAATACGCGGGGCTTGGCTTCTGAGCCTGACCCCAATGCAGGAAAATGGAAACGCCGCTCCACCGGGGCGGCGTTTTCGTTTGCGGCGCGGGGTGTTGGCGGAATGCTGATTTTATGCAGGCGGGGCGCGGCGAATACCTTTTGTTAACCATGTAAGGCACTGAAACATAATGGTTTTGATTGATTTTCGGATTCCATTATTCCGGAATACTGGAAGTCCGGAATTCCGGAATACTGGACATGCGAATCACGATAGCGGCACCCTTGATTGCTGGAAATGTACAAGTGCTGCATCCTCCGCGCCCGGCCCGGTCACGTCCACCGCGTCCGCCGCGCCGGTCAGGCGGCAATCTCCCCGGCATCAGGCCCGCCTTTCGCCGCTCTGCTTCGGTGTAAAGCTTTTCTCAATGGTCTCGTCGCATTATGGTTGCCAAAAAACGCGTGTATTGAGGGCAGAAGATGGCGCATATCATTGTGGTCGGGAACGAAAAGGGCGGCGCAGGCAAATCGACCGTGGCCATGCATCTCGGAACCGCGCTGGCGCGGCTTGGCCACCGGGTGGGGATAATCGACCTCGACCTTCGGCAGAAATCCACTGCCCGCTACCTCGCCAATCGCAGGACCTCAATCGAGCGCCATGGCTATGACTTGCCCTCGCCAGAGGCGGCGGAGCTTCCGGAGATAGATCCGAAGAGCCTTGCACCCGGCGAGAATGCCCATGACCGGCGGTTGAGCCAGACGGTGGCCAGGCTTGAAGGCAGCAGCGATTTCATCGTGATTGACTGCCCGGGCTCGCATACCCGGCTCAGCCAGGTGGCGCATACCCTGGCCGACACCCTGGTTACGCCGCTCAACGACAGTTTTGTCGATTTCGACCTGCTCGCCCATCTGGACAGCGAAACCGGCGAGATCCTCGGACCTTCGGTTTATTCGGAGATGGTGTGGAACGCGCGGCAATTGCGGGCTCAGGCGGGGCTCCAGACGATCGACTGGGTGGTGGTCCGCAACCGGCTCGGGGCGCAGCGCATGGTCAACAAGGAGAAAGTCGGCCGCGCGCTGAAAGACCTCGCGGCACGAATCGGCTTCCGGATCGCACCGGGCTTCAACGAGCGGGTGATCTTCCGCGAACTGTTCCCACGCGGCCTAACGCTCCTCGATCTGCGCGACATCGGCGTGAAAGGACAGATGAACATCTCCAACGTCGCCGCCCGGCAGGAATTGCGCGAGTTGGTGAAGGCGCTGGATCTGCCCGGCGTCACGGCGGATTTCTAGAGCTTGCCGCGCAAACCGACTCCGGTTTTGCGCTTTTCCACATGCTCTGGGTGATGCTTTGTGTCGGGTATTCCGTCAAACGCCATGGCCGCACCCAAACCCGGTGACGGGTGTCGCCGGGTATCACTGGGCACGCCTGAGGGCACGTCGGAGAAACCCGATCGCCGCAACTGAACGACCAGGAAACAGCCGGCCTTTGAACCCGTTGCTCCGCTCCGGTTTTATTCCTGGATCACGATATAGGTATCGCCCTTGCCGGTCGCAAAAACGGTGCGGTACAGCTCTTCGGCATTGTCGATTCCAAGACGCACGCAGCCATGCGAGGCGCGGTTGCCGAGGTTCCAGGTGTCGAAGGTGGCGTGGATCGCATAGCCTTCGAAAAAGAAGATCGCCCAGGGCATCGGCGCGCCGCCATATTGGCGGGAACGGTGATTTGGGCTGAACCACGTGGGCTTGTAAGTGCCGACCGGCGTGTCATAGCCATAGGCGCCGGTGGAGACCGGCCAGTTGAACAGCCGGCGGCTGCCCTGCATCACGGTCATTTCCTGGTCGGACTTGTCGACACGGATCACGATCTGGTCCGACCGGCCGGATGTGGACAGGCGTTCGGTCGCTTGCGCCCCGGTTGCAAACATCGCTGTCGCAAACATCCCTGCGGCAGCGGCAGCAGCCACAACGCTCTTGGTTGAATTTTTCATATTTAGCAGACTTTTTCCAGCAGACGATTATGTTACCCCGATTCCAAAGCGTAAAACGAAATTGGAAAAAATCAACTAATTTGGCAGATTTCAGCCAATTGTCTCAGCCATTTGTCACCGCGCCGTTGCCGAGCCGCAATATGCGGTCCATGCGCGCGGCGAGGTCGAGGTTGTGGGTCGCGATCAGCGCCGAGAGGCCGGTTTCGCGCACCAGCTGCATCAACACGTCGAATACCAGAGACGAGGTCTCGGTGTCGAGGTTGCCGGTGGGCTCGTCGGCGAGCAGGAGCGCCGGCGCATTGGCCAGCGCCCGGCAGAAGGCCACCCGCTGTTGCTGGCCGCCGGAAAGCTCCGCCGGGCGATGCGCCGCGCGGTCGTCGACCCCGACCCGGGCGAGCAATTCATGGGCCCGCGCGGTGGCGGCCTCGCGTCCCGCCCCGTTGGCGAGCTGCGGCAGCATCACGTTTTCCAGCGCGGTAAACTCGGGCAGCAGGTGGTGGAACTGGTAGACGAAGCCGATCGCCTGACGCCGGACGGTGGTGCGGTCGCGGTCGCTGGCGCGGGTCATGTCGCGCCCCTTGACCCGCACCGCCCCCGCATCGGTGCTGTCGAGCAGCCCGGCGATGTGCAGCAGGGTCGATTTTCCCGCCCCTGACGGGGCCACCAGCGCCGCCACCTCGCCGGGCGCAAGCGCGAGCGAGGCCCCGCGCAGCACATTGACCTCACCCGGTGTGCCGGGGTTGTAGGATTTCTCGACCGCGTCGAGTTCGAGCACCGGGTCATTCATAGCGCAGCGCCTCCACCGGGTTCATCCGTGCCGCCCGCCGGGCCGGAAACAGGGTGACGAGGAAGGAGAGCGACAGCGACAAGGCCACCGCCGAAAGCACGTCTTCGGGCACCAGCGTGGCCGGCAGCGAGTAGATGCCGCGCACGCTCGGATCCCAGACGCCGCCGCCGGAGAGATAGTCGACCAGCGCGAAGATCGGGTCGATATAGATCGCGAACAGGCAGCCGAGCACCACCCCCGCGGCGGTGCCGACGAGCCCGGTGAGCGAGCCCACGAGGAAGAACACCCGCAGCACCGCGCCTTCGGTCAGCCCCATGGTGCGCAGGATGCCGATGTCGCGGCCCTTGTTCTTCACCAGCATCACCAGACCGGAGATGATGTTCATCGAGGCGATCAGCACCAGCACCGAAAGGATCACGAACATCACGTTGTCTTCCATCTCCAGCGCGCGCAGGAAGGAGCCGGCGCTGTCCTGCCATGTCCAGGTCTGCGCCCCCTCGCCCACGGCCTCTGCAATCGCGGGCAGGAGGCTGTCGACCGCTTCGGGGTTCTGCACCATCACTTCGATCTCGTCGGCGGCACCCTCCTTGTTGAAGAACCGCTGGGCCTCTTCGAAAGGCAGATAGACCCGGGTGGTGTCGATGTCCCAGCGGCCGGCGGAGAAGATATAGGTGACCTCATAGGCGTTGACCCTCGGGGTAGTGCCGAAGGCGGTCTTGACCCCGTTGGGGGAGATGATCTTGATCCGGTCGCCGAGACGCGCCCCAAGCTCGCGCGCCACCCCGGAGCCGATGGCGATGCCGCGGGGGAAGTCGTCGAGCTGGCCGAGCGCGGTGTGCGGATCGGCGATGCGCGGCAGGGCGGCAAGGTCGGCGGGGCGGATGCCATAGATCTCCACCCCGGCGTTGTCGGAGAGGTGGTTGGCCATCACCTGGCCCTTCACCAGCGGCGCCGCCCGGGTCACGCCCTCGACCGCGGCAATGCGCTCGGACCAGGCGTCGAAGCTCCGGAGTTTGCGGTCGAGATTGCCGGCCGCG
>PDWI01007552.1_pt1 | contig 13120 bp, 15 predicted proteins | sample 1430891 | NCBI WGS metagenome assembly PDWI01 (sample SAMN01162508, study PRJNA174530) | Oral metagenome, whole genome shotgun sequencing project. | biome: Marine environment; feature: Marine mammal; material: Swab sample of the gingival sulcus; isolation source: swab sample of gingival sulcus... | reverse complement strand
CTACCGCCTGCCAGGAGCAACACTCTATGTTACCCTTGAACCCTGTATTATGTGTATGGGGGCAATGATTCATGCCCGGATAGAACGCCTTGTCTATGGTGCTACCGACCCAAAAACAGGGGCGACGACCTCACTCTATCAACTAGGTGATGATAGCAGATTAAACCATCAAATAGAGATTTACGGTGGAGTTATGGAAAATGAATGCGGAGAGATCTTACGGGATTTTTTTCGCGGGAAAAGAGAGAAAAAATAATTTCAGGATTGACCTTTTGGCTATTTAAGAAATCTTTTGATATTAAGAGAACCGTGAAATATTCCAAGAATATCAATATACCTCCCGTTACTATGTAACAAATAGGCTATACGATAATGCCCATAAAGTAAAATACGAACCTCACCATTTTTTACAGAACTATACAAGTATCCAATCTGTGGAAAATCAACAAGAAGTTGTGCTTTACGATAAATCCCATCAACAACACGCCCAGCGGCATCCCTGTCATTCTCACAAATATAATCATAAATATTTTCAAGCCATTCCGCCGCCTCTTCAGTCCACCTTACTTCTGCCATGAAAGAATCCGTGCTGCCATTTCATCATTATCAAGAACTCGTCCGGCGCAAGAATCAGCCAAACCACGTTCAACCATTTTTTCAAAGGCAAGCTCACGCAATATTTCGTCATACGTTGCGTCAGCAGGCTGGGCATCAATAACTTCCTTCATCTTCTCTTTTACAGACAACATGATACATCCTCCCTAAAATCCAGAACAGTAATTCTTCCCAGATAAACCCAAGACCTTCGACAGGGAGTTGCGAAAAGCTCACGCCGTATCTCGTGGCTTGCACGACCATAGGCGGGAGATTTTCGCAACTCCCTGCCCCCGCCTATCATAAAAATCCCAAAAATCACTCCTGAAAGCAGGAAATATCCCCCACCAGCAACACCAACCCACCTAACGCCGTCAATAAATTCAATCTATTACGGCGAACAGCCTGATCTTCTGCCATAACCATAACCGCCTCAAAAAAGCTGTCCACCGGCTCTTTTAGCCGTAGCATCACCCGCAACGCAGCAGCATACTCTTTTTTAGCAACCAGTGACTTCATTTCCTCTGCCACTTCACTATAGAGAGTATAGAGATTACGCTCCGCCTCCTCGCTAAAAAGCGCAGTATCCACCACTGTTTCGCGATTATCCTTAATAATATTCTTGATCCGCTTATAGGAGGAAGAAAGCACGGCAAAGGCCTCATCCTGCTGAATTGCGGCAAGCGCTACTGCACGCTGGCGGCAATCGACCACATCATCAAAACCCACCGCTGCGGCAGCTTCCACAGCCTGAAGTTTTTCGCCTTTTTTCACCGCATCATTGATAAAACGCTCGCGGATAAAGGCAATAATTTTCTCCACCGTTGCCGCAGAGCCATCAACCTTATCACCATAAAGAGAGAGTGCCTTGCCAATAATTTCCGCCAGCGAAAACTGATAATTGCGCCCTTCAATTATATGAAGAATGGCAAGAGAAATACGGCGCAGAGCAAAGGGGTCGGCAGAGCCGCTGGGAATCTGGCCTATACCAAAACAACCCGCCAAGGTATCAATACGGTCGGCAAGCCCAACAATAGCTCCCACATCAGATGCAGGAAGCGCAGCCCCCGCCCTTTTCGGCATATAGTGCTCTTTAATTCCCTGAACAACGGCGGTCTTTTCGCCATCGTTTTCTGCATAGGCCGCCCCCATAATCCCTTGCAGAGAGGGGAATTCCCCCACCATATCAGAAAGCAGATCGGCCTTACATAACTCTGCTGCCCGACAGCAATCATCTGCCAAATCCGCATCAATCTTTTCTGCCAAAAGCCGTGCCAGCTTGACAATGCGCACCTTTTTCTCCAGCATGGTGCCAAGTTTATTCTGGAAAATAATGCCAGCAAGGCCATCAATACGACTCTCCAGCCGCACCTGTTTATCGGCATTAAAGAAGAACAACGCATCTTCCAAACGAGCCCGCAAAACACGCTGATGACCTTTCCTGGTAATATCTTTGGTATGTACTTTGGTATTATTAACCGCCACAAAACCCGCCATCAACTTGCCGCTGTTATCCACTACCGGAAAATATTTTTGATGCTCACGCATAGAGGTTATCAAAACATCAGGAACAAGCTGTAAGAATTTCTGATCAAAAGAACCGCAAACTCCCACCGGAACCTCAACAAGGTTGGTTACCGTATCAACCAGCGCCTCATCCACAGCCACGCTGCCGCCTGCAAGATCACTGTTTTCGGCAACTGCCGCAGTGATCTCTTCAACAACCAGCTGCCGTCGCTTGGCAGGATCGACAATAACATCCTTTGCTTCAAGCTGTGCCTCATAGCTGGCGGCACTTTCTATCGCAAAGGCTTCATTGGCCATAAACCTATGACCAAAGCTTTTATTTGAACTTTCAATCCCTTCATGGTTCAGCGGAATAACCTCATCTCCCAACAGGGCAAGAATCCACTGAATGGGCCGGGCAAAGGCCTGCCGTTTATCCGACCAACGCATTGATTTGGGAAAAGAGAGAGAGGTAATCAACGATTGCAGAATTTCCGGTAAAAGAGTAGCGGCAGGCTGGCCGGCAACCTCCCGCAACAACATCATATATTCGCCTTTTGGTGTATCTACCACCTGCAAATCGGAAGCATCTGCGCCTTTTGATTTAGCAAAACCGATAGCCGCCTTGGTCAAATTACCATCAGCATCATAGGCTGCTTTTTTGGACGGGCCAATCAATTCTTCACGAATGTCTTTCTGTTTTTCTGCAAGATTTTCAACAATAAGCGCCAACCTGCGAGGAGTGCCAAGAACACGCACATCTCCATGTTCCAGCCCATATTCTTCTGCTTTTGCAATAAAAGCATTTTTAAGCTGATTCCAGGCCGGTTGCAAATACCCCGCCGGAATCTCTTCCGTTCCTATTTCAAACAGTAAATCACCCATGATATACTCTCTTTTCTCCACTATATTTAATTTTCCTGTGCCGCTCCTTCAAGATGAGCAAAGGTTGAGCAGGAATTACGATAATGACGGATTGTAACAGAAAACCGCTGTAACTCATCTATTTTTTGCAGACTACAGCCGACAACCCGGCATAGCTCTTCAGCGCAAAACTGCCCTGCACCATTTTTCACCTTCTCTGAGCAACTGGAAACAGTTTCTTCAACACCTTCAATAAGATCCTCCATCCAGAAAAAACGCCGGAAAGAAACGGCAATCTCTGCCATACCCCAGCTGCCGGAAAGCTGCGACACGCTGTCGCTATCAACGCAACACGCTACTTCAGGAGAACTGATGGGAATATCGACGGCAAAGGAGACCTCTGCATTTTCACCCAATTTTTCATTCAACGACCCGCATACCCTGCACTGATACCGCTGCATCCCCCTTTTGCCCCGATAAAAAAAGGGAAAGAGTAATTCAAGATGGGACGACTGGGCATCCAGCCGCTGTTTCATTTTTTCCAGAACCAAAGGAAATGCGCCAAGATCAAAATCCCCATGAAAATCATTGAGGATCTCGACAAATCGGCTCATATGAGTGCCCTTGAAATGCTGGGGCAGATTGACATACATATTGGCAACGGCAACGGTATGTTGCCGGCCTTGCGCCCTATCCCGCAGCGTTATCGGATAGCGAACCGTCTTTACACCAACTTTCTGGATGTCGATTTTACGGCTATCCGCCAGATTTTGGATATCTTTCATTACTGTATCGAAGGAGAATCACTGACCGTGGGATTTCTCCAGATTCTCTTCAGCAGTTTTACAATCAATACAAAGAGTTGTTACCGGCCTGGCTTCAAGCCGCTTGATGCCAATTGGCTCTCCACACTCCTCGCAAATACCAAAAGAGCCATCTTCAATGCGAAGCAGAGCCTCATCAATCTTATTAACCAGCTTACGTTCACGGTCGCGGATTCTCAGCTCAAAATTTCTTCCCGACTCCAGAGTAGCCCTGTCGTTAGGGTCGGGCACATTGCTGGTATGCCCCATCTCTTTGAGTGTTTTCCCTGCTTCTCTAATGATCTCTTCTCTTGTTTGCAGCAACTCTGTTTTGAAGAAATCAAGTTTTTCCTGCTCCATTCCATCTCTCCCGAAAAAACATCAAAATTCCTGCTGAAACACTGCAATATCTGTTACTTATACTTTATTTTTACGAAGAAACACCCCGCTTTTGCCGCCGCTTTTTTCCTCAAGGCAAATATCACCAATAACCATAGTCTTATCCACCGCCTTGCACATATCGTATATGGTCAAGGCCGCTACAGAGACCGCCGTCAAGGCCTCCATCTCAACCCCTGTTTTTCCGGTAACTTCAACGGTGGCAATGATTTCGACCCGATGCAAATCATCAACAAGAGAAAAATCGACAGCTATTTTACTAATCGGTAAAGGATGGCAGAGCGGAATCAAACCAGAGGTTTTTTTGGCAGCCATAATACCAGCAATACGGGCAATACCAAGCACGTCTCCCTTACTCATGCTGCCCGTCTTTACCTTGCTGTAAGCGGCTTGAGACATGGTAATCCAACCAGAGGCGACCGCCTTGCGTGCGCTCTCTTTTTTGCCTCCCACATCAACCATGTGGGCATTGCCATCTTTATCAAAGTGGGTGAGTTCAGCCATAAATTTACCCTCAATCTACGCTCTATACCCTGCTATTTTTTGCCTAAAACTTCATTGAAAATCTTTTTGAAAAAACCTTCTTTTTCCCGCTCCTCGCTATCTTCGTGGCGCAGCTCGGCAAACTCCTGCAAAAGCAGCCGTTGGTCTTCGCTAAGATTGGTTGGTGTCATCACCTGCAAGGAGACCACCATATTTCCCTTGCCGCCGCCCCGCAGGCTGGGCACACCTTCACCTCTTAAGGTAAACATCTCTCCAGACTGGCTACCAGCAGGGATAACCAGCTCTCGCTTACCATGAATGGTAGGCACATCAACAGTTACTCCAAGTGCTGCACTAACCATCGGAAGCGGAAATACGCAGTAGATATCGTTACCTTCCCGCTTGAAAAATTCATGCTCTTCAACGTAGATAACCACATAGAGATCGCCAGACGGCCCACCTCTGCGCCCACCTTCTCCCTCACCACGCAGGCGCATACGGGCACCATTATCAACACCGGCAGGGATTTTCAACGAGACGGTCTTGCTCTTTTCTCGCAGGCCCTTGCCATTGCAGTCATTACAAGGGTCGGTGATAATCACCCCTTCCCCCCGGCATTTCGGGCAGGTGGTGCTCATCTGAAAAAAGCCCTGGGAACGGATAACCTGCCCCCGACCATTACAGCCCGGGCAGGTCTCCGGCTTACTGCCAGGCCGCCCTCCGGTACCATCACAAGTCCAACAGGTTTCGTTTTTACTGAGGCTGATCTCTTTTTCTACGCCATGCACTGCCTCCATAAAGGAGATCTCCACATCATAGCGTAGATCATTGCCCTGCACCGGCCCATTACGGCGTGCCTGCGAACGCCCCCCGCCAAAGCCAAACAGATCGCCAAAAATATCACCAAAGCTGGAAAAAATATCCTCAGCACTGCCCGGCCCGCTATAACCGCTATTTTTCAGGCCGTCATGACCGTAGGTATCATATATCTGGCGTTTTCGCTCATCGCTAAGCACCTCGTATGCCTCGGTACAGGCCTTAAACTGCTCTTCTGCTTGCTTATCCCCTGGATTTCTATCGGGATGATATTTCATTGCCAGCTTGCGATATGCCTTTTTTATCTCCGCCCCGCTGGCACTTTTGCTTACAGAGAGTGTTTCATAATAATCTAGCGTCATTTTCTGCCACAACTACTTCAGGATTGGGTAACATTGTTTGTATATTCTGCAGACACTGGAATTATGCCGCCGCAGCAACCTCTTCAGGAGAATCATCTTCTTTTTCTTCAACCACTTCTCTGGTGAGGTTATCGACATTATCAAAGCTGACTGCACCATCAGCAATCTCCCGCAGAGTCATAACAATCTCCTTGTTTTTTCCCTCGGCCAGAAAAGGTGCACCCTGGCGGTGTTGGCGAATCCGTTTTACCGTAAGATGGATAAGGTTAAAGCGGTTATCATCACCAATAGTTTCCAGACAATCTTCACATGTAATTCGAGCCATTACTACTCCTTTATGTTGATAAAAACAGGTGTTATTTCAAATTTAGATAAGGGTGTAAGCCAACACTAGGCAAATGGATTATTGAGCAGCAGAGTCTGCCTGCGATCCGGCCCCACCGAGACAATATCGGCAGGAGTCTCGGTAATCTCTTCCACCCTCTTGATATAATTTTTTGCCGCTTTCGGCAGGGCATCATATTCGGTTACCGCCTCAAGATCTTCCTTCCAGCCTTCAAGGCTTTCATAGACAGGAGCCATCTGCTCCACTTCCCTGATATTTGATGGCATAGCTGTCAGTTTTTTATCGCCCAACTTGTAAGAAGTGGCTACCTCCAGCTTCTCCTGACCGCTAAGAACATCAAGCTTGGTGATGGCAAGACCGGTTAAGCCATTAAGACGCACTGCATCAGAAACAACCACACCATCAAGCCAGCCACAACGACGAGGACGCCCGGTAGTAGCACCAAATTCATGCCCCTTCTTTTGCAGTTCTTGCCCAATGCCATCACACAACTCCGTGGGGAAAGGCCCGGCACCAACTCTGGTGGTGTAGGCCTTCATAATGCCGATAACAGCATCAATATGGCAAGGGCCAAAGCCAGTACCCGTGCAGGCGTTGGCCGCCACTGTATTTGATGAAGTAACAAAGGGATAGGTGCCATGGTCCACATCAAGATGGGTGCCTTGCGCCCCTTCAAAAAGGATATTCTGCCCCGCCTTTCTCGCCTTATCCAGGGTTAACGAAACATTACCCAGATAGGGCAACAATTTTTCACCACAAGCCATCGCATTTGCCAAAACGGTATCGTAATTAACAGGTGCCTCACCAAACTTCTTCTCAAGCAGAAAGTTTTTCTCCTCTACCGCCACCTTCAGTTTCTCTCGAAACAGGGTCTCGTCGGCAAAATCTCCAGCCTTTAACCCAATTCGACCAACCTTATCCATATAGCAAGGACCAATACCGCGCCCGGTGGTGCCAATTTTTTTCCCTTCGGCAAGGGCAGCCTCTCCGGCTTGATCGATTCGAGCATGGTAGGGCATAAGCAGCTGCGCACCTTGGCTGATCATAAAACGCTCCGGGGTAACAGCCAGCCCTTTTGCCGCAAGTTCTGCCATCTCTTCTAAAAGCACGGCAGGATCAAGCACCACACCATTGCCGATCATGCACATCTTGTTATCGTATAAAATTCCAGAAGGAATAAGATGAAAAATAAAGGTCTTGCCATCAATCACCAGCGTATGTCCGGCATTATTACCGCCCTGAAAACGCACCACATAATCGGCATATTTGGTCAGCAGATCAACAATCTTTCCTTTTCCTTCATCACCCCACTGGGTTCCTACCACGATGACACTCGACATCCATGATCTCCTTTGATGGTTTTCGCTGCCAGACTGCTTGGGTGGCATAAAATAAATAATTCAGAAAAACGTCAGAAAAGAGAGGAATATAGTAAACCTATGCGCCAATGTCAATTAGCGTAATTGATCTGGCAGAGAACGTTTTTCTATTTTACCTTCATTGACAGTAAAAAATAAATACCGTACTATTGGTTTTTGTTGATATTTTATGCGAAAAATGCCCTTTTACAGGACCGCTCCAACCGCTTCTTTTTCTTTGGTGAAATTGTTATGTTTGGTATTGGCTTGCCGGAACTTCTGGTTATTCTGGCGGTAGCACTCATCGTTGTCGGGCCGGATAAACTGCCCGATCTGGCAAAAAACCTTGCCAAAACCCTTGCCCAACTCAAACAGGGGGCAGAAGAGTTAAAGACAGAGCTTACTGATGCGGCAAAACCACAAGAGCTGCTGGATGAAATTACGCCAAACCTCGAAGAAGCCGCGCAAAATATCAAAGAGACGCTAAAGACACTGCCACCATCTGATTTAGCCAATATCCCAGAAGAGATGCGCCAGCTGGCCGATAGAACCATCCGGGAGGTTGAGGAGGTGGCACAACCAATACAACAATCTGTAAAAGAGCTAACAGAGGCGACAGAAGAGACAACGACACAGACGGAAACAAAAAAAGCCGTCATACAGAAAACGACAGAGACACAAGGGTAGAAATGGCGAATCTTCCTCCATCTACCTTTCTCCCCGCACTGGAAAAAGGGCTTGCCTTTTTTCAGCCGCACCACCAGGAGTTGCGCCGACGTCTTTTAATCATCCTTGGGGCAATGGCTCTCTGCTCTATCATTGCCTACTTTTTTGCAGAACCTTTAACAAAGTTTTGCATTGCACCGCTGATCGCCTCATCGCCTCTTGTTGACAAACTGGTCTATACCAACCTGCCCGAGGCATTTATCGCCTATCTCAAAATCGCTGTTCTGGCGGGAATCATCACCAGTATGCCGATAACACTCTATCAGATATGGGCCTTTATCTCTCCAGGGCTGCACAAAGAGGAGCAGCGCACCACTCTCACCATCGCCCTCTGGGCGAGCCTGCTCTTTGCCGCCGGAGTCGGTTTCTCCTTTTTTGTCGCCTTACCCCAGCTACTCAAATATTTTATGAGCTATGTTAGTGAAGGGCTGGTTCCTTTGCCCAAATTTGGAGCCTATCTCCACTTTATTGCCAAGTTGACCATCGGCGTAGGCCTTGGCTTTGAGATCCCCTTCTTGATGGTTATGGCAAAACGGATCGGTATCGTTAATAAAAACTACTTTACCAGCAAACGCCTGTGGTTTTACGGAATCATTATCGCCTGCGCCTTTCTGCTGGCATCTGGTGATATTGCGGCAACTATCCTACTCTCTCTGCCTCTTTTTCTCCTCTATGAAACAGGCAATGCCGCTGGCCATTTTTTTACTCCCCATAACAAAAAGCGCAAAACAAGCTAATTTCTGCAAGCCGCAAGCGAAGACTTTGCCGCCGCATCTCGCAGCTTGCGCGACCTTAGGCGGAAAAGTCTTCTCTTGCGGCGCACAACCATGCAAACATACTCCCCCTTTCCCCCACAAGCCTTAAACCCAATCACCCCACCTCCTGCTTAAGCAGACAACAAGAGATCCTATAGCGTGCCCGCCCAGCATCGTCATATTCGATGGTATCAGGCTGCAGCAGCTTGTTCATCACGCAGCCCTCATCAATATTCAACCCAAAAAAGTTTTTCTCCCGCAAACCCTCTGTGGCAATCAACCGCCCCTGTCCAATTTCATAATTATGCAGGGGATAATCCTCACAAAGCGGGCATTGATACACCCGACCATTGGGAAACACAAAATAGTTCTCCGCCACATTGCCGGCACACTCAAATTTTTCGCCTTCTTCCAAAAAAACCTTGGGATAGGTAACATGAATACCCTTTCCAGCAATATCTGCGGCAACACCCGGCACCGTTGCCAACCATTCCGAACGGCTCACCCGGCTGGTTGCCTCGCTGTCTGAGGCGGCAGATTTCCCCCGCAAACCCAACACCTGAATAAAGAATTTCTTAACACCCAGAGATTCCAGCAGATCACCCATCCGGTGCAGATGGGCAATATTTTTCCGGCTCACCGTATAGATAACACTCACCGAAAACCCCTTTACTATCGCCCGGCGAATATTGGTCGTACATGTCTCAAAAACCCCAGCACCCCGTATCGGATCATTGATAATTGCATCGGGGCCATCAAGACTAAAGCTCAAAAAATCAAGCTGAGCCGGAGTTACCTTTTCCAATAAGTGATGAAAAAGATAGCCATTGGAATCTACCGTTGTTTGAAAACCCAGCTCCTTGGCAAGAATAATAGATGCCGCCAGATCAGGATGCAGGGTTGGCTCCCCACCAAGAAAAATCACATTACTTGTCTTCTCTGAATCGGCAAAAAGCCTCAACCAGTCGGCAATCTCCTGCCTATCAAGCTGCCTGCTGCCATGCTGTTCCCTATTTATATAGCAGTGCTTGCAGGAGAGGTTACAGGCGGTGAGAATATGCAGAAAGATATTCCTCTCATCGGCCTTAAAACGAATTGTTTTTGGGATATAGGTATTCATAAAACAGCACCTACTTTTGCATAAGGGTATAACGGGCAAGATAGCTCTCCTGCAGATAACCACCCTTGCCGGAACAGGAAAAAAACTGCTTAAACAGCTCAAGACTCTGCTGCCGCATTACTCCGGCAACAATTTTTACCGGCATATCGCGATAAAGAGGCGCAAGAGAGCGAAGAGGTAGATTGGTTCCCCCGCCCATGGCATCTTCATAGGCATAGACAATATGACAGATACCATTGACCAGTAAGGTGGAATAGCACATCAAACAGGGTTCCATGGTGGAATAAACGGTAATATCGGCAAAATTTAGCTGCCGTTTCTGTTGCTGCACAAGGTTATGCAATCTGCGCAAGGCAACAATTTCTGCATGATCCAGCTCATTAACACAATTTTCTCCATAACCACCGCTATTTTGCCTGCAACCTTCGGCCAGGATCTCATCACCCAGAGTAATAACGCACCCCACCGGAAACTCTCCCGCCTGTAATGCAGCCTCTGCCTGCAACAAGGCTTGCTGCATAAAATGGGTATCTCTTGCTGATTGCTGCATATTGCGTTTCTCCTACACCAAGACCTGAGCAAGTTGCGCCTCTGTTATGGCATCAGCGATTTGAACCGAACCAATGACGGTGGGCAGTATATAAAAAACTTTACCAGCCTCCACCTTTTTATCAGCAAGAAGGTAGTTGCGAATTTCACTGCGGTCAAGCTGCTGCGGGATTTCTACGGGTAAGCCATAAGAAGAGAGCAGCGAACAAATCTCCTGTCCCTCCTCTGCAGCTAATAGCCCTGCTACCTCTGCAAGTCTGGCAGCAGCCGCCATACCAATGGCAACAGCCAAGCCATGAATAATGGAATAATGCGATGCCCCTTCCACCGCATGACCAATGGTATGCCCAAAATTAAGGATACGGCGTAAATCCCCCTCTTTTTCATCTGCTGCCACCACTTCAGCCTTAATCTCAAGGCAGCGAAAAATAATTTTACTAAGGATTTCCCTATCAAGGGCGAGAATCTCTTTTCTTTTCTCCTTTAAAAAAAAGAAAAAATCACGGTCATAAATAACACCATATTTTATTACTTCGGCAAGACCGCCCAAAAATTCTTCTTTAGCAAGGGTAACGAGCAATGCAATATCAATATAGACCGCCTTAGGCTGATAAAATGCCCCCAGCAGATTTTTCCCTTGCGACAGATCAACTCCAGTTTTACCGCCAACAGAGCTATCCACCTGGGCAAGCAGGGTGGTGGGAATCTGAATAAAAGGAACACCCCGCATATAAGATGCAGCAAGAAAACCGGCAAGATCGCCGGAAACCCCACCGCCAAAACCGATAATACCATCCTTTCTGGAAAATCCGGCATCAACCAGACGACCAGCCAGATCGCCCATCATTTGCAGATTCTTGCTTTGTTCCCCTGCCGGAAAAGAGAAAAGCTGTGCCTTGATATCCGCTTGTTTTAAAGATGCAAGCAATTTCTCCCCATAGAGTTCAGCCACCGTGGCATCAGTAATAATGGCATAGCGGGCGGCAAACTGCCCCTCACATAAGTTTTTACCCACTTCTGCCAAGCCGCCATGGCTGATATAGATGGGATATTCCTTTTCTTTTATGCCAACATGTAATTTTTGCATAGCCTCTTTCCAGCAATAAAAAACGGGATGCTACTTTATACCGCAGCACCCCGTTTGACAACAAGGAAAAGGAAAGTCTTTATTACATCTTATCTCCAGATGCAGCACCCTGCATCTTCACTTCAACTTTCTCTTTCAGACCACCATAATACTTCTTGAGATGGTCAAGAACCTCATCACGTCCAAAGTGATCAACGATATCAGCACCTTCAGAGAGTGCCTTACGCAGCTTGGTTCCAGAGAGGATAACCCGGCTCTCTTTCTTATGGGGGCAGGTACGCAGAGAAGCCATTCCATCACACTCATGGCAGTAGAAAGTCCAGTCAATCTTCATCGGCTTGCACTGCAGATCTTTATTGGGATCACCAGTTACCGGAATGCGGTCAAAAATTTCCTGTGCCTCGAAAAGACCATAGAAATCACCAACACCAGCATGGTCACGACCAATAAGCATATTGTTGACACCGTAGTTTTGACGGAAGGTTGCATGCAGCAGACCTTCACGGGGACCAGCATAGCGCATATCAAGAGGATAACCTGCGTTGATAACGTTCTCTTTAACAAAGTAGTTATCAATCAGAATATCAATGGCTTTCACCCGAACATCTGCCGGGATATCACCAGGCTTGAGGTTACCGATAAGAGAGTGAATCAATACACCATCACAAACCTCAACGGCAATTTTTGCCAGGAACTCATGAGAGCGGTGCATCGGGTTTCTCAACTGCAGAGCAGCAACATTTGCCCAGCCGCGCTCATCAAACATCTTGCGGGTCTCTGCCGGAGTGAGATAGACACCCGGATACTCTTTAGGATATTCGCCTTGAGAAAGAACTTTTACCGGGCCTGCTATATTAAACGCCTTCTGCCCCATTACCATCTGAACGCCCGGATGATCTTCCATGGCAACCTTCCAGAACTTGCCATCAACAGAGTCTTCGCCCTGTCCCATAAAGACCTTCTCGCACTCCCACTTTTTGTCGGCTTCAGTCATCTCATATTTTTCTTCAACCTTCATGGTGGCATAGACCTCACCATTTCTGACCAGAGCGATCTCATCACCTACGTTCATCGCATCGGCATCGGCCTTATCAACATCAAGGGTGATAGGCACCGGCCAGAAGGTACCGTCGGCAAGCTGAAAATTTTCGCAAACGCCTTTCCAGTCGGCTTTTTTCATAAAACCAGACAGAGGAGAGAAACCGCCAATACCAAGCATAATCAAATCACCTTTGGCACGAGCAGAGATCTCAATCTGCTTTAATCCAGCAGCTTTTGACTTTTCCGCCTCAAGCTCAGCACCTTCAAGCAAAGCACAAACCAAACCTTTTCCACCATGAGGAGCGACTAAT
>PDWI01007551.1_pt1 | contig 13122 bp, 9 predicted proteins | sample 1430891 | NCBI WGS metagenome assembly PDWI01 (sample SAMN01162508, study PRJNA174530) | Oral metagenome, whole genome shotgun sequencing project. | biome: Marine environment; feature: Marine mammal; material: Swab sample of the gingival sulcus; isolation source: swab sample of gingival sulcus... | reverse complement strand
ATGATGAGGACAGTTCATAGGCTTTAGCAAAAACTCTTCACCCTCGCGAGGTGTATTTATCGGTTGGAAACTATCTTCACCGTATTTTTCATAATGTCCTGATGTAACGTACAATTCTTTTTTACCCAAATGAGGTGTTATGACTTGCACATATCCGGCTTCGTCCTGCTCCTTTATCAAGAAGTTTTCAAGTCTTCGTCTCAAATCTGTTCCCTTAGGCAACCAAATCGGAAGACCTGCGCCTACTTTGTCCGAAAACATGAACAACTCTAACTCTGCTCCAAGTTTTCTATGGTCTCTTTTCTTAGCCTCCTCCAAAAGTTGAAGATATTCTTTAAGTTCTTTTTTCTCGGGGAAAGTTATACCATAAATTCTGGTCATCATTTTCCTCTTCTCATCTCCACGCCAATACGCTCCGGCTATGTTCAATAGCTTTACTGCTTTTATAGCTTTTGTAGTTGGAAGGTGAGGACCTTTGCATAAGTCCACAAATCCTCCTGATTCGTAGAAAGTGATGTCGCCATCATTAAGTTCACTGATCAATTCCAGCTTATACTCATCTCCTTTTTCAGTGAAATAATCGATAGCATCTTTTTTCGAAACTTCTTTTCTATTATAAGTCTGTTTCTTTTTGGCGATATTTATCATTTCTTTTTCGACTTTTTTCAAGTCCTCTTTTGTAAACTCATAGTCGCCAAAATCTATATCGTAATAAAATCCATTATCAATATTAGGACCTATCCCGAATTTTATTCCCGGATACAAAGCCTCCAATGCCTCCGCCATCAAATGAGCGGAAGAGTGCCAATAAGTAGCCTTTCCCTCTTTGTCTTTCCAAGTGTATAAAACCAAATCCGCATCTTCATTGATTGGGCGCATCGCATCTTGTACTTTGCCATTCACTCCGGCAGACAATACATTTCTCGCCAAGCCCTCGCTAATCTCTTTAGCTATTTCCAAAGCAGTGATACCTTTGTGATACTTTTTTACATTACCATCCGGAAAAGTTATGTTAATCATAATCTATTTTTTATAATTCTCCGCAAAAATAAAGCCAAATATTGATAAATTAACCAATGACAGTACTATTTTTATAACAATATTTGAAAAGAGACGCAGCGTTTTTCTATTTTTGATATTCCATCAGGTGTAAGCTATTTGCAAATAGATGCATATAATTTTAATAAAAAATAAAAAGTGAAAAATGAAATTGTTAAGTAAAATTTACGTGATTGTGATTTTGGCATTGATTATAAGTTCTTGCCATAAAGACCAAGATGATAAGAGCGTCATTACAAAAGATAGCCCAAATGTGGTGATTTTTGAGCAAATCAATGGAAATGTGTTTGGTAATGTGAAAGATGAAAATAACCAACCTATCAATAATGCCATAGTAACTATCTACAGTAGTACTGCCCAAACAGACGAAAATGGCGTTTTTAGTTTTAAAAATATAAAGCTCGATAAGCAAGGTACATACATAATGGTAGAAAAATCCGGATATATCACGGCTTCTGATGTTGTGTATCCCCAAGAAGGTCATACTTCCCATTCTTATATTACAATGTTTCGTCTTGATAATAGTGATTTTTTCAATTCAAATGAAGGTGGAGAGATATCATCAGACGGTGTAAAAGTATCATTTTCTCCTAATAGCATTGTAAAACCTGATGGCACAGATCATAAAGGAAGGGTCTATGTATTTTCAAAGATACTAAAAGTCAAAGATAAAAACTTTGGTGATATGATGCCAGGGGCATTGAGGGGAGAAGACAAAACCGGCAAAACTGTTGTGTTAGGAACCGCAGGAATGATATTGGTAGAGCTTAGGGATAATACAGGAGCAGAATTGAATATAAAAAAAGGGAAAAGTGCTAAAATGGAGTTTGAAATTGAAGAAGCAGATATAGCTCATTTGCCCAAAGAAATGCCTCTTTGGTATTTTGATGAAAATAAAGGTCTTTGGATTGAAGAGGGAAAGGCGCAATTGAAAAATGGTAAATATGTAGGGGAGTTGCCTCATTTCAGTTGGTGGAATTTAGATTTTCCATTTGACCCGATATATATGTGTTCTACTGTAAAATACGACAATGGGAAGCCTGCACAAAATTTAATCATACAGTTAGAAGCAGATATTGTTTACCCTGTTTCTTACGGATGGACTGGTAACGAGGGTAAAGTCTGTGGATTAGTTCCTAAAGACCAAGAAATGGTTTTAAGTGTATTAGACCCATTCTGCCATGAAGTTTTATACACAACGACCATAGGTCCCTTTGGAGAAGATGTTACTCTTGACGATATAATACTCACTTACGATACAAAATTTGGAGAAGGTAAGGTGGTTTGTAATGGAGTAGCAGAATCTAATGCGATAGTTATTATTAAAAAAGATTGGGGTGATATTCCAATTGCTGTTGATGAGACCGGAGGTTTTGATTTGAATCAATTCATTAGTAAATGCGACTCTTCTCTTATTGGCGAATTTAAAATATTTGCGTACAATCCGGAGACCAATCAAGCCAGTAGTGAAGTTACTTTGAATGCAGACGGCAATGGAGGAGAAAACATAGTATTGAATTTGTGTTCGGATTGTGACTTCAAGGTGGATATTGAAGCAGAATATGGAACAGAATGCGATCCTAGCTCCATAAAGTCATTGACTGCAAAAATTTCAGAAAGTGGCACTTACGAATACTTATGGTCAAATGGAGCAACAGAACAGACAATTACTAATTTAGGAAATGGCTTATATTGTGTTACCGTTACTGAAACAACAACGGATTGTGAAGTGACAAAATGTATTGAGGTAAATTATAATGCATCAGTTTTATCTTTAAAAGGATTATTTGTTATTAATCCATTCTGTGGACACGATAATGGTCATGTGTTTGCATTGTCAGATATTGGCGGTATGCCCCCTTATAAAATTAGTGTAACAGGTCCTAATGGATTTACTTCCAATTCACTACAATTAAAAGGTTTGGCGCCAGGAGTTTATACTTTTACCGTAGAAGATGGTTTAGGGTGTACTGCAACTCGTAAAATAGAGCTACAAGATGAGAGTATTGAAGTGTACTTTGAACAATATCCCGATTTTAAAAACCCAGATTCAGTAGTAGTTTTTGCTTATTTGAATCCAATAGATTCTTTAAGTTTACTGGAATACGACAATCGTTCGTACGTATGGAGTACTGGACAAACTGGAAATTTAATAAAAGTTGGAGAATCAGGAACATATTGTGTAACTGTAACCATATCAGATTATACTAATTGTGAATTTACAGGTTGTATAGATGTGGAAGTAGATACCACCACTGCTACAGATGAAGTTCCTGAAATAACAGGTTGTGAGGGGAATATACAATATATTGATTTTCCAAAAGAATGCAAAATTATAACAGAGACAGGAAATACCTATTTGACTGATAGTCTTACTGAAATAAATGTCTTAATTGATGGTTATTCTTTCGGAGTGATTTATCCGTATTATCCTGATAGACCTTTAATTACCATTTATATTCCGTCAATAATGTATCCAAACTCCTCACAAGATAGGGCTATTGTAATAGATGATGTGGTAAATACCGGTTGTGAGACTTGTAATGACGGTAAAATAAACTACCACTTTGACAATAGCATAGGAAGTTATATCCTTGAGAGTGAATTTGGACATATTGCTATTTACGCGGAAGATGATTTGGGAACAGATCTTTCAGAGACAAACGATAAAGGAGAATTGAACAGCGGTACTTATTATATCGTTGTTCACGACAAAAATACAGATTGTTATATAGCACATGAAAAGGTTGTAGTCCAGTAATATATTATTAACATACATCGAACAACTTGCTAAGCTATGAGTTGTTCGGTGTATATTTTGTATCGATAAAAAATGTTGTAGCATTGGATATTGAAAGAGTCATAAAAGGTTGTGTCAAAAAAGAGCGAAGAAGTCAAGATGAACTTGTTCGCATTTTTGCTTCTAGCCTAATGGCTGTTTGTAAAAGGTATTGTCAAGACTCCGACTTAGCCAATGATGCATTACAAAATACTTTTATCAACGTATTCAAATACATTGATGGATATTCGGGAGAAGGCTCATTTGAAGGGTGGCTGAAGAGAATTGCGGTAAATTGCTCTTTAACTTTGATGAAAAAAGAATCCAAAATTAGAGTGGACGAAGAAGTGGATGAGGAGATTATGCTGCAATCTGATATTCCGAATGCTTACGAAAAAATGGAAGTGAAAGAAATTATGGAATTAATTAAAAAACTTCCCGAAGTACAATATCTGGTATTCAATATGAAAGTAGTAGAGGGGTATAGCCATAAAGAAATAGCAGAAATATTGAAAATTCAAGAATCTACTTCAAGGTCGAACCTGACAAGAGCAAGAAATAATCTGATTAGGTTGATGACAGAAATTAATGGTTAATGATGTTTAGCTTTTGGCTTTTAGCCTTTAGCCTTTGGCTCATTTAATGGGTGAATGAGTGCTGAATTCAGGGTTTTAATGAGTTAATAGGGCAACAATTTAAAGGAGTAATTATCTTTGTTGAAAACATTACAAACTAAAAGCCAATGGCTAAAGGCTAACAGCTGATATTAATTGAAAATGCGCTCTGACAGACGCTGAATAGTGGAGTAATTCTTTTATTAAACATGGTGAGCTAACGGCTAAGGGCTAACAGCGAAAAAATATAAACAGATGAAATATAAAGAGTTTGAAAAACAAATAAAGGTCAAATTAGAAGGAGCAACTGAGCATGTAGATATCGACGCTCTAATACAGGGTATTCATTCTAATGATAAAGATGGTAAAAAGAAGTTCGGCTTTTGGTTTATTTCGTTATTAACTTTAGGGGTATTGATAACTTTTGGATACGGTTTTATCAAAAATACTCAATCTCAAACACCTATTGATAACGCTTCAAATATCGTTCTTGCTACTAACAATACCCGTAATACAAGAAATATAGAAACACAAAATCTACAAGTATATAAAATAGAAAAAGAAAACAAAATAAAGGGACAAAACACAAAAATACAGAATAAAGAAAATGGTTATTTCGACGCAAAAATGTCAAAAGACAACTCCAAAAATGATGTTAATATAATCAAAGAAAAATATAAACAAACAACAGATAATAATACTGTAAGGAAAAACATAAAAAACGATAAAAAAAATTCTTATTTTTTAATAAGTAAAAAGAATGCAAATAACGTTGGAAATAATAAAATTAAACCCAATAAAGTTTTATCACAATCCGATATAAATACGGATGCTGACAACTATAAAAATAAAAAATCACAACCGGTTTCAAATATTTCTATGTCCCTAAACAAAGCCATTGAAATAAAAAAAATCGAAAAAAGAGAAATACAACTCACACATTTTAACAACTTAAAAATGAATGATCCAGAATGTTATAATTTTAGTTCGAGAGCATCATTCAATTGGAAATTGGGCGTTGAACTCGGAGTTTCAAACCCTTTAAAAGGTATAGAGAACACCGGTAAGTTTAATCAAATATACGATTTGAGAGAAAAGTATGAGAAGCCATTGGAGGGATTAAGTGCTAGTATTTTTGCGAGGGGAAGCATAGGAAAAAATCCTTTGTATCTAAAATTGGGGGGTTCTTATACTAGAATTGCCGACAACCTCGAAACATCGTTCTTGACAACTAGAATGGATACTACACAAGGTATTATTTCAATTACTAAATCGGAAAATGGAGATACACTGACGATAATCACAGGAGATATAATCTCCGAAATTACCACGCAAAGAGATGTGAAGAAACATTACTATTTTCATCTGTATGATGTACCCGTTGGTATAGGCTATGATTTTGATCTTGGATTTTTAAAATTAGGAATTGAAGCAGGTGTCATACTCAACGTGTACAATGGCACAAGTGGAAGTATCTTGAAAGAAAAAGACACTTTTGTAGATGCTGATAATTCCGGTTTATTCAAAAAGAATATTGGTATTAGGTACTACGGTCGTATCAATTTGACCAAAGCAATGAGCGATAACAGCCATATACTTCTCGGTGCAAAATTCCAATATACACAGGGTACATTTTCAGCAGAAGACAATGCGATTAAACAGTCCTACAATTTGTTAGGCGTTAGACTTGGTTATATGTACGGGTTTTAGCGTTTATTTTTCGTCAATATTTGTTTTGTCCACTCTTTATACTTGAATAAGAACAATTTGTTTCTGAATATATTTATTTCAATGTTTGGTGTAAACTACAAGTTTTACAAAAGTAGATGAAAAATAAATCAGCTTTTATGTTGGCAGTAAAATTTTAGCTTGAATTTTTAGCGAAGTATTGAACAATAAGTATTGCATATTCTTCGTATTAATTTTAGTGTGGCGTGTTTGTGATAGAACTTTTAAATGGCTTGGATTGGGAACTATTTTATTTTTTTTGTGTTTGTTTAGTGATTTGAGCTTAACTGTACTAGAAAGACATCTTTGATTCGGTGTTGTTTGTTTTGTTACAGGAAGTCTTGAGGTATTAATTTATAAAATATTTAAGGGATTATATATTTCGTTATGAATTTTCCGAACGTATTAACAATTATAAGAATATTGATTGCGTTAGTTGCTCCTTTTTTCCTTATTGAGGGCGATGCTTTTGTGAGGGGTGTTATTGGATTGGTAATATTTATAGCGTTTCTTACTGACTGGTTAGACGGATGGTACGCCAGAAAATTTAATTTGGTAACTACTTTGGGGAAAATTTTAGACCCGATTGCAGACAAAGCATTAATTTTGGTTTCTTTCTCCGTATTTGCTTATCTTGATGTTATTTCTGTTTGGTGGATAATTCCAATTTTTATTAGAGAGATAGTGATAACGGTATATAGGTTTATTTTTCTTAGTAAAAACGTAGTGGTAGCTGCAGCGAAGAGCGGTAAAATAAAAACGGTAATGCAAATGATTACGCTTGGGCTGACATATTTCTTATTTATGATGAGTAAGCATTTTAGAGATTATTTTTCGGAGCATTATAGATTGGTATTATACTTAGCACTGATTCTTACCTTGTATTTTACCGTAAAATCCGGTGTTCTGTTTTTTATAAAAAATTGGAGACATATTAAGTCTTTCCATGAAATAGCATAGTACCGGATTCCTTACCTTTTAGTATTTTCACTTCTAACGTAAAATTTGTGCAACTCGTGACATAAACTATATAATTTTCGACAAATAGTTTTTATTTTAGCTTTTTGAATTTATCTTTACACGAAAATTAAACTTAGGAGTTATTTAAAAGCAGTGTTGATAGGATTATTATTAAGCGTGAAGATGGTTTTTTAAATAATCTCATGACATAAATTCTATTAGATATGCTACACAAACAACTCTTTGACCCTGAAAGTATTGCAGTAATAGGAGGCTCTAACAATACTTCTAAGCCCGGAGGCAAAATTGTAGAGAATTTAATTTCGGGTGGATTCAAAAATTTACACATAGTCAACCCTAAAAGTGATGAGATACAAGGCATAAAATGTGCTAAAAACGTGGCTGAATTACCCAATATTGATTTGGGAATTTTAGCTATTCCTGCCCAATTTTGTTATTCCGTAGTAGAAGAAATGGCAGATAAAAAAGGAACTAAAGCCTTTATTATTATCTCCGCAGGGTTTGGCGAATTGAATGAGGAGGGAAAGAAAATAGATAAAGCTCTTGTCGCACTGGCAAAGCAAAAGGATTTGAATATTTTCGGACCTAATTGTATAGGTATTATCAATCAGAATTATAAAGGTGTTTTTACCACTCCTGTTCCCGATTACAATCCTAAAGGCGTCGACCTTTTGTCAAGTTCAGGCTCTACTGCCGTATTTATAATGGAAGCCGGAATGAAAATGGGAATGCAGTTTTCCAATATTTATTCTGTGGGCAATGCCGTTCAAATACAATTGGAAGACGTACTGGAACATATCGACAATAATTTTGTGAAAGGCAAAAATAGTGATGTATTGATGATTTATTTGGAGCAATTATCTAATCCTAATAAACTATTAAAGCACTGTAGAAACCTTATAAAAAAGGGATGTAGTATTGTTGCTATCAAAGCGGGACTTACCGAAGCGGGAGGCAGAGCAGCATCTTCCCATACAGGAGCTATGGCAACTCCCGAAATTGTTATTAAAGCCCTTTTCAAAAAAGCGGGAATAATAATGTGCAATAGCAGGGAGAAAATGCTATACGCTGCCGGAATATTATATTATGGTAAGCCGCAGAGCCCAAATACAGCTATCGTTACTCACGCCGGAGGTGCCGGAGTAATGTGTGCCGATGCTTTGGAGAGCGGAGGTATGAAAGTTCCTACAATTGATAAAGAGAAGGGTGACAAGCTTCTGGAGCATCTATACGTGGGGTCTTCGGTGGCCAACCCCATCGATTTTCTAGCTACGGGGACAGCAGAACAATTAGGAACAATATTTGATTATTGCAACGATAGTTTCGACAATGTAGATCAGATAGTCTCCATTTTTGGTAGTCCGGGGCTTTTTGATGTTATCCCTGTTTATGAGGTTTTGGCAGAAAAGATAAAAACAAGTAAAAAACCGATTTATCCCGTTCTTCCGTCTCCGGTAAATACCGAAGAGGCTATCCATTATTTTGTGAAAAATCAAAATATTTTCTTCCCGGATGAAGTAGTTTTAGCCAATAATATAGCAAAAGTCTATCATCAGACGGTTAATGCAATAGACTATGATGAATATAGTGAAATACCAAAGTCCGAAGAAATAGATGATATCATAGAAAAAAACAATGGCGAATATCTCTCTCCCAAAGATGTAACAAAATTGCTTACACAAATGAACATAGAGCAAGTAAAAGAGTATATTGTCGATAGTAAAAGTAAATTGGACAGTACATTAAAAGACGTAAGTTATCCTGTTGTGATGAAGGTAATAGGTCCGGTACATAAAACGGACGTAGGAGGCGTGGTTTTAAATATAAAAAATGACGATGATGCTCGGAGTACATTCGACAAAATAATGAAAATTAAAGATGCTAAGGCGGTTTTGATACAGCCGATGATAAAGGGATTGGAAATTTATGTCGGAGCAAAAAGAGAAGATGAGGTTGGACATATTGTAATGACCGGAATGGGTGGTATTTATTTGGAAACACTCAAAGATGTAAATTACTCAATGTTGCCAATAGGGTACCAAGAGGCAAAGTTGATGTTGAAAAATCTAAAATCTTACAAAATCTTAAAAGGTTATAGAGGTGAAAAAGGAGTGGATTTGGATAAATATGCTGAAATTTTGGTCAATCTATCTGCTTTTTTGAAGAAATATCCTCAAATCAGCGAGATGGATATCAATCCACTTATAGCTACAGATAAAGATATTGTAGCTGTAGATTGCAGGATTAAGATTGATTATTAAGAGCTTTATCAGCTGTAAATTTGAAATACTCTCTTAATTAATTAATTAATTAATTAATTTGTTTACTGGTGTTAAGAATTATTTTTTACTGAAAGGCTGATTTTATAATTTAACAAATAATGTCGTTGTGAAATAATAACGGTGTTTGTCAAAAAAATTAATTAGATGAAAGAAAATAACTATAAAAAAACAAGCAAATCGGAGTGGTTAGAAGTCATTGAAAAATCCTTAAAAAGGGGAGTGATGGATGATTTTGTGTGGAATTTAGGTAGCGATGTGAAAGGGGAACCGTTTGCTCATCAAGAGGATATCAGTGATTTTTTTGCTCCAATAGCTTCAAGTCAAAAAGATAATGATTGGAATATCGGACTTGATTATAGTCTTGTTGAGCACTCAAAAAATAATGATTATTTGGTTAGTCATACCAAATTTAGTTTAAAGTCGGCAATCATAGAGATATCAAAAAGCAATGTCAATTTTGAAAAGCTACTAAAAAATATTGATTTAGAATCAATGGAAATCATATTTAATACTGCTTACGGTGTTGATTTGATAATGTTTCTAGAAAACCTAAAAGATTGTCTCCACAAAAATTATTATGACAGCAAGAAATTGAATTTTACACTGCGATTGCCTTTGAACAATCCGCTTTTGATGCCTGAGTTAAGTAAATACATTAGGGTTAATTTCCCAAAATTGAGTTTTTATGTAAGAACAGACAGAGGTTTGGCAGAAGAGCCGGTTCAATACATTACCAACATTTTCAATTCCCTGAGTAAATTTATTGAAAGGTCTCAAGGTGATAGAAAAAACATAGAATGGATACTATCTAATCTTAAGTTTCAAATATTTGCCACTGACAAATTTTTGCAAAACATAGCTACTTTAAGAGCATTCAAAATAGTTTGGAATAACTATGTGAAAGCATTTAGATTTAAGCAAATAGAACCCAAAATATTATTGGGAATAAATCACGATTTTTTGACTGAAGATGATGAAAATGATGATATGATAATATACACTGTTGCATGCATGTCGGGTGCCATTACCGGAGTACACGCTATAAATATTGCAGTAAAAGAAAATTCTTCTGATGAAAAAAATCAAATGCGAAAAGTATTAAATATTCAAAATATGATGAAGCACGAAAGCAATATGAATATAGTGTCGGACGCGTTAGCCGGGAGCTATTCAATAGAGGATACCACTAACAAAATAGCTACGGCCGTTTGGAAAAACTTGTAAGTTCAAGTTATATTAACTTGAATAGTTATCATACAAAAGCAAAATTATTGGGTTTTTACAGACCCAATTTTGCTTTTACTAAATCTAAAACGTTATCACTTTCCTCTGCAAAAATCACAGCCCCTGCTCCGGAATCAAATATAAAAGAATAGTTATTTTCCTTACCTACTTGATTAATAGCAGTCTGGATTTTGTCTAAAATAGGTTTGTATAGCTCTTCTCTTTTCTGCAACATTTTTTGCTGCATCTCCATTTCGTATTCTCTAATCTTATTCTGTTCTTGTGTTAAAGAATTTTCTCTTTCTTGCATCTGGATTTTTGACAATTTACCTGCTTCTACTTCTTGAACATAATTTTGATAGTTTGTTTGAAATGTAGATGCCATTTGCTGACCCTTTTGTAAAAGTTGCTTTTGATAAGCCTCCAGTTTAGCATCTGTACTTTTTACGTCAGGATGCAATAGTAATAACTCATTGGAATTTAGATAACCAAATTTTTGGGCGTTAGAAAACGTAGTTATAGCTAAAATCACTACAAAGGTTAAAATATATTTCAACTTCATTTTTTTCAATTTTTATTTAACAACTAAACAATTTTTGTAGACATACGAAATTAATAACGCTTATTGTATGATTAGGTTCAATATTAACAAAAAATTATACACAGCACACATACAACCGGCTCTTGTGTCAACCAAAGCCAAAAATTAAAGAGAGATTATAATTTGTATCAACCAAGTGTTTAGCCTCAGAGAAAATTGTTATGATTTTTTATCACTTTCTTCCCTAACCTTTACTTTCTCTTTCTCTTTTATCTCTATATTGGGCTTCTCAAGCTCTCTCATCTCCGAATTTATCTCAGATTTAATATTGTTTTTAGCATTATTAAACTCTCTTATGCCACTACCCAATCCCTTCATTAACTCAGGTATCTTTTTCCCCCCAAATAACAAAAGAACGAGCAAGGCTATAACAATAATTTCATTAATACCCGGACCACCAAACAACATAATAACTAGTTTTAATTCCTTGCAAAATTAAACTTATTTTACATTATAGTCAAGTTATTACAATAATTTTACTTTATAGTTGCTTTATTTAATGGGGCATATAGGCATTAACAAAAGGCCAAAAGATAATGGCAAAACACCATTAGACATTAATTAATAAGGATTTTACTCATATAGCTTCCTTCACAAAATAAAAAACCAAGTTTAAATATATATCTATTTTTGATGACGAAGAAGGCATCCATAGTTTGGGCGTTTTTTTTGTTTTTTAATGTTTATTCAAAGGTTTCTAATAGTTTTTCTATATCTTCTGTGAGCCCTTTAAGCCGTTTTTGAGCCGTTTGAGCTATATTTTTTACGAGTCTTTTAAATCATTTTTAAATTCAGCAAACTTATAGATTGTTCCCTTCCCTGTTTCTCCTATTTTATATAATAATTTTTTAGTTGGTTGATTCTAAAGCCCCAAAAGGATCAAAAAAAAATCTTTATATTTCTTCTTTTTTACCTTGTATAAAAATTTATATCTTCTCCTCTTTTTCTTGCATCCTTTACCATTTGTTGATATTCTTCAGGTAATGATGATATTGGCACAATAAATCCATCCACCATTACACTGTTAAAAAGTGGATGATTTTCTTTTTGGCTATCTGTCATGTAATCAAAATTATCCAATCTATCCATTTTGAACATCTTTCTTATTTCAGATGCCTTACTCCCAACACTTGATTTTTTTGTTCCAAAATATTCGTTCAATTCATCCAATGTAACATATGGTTCGAATGATTTGTCATATAGAAAGTTTACCTGACCAACTGCATGAACAACTGCCGCAGACCATATTTCTTCTTTTCCTCTCAATAATGGACTGGGTCTTTTTCTACTTAGTTTTCCAATTACCTTTTCAACTAACTTAAAATATTCTTCGTCCAATTTTTTACTACAAAAACCTGTTGCCAATTCTGTAATTTTACTGACTCTTTCTTTTAGTTTTTCTTTTGACATTTCTTTCGAGTTTCAAGTTAAATTTGCGCTAAGTTAATTTAAAATTTAATAGTTTAAGAATTGACATCCAAGATTATTTCAATTTCTTCATTGATTTAACCCACAAAAAAAATAATACCAAACAGAATAAATCTATTTGGTATTATCTATAGAAACCTTTGAATAAGCATTAAAAGACCCCAAACTATGGACGCTTTTTTCGTTATCAAAAATTTTAAGTCCTCACAACCACAAGGTTGCTGTGGGTTAAAATTTTCTCTAGCCTCAAACTCGCCTTATATTTTGGGTTATTCAAAGGTTTCTTTTAGCAAAATCTAAAATACTATTAAAAAAATTCTAAATACCTATTTCAACGTCTTAAACCTTGCCAATCCACACTCCAAAAATGCTTTGTAGGTCTCTACATCAGGCGTATATGCTACCGGCTTATTGAGCACCTTGCCA
>PDWI01007615.1_pt2 | contig 13123 bp, 6 predicted proteins | sample 1430891 | NCBI WGS metagenome assembly PDWI01 (sample SAMN01162508, study PRJNA174530) | Oral metagenome, whole genome shotgun sequencing project. | biome: Marine environment; feature: Marine mammal; material: Swab sample of the gingival sulcus; isolation source: swab sample of gingival sulcus... | reverse complement strand
ATTTAACCCTAAATTATTTGCTTTTTAAGACAGTACCTTCAAAGACTTGAAGGGGTGGCAGTGAAGGAGCAAAGCGACTGACCTGACGGGGTAGTATGACCTTTTTATGAGGGGGTAGGGATAAAAGGGGTTGTGCCTCCGCTGTCGGTCGCACTGACCGAGGGGCAAAATGCGGGAGCATTTTGGTATTCAAAGGATTCGGTCGTTGAGCGTGTAAAAACAGCTATTATTGCTTCATTTTGACGCTTCGACAGGCTCAGCGACCGAAGACTTAATGACCGAGTCTACACTAAAAGTTAATTATGCAAAACTCTCCCTTGGTGGGAGGTGGACACGAGCTGAAAGCGAATGGGCGGAGGGAGATTAAAAGTTATACCATTTGGTTGCTGTGCTTGTCAAAGCAAGTCGCTATGGCTTAGCCCTTGAGGACAGGTGCTGAAAGAAGCAAAATGTCATAATAAAAATTCTTTAGTAAAGAAATTTATCATTTTGCCATTTTATTCGCTTGTTGTGATGATATTAGTAACAAAAAAGGGCTGTATTTGTGGAAAAAATGAAGCTTTGTCCTTGTTTACACTGATTATTTTTCCTATCTTTGGGACGATTATCACTATGCTCTGCGTAGTGTATATCTAATTGGATTGTAAAAAGAATAACTGTTAAAAGAAATTATAAACAACTGATTTATGAGGATTAAGCTTAGATTATGTGTCAGCTTCCTTGTTCTTCTTTGTTCGATAAGCTATGCTTTGCCAACCTTCGCTCAGAGTGGGGAAATTGTGGCTAAAGGTATCGTCAAAGATGAAACAGGAATGCCTGCTATTGGAGTTACCGTAATAGAAAAAGGTACGCAGAATGGTGTCGCTACTGGATTAGATGGGGACTTCCAACTAAAAGTCAAGAAGGGGGCTATGCTACGCTTTAGCTATATTGGCTACACAACCATAGAGATGAAAGCATCAACAAAGATGCGTGTGAAGTTGAAACCAGAGAAGACAGCCCTTGAGGACGTTGTCGTAGTGGGGTATATGCCACGTAAGGTAGCCAATACCTCTGCTTCGGTTGTCAAGGTTAAGGGTTCTACACTCGCATCGCAACCTGTGGGTAACCCTCTTGATGCGATCCAAGGTAAGGTCAGCGGTCTGCAAATATCATCTGTATCGGGTGAGCCATCTGCAGACTTGGAGATTAAGCTACACGGACAGGGTTCTTTCCGTGGCGTTTCTGCTCCTTTTGTCCTTGTTGATGGTGTGCCATCATCACTTCGCAACATTCGTGCGATGAACCCTAACGATATTGAGAGTATGCAGTTTCTCAAGGATGCGGCGGCAACGTCAATCTATGGGGCAAGAGCTGCCAACGGAGTTATTTATATTACGACTAAGCGAGGTTCGTCGGAGGGAGATGCTAATATCTCTGTTCGCACGCAATATGGTTTCTCAACATTGGCGAATACTGATTACTTCGATCAGCTAATGTCAGCAGACGAATTGCTTCGCTACTACGAAAAGACTGGTATCTATAAAAAAGAAGGATTGGATCGCTTGCAGAAGAAGCTATTCCAAGGTCGTGATTTCTCTTGGTACAAATACGTTTATCAGCCAGCCTCTATGTACACGGCTGACGTTTCTATCTCTGGTGGTACTCGCAAATTGAACTATTATATCTCTGGTGGTGCTTTGAGCCAAGACGGTCTAAAAGCAGGCTCAAGCTATAAGAAAGCTTTCGGACGTATCAATCTTAATTCTAAGCTAAATAGATATGTTGATTTAACATTGAATACATCTGTTTCTTACGACAAATCAAACAAATCGCCATTTGGTGGAAGAAGTAGAAGTGGTGGAGGTCTTGCTGTCTTGAACTCTCCTTATTTCTCGCCTTACGATCCTGAGACTGGAGAAGAGATGAACTATAACCCTGCCTTTGACATTGTCTCGCCTAAGCATATGATTGAGACGCACCCATCAGCTGATGAGAGTGCTCTTGTTACGACTAATGCAACAATCACGATTAGACCTCTTGAGAACTTAATGATTCGTTCGCTTGTGGGAGCTGATCTGAGCTTTAGAGATATTACCGAGAGAACATTGCCAAGCTTTGAAGCAGGTAACGGTATCGGTGGAGCAAGACGTGGAACAGGGAAGGCAATCAGCCTATCAACAACGAATACAGCGACTTATAGCTTTAATATTGGTCGTAATGGATTTACTTTCCTTATTGGACAAGAGTATTTGGATACTGAAGGTTCAGGGATTAATGCTTTGGGTTCAGGGCTAACTGACGATCGCCTTTTCTTACTTTCGCATCTAACAAAGGATAAGGAAGTGGCAGAAGAGTTGAATAGCTTTGCCAACCTATCTTACTTCTCTCAGTTCTCTTACGACTTTAAGGAGCGTTACTTCGTGGACTTAGTCTTGCGTAATGATAGAACTTCGGCTTTCTCTAAAAAGAATAGAAGCGGTATTTTCTGGTCTGTTGGTCTGCTATGGAAAGCCAAGAAGGAAAAGTTCCTAAGAGATGTGAAGTGGCTAAACTCATTAGACATTAAGGGAAGTTATGGTACACAAGGACAGCCAGTATCGTCTAATATGAATAACTTCTATGTCGGAAGAACTGGACAGAAAAATGGTTCGATGGGCTTAGGCTCTCGTGCCTTTGGTAACCCAGACTTGACTTGGGAGAGTCAAACTAAACTAACGCTTGGAGTGAAGGCTCGTATGTGGAATAGGTTTGAGTTTAACTTAGAACTTTATAATCGTCTGACAAAGGATATGCACTTTGATAGACAAATCCCAATGTCTAAGGGTGTTGATAAGATAATGTCTAATGGCGGAAGCTATAGAAACCGTGGTATCGACTTGCAACTTCAGTGGGAGGCTCTAAGGCATAAGGACTACTCTCTGTCAGCTTATGTCAACTTCAACTACAACGAAGATGAGTTGCTTTCGCTCTATGGCGACGACACACAATTCTACAATGGTTATGAGGGCTATGTCATCGGTCAGCCAATTACTTACTACTTACCTATATATAAGGGAGTAAATAAGAATACAGGTAAGCCAGAATGGTATAAACCTGGTAAGGATATTACACAAACGAGAAAAGATGATAGTGCTATATCTACAGAGTATTCGGCTCGCCTTGAGCAGAATACAGGCATTGCCGTTGGTACTCCATTTACTGGAGGTTGGGGGCTGAATGCTCGTTGGCATAGCTTCTATATGAGGGCTGACTTCTCTTTTGAACTTGGCAAGCATACGCTTTCATTTGATAAGGGAGAGTTTGAGAATGATGCTCGTATCAGAAACAAAGATGGTAACTGGAATGGCTCTCGAAACCTTTTCGACTATTGGGAGAAACCTGGTGATGTAACAGAGTTCCCTTCGCTTGAGTACGTGCGTAGTAATAACCACGAGAGTACTTATCAAGACACAAAAATGCTTGAGAACGCTTCGTATATGCGTATGAAAACCTTTACGCTTGGCTATAGAGTACCAAAGAAGCAGTTGGATAAAGTTAAATTCCTCAAGAGAGCTAAGGTTTATTTCACTGGGCGTAACTTGCTAACCTTTACCAAGTATAGAGGTAGCGACCCTGAAATCCCAGCAGGCTTAGGGGCTAACCCAAATACTAAGCAGTTTAGTGTCGGTCTTGAGCTTAATTTCTAAAAAAAGAATACGATGAATATGAAGAACAATATAATTAAGATATTTGCTTTAGCAATTAGCTTTATGACGCTCGCTCAGAGCTGTGATTTGGATAGAAATCCAAAGGATCTAATCGTTCTTGACGACTCTTTCAAGAGCTTCAACGATGCTAAGAAGTGGAATAACGGCTTGTATGCAACACTAAGACAAGTCTTAGGTGGCGAATATGTTGTGCCTCAAGAGGTTCAAGCTGATATGCTCAACGACTGCTACGGCGAGTATTCTACATTGCACGGTTGGACAACGAGAGTTGATGGTAGCTTCTTTAATTTCTATCAGAACTACTACGCTTTGCTTATTGATGTAAACATTGTTATCAATAAGATCCCAACGCTGACGGTCAAGGAGACGCAAAAGAGCGAACTTGATGTCTTCCTTGGGAATGCACACTTTATCCGTGCTTATTACTACTTCAACTTAGCATTGCGTTGGGGTGTGCCTTATCAAGAAGCTACGGCAGACACTGACCTTTGTGTGCCAATGGAGACAAAGGCCTTTACACTGGATAAGAAGCCTCGTGCTACAAATGCAGAGATTTATGGTCTTATTCTCTCAGATCTTGCCAAGGCTGAGAAGTTATTAGCTTCTGTCCCTGTAATGCAAGGAAGTCAAGAGCTTAGTGCAGACCTTGTCAAGGCACTTCGTGCGAGAGTTTACCTCTATATGGACAAGATGGATGAAGCACTCAAAGAAGCAGAGGGCTTGATCAAGTCTGATACTTATCCGCTTATTAAGCCATTGCCTGTAGGAGCTGTTGATCCAAATGGCTTTGATAATCCATTTGTGCAAATGTGGCATTTAGATAGTGGGGTAGAGCAAATCTGGCAACCATTTATCAGCAAGCCTGATGAATTGCCAAAGACTATCCAGCTCTATGGTGCTGACTTAGACTCTTGGAAGGCTTTTGCGAGTGTTGTTGGTTCGGCTAATGTCAACAACCCTGCTTACCTACCAACAGGAAGAGTTGTTTATGATCTGTTTGATGTTAAGAATAGTAAGGACAGACGTATCCCTGCATACTTTGAAGAAGCTTGGCTGACGAAGACTAAGACTATGACGAAAGCTAAGGCTTTTGTTATCTCAAAGTTCAAAGGAAATCCTAACTATGCTAATATCAACACTGTTCCTTGGGGTGGTTACCGACCTAATGGTATTCAAGCACCTAAGCCATTCCGTATTGCAGAGCAGTATCTGATTGCTTCGGAGGCAGCTTACAACGTTGGTGATAATGCTAAGGCTCTTAAGTACCTTAATGAGCTGAGAGCTTCACGTGGCTTGGATCCTGTCAAGGCTTTTGCTTATGAGCTTGAGAAAGCTATCCAAGATGAGCGTGCAAGAGAGCTTGCTTACGAAGGCTTCCGCCTTTGGGACTTACGTCGTTGGCACTTAGGCATCAATGGTCGCCCAAGACAAGGAAACCAAGATGTCGTAAATAAAGAAGGTTATGGCAAGAAGTTCTTAATCCCAAATGAGTTCTTCTCTATTCACGACTACACAAAGCTTGTGATTAAGCCTAATAACTATAAGTTCGTTTGGGCATTCCCTTATAATGAAGTAACGAAAGTAAATAAAAACATCGTTCAGAATAAAGGCTGGTAGTGTTTTTATTTAATGATTAGATAAGTATATATTATGAAGAAAAGAAATATATTATTTGGGCTTTTTCTCTTTGCAAGTGTCTTTGCAAGCTGTGAGAAAGATATCGTAGATAGCCAAGAGATCGTTACGTTTAGAAGCGAGGTCAGTGCTTTTACGCTTGATCCCGATCACCTAACAATGTCAACGGAGATCGTCGTAACGGGCGGACACGCTTGGTCTGTCGTTGAAGGCTCTTATGCTAAGTGGCTAAGCGTAAGGAAGAATGGCAAAAACGTCATCGTCGAAGCAGAGGCTTACGATGGTTATAAGCGTAGCACAGAGTTTGTGCTTCAGACGCTTTCAGGGAGAAAGACATTCTCTGTAGAGCAGTATGGGGCAGGGGCTACCCTAAGCCTTGAAGGAAATACGAGAAACTATTACTTCAAGAAAGAAAAAGAAACGATAGAGATTAAGCTGAAGACCAATACAAGTGATTGGACGGTTCAGTCTTTGGATCAAGAGCCTTGGTTGAGCTGGGATAAAGATGTGAAGAATAAAATTCTTTACCTATCTGTCAAAGACTTCAAGAAAACTGATGAAAACTTCCGTACGAATAGAAGAACGTCTATCTATATCTCTGCTGGGAACAAGCACGTACGTCTAAACATTACTCAGTCTGGTTGGGTACAGTTTGGCGATCCTATCTTCTTTGCAGAGAACACGCCTCGCTCAAAGGTTCTTGAAGAAGAAAACAAGCGTGGAAATACTCGTATTCTTGAATACGATAAGAAATTTTGGCCTTTTAACGCTCCTGGAGATAAGCAGTATATGGCTGTTACCAATAATGGCGAACAAGTCGGAATGACTATTTATGGCTTTGACCGTGGGGCGAATAATGAGTTATTTGATGGTATTATCTTCCTTAGACCCCAAAAAGAACGCTTTGATGAAGATGTGTTCAGAGAAGCAATGGCTTATAAAGGCTTTAAGCAAGGAAGTCTGCCAAGTTATAATTCATTCTTCGGTAAAGCAACTGCAGCCTATTACAAGGAAGAAGCTGACAATACGCACATCTATATCTTGTATAATGGCGATGACGCTAAATACAATAATAAAGATAAAGGTCCATTTATCAGCTGTAAGCTGGCAAGCAACAAGCTTGAGGTAGAAAATGGTAGAATGACGAACTTCCCTGTTCGTAATACGTCAAGAATGGACGATCCTACCTATAAGTTGGAGCAAATCATTGCTTACGAAGAGTCGCAAGGAATGGAAATTGATACTGATAGTGAGTTTACTAAGCTTAATACAGCTTATCCTCCAGTTAAATATACAACCTTAGCCTTTAAACCAAAGAATCCTTCGGAAGCAGATGGAGCTTTGTTTATGGTAATCTATTCTTTCAATTATCCAGGGGTTGATGAGAGTGGAGACTTTAGGTTCCTTTCTGGAGACCCTGAGTTAGCTGGCTCTTTTGGTCGCTGTTATGTGATATACAATGGTCGTAACTATTCTTTAGATAGAGATGGTGGTGGCTTTGATGTCCTCAAGAGAGGTGTCGCTCGCTTAGCCAGAGAGAAAGGCTACAACGTCCTTCGTCAGGACTTTAGTTGGATTACGCTTTGGCGAGGAGATAGCCGTTCTGATATAACAAAAGACAAGGAATTTATTGACGTAGCGGCTGGACGTGTCGAGGGTAAGGATAAGACAACCTTTGACTATTATAGAACTAAGATTGCTCTTCGTGAGTAGTTCAATAAATTTATATTTCTTGATAAAGATATTACGATAATGAATAAAAGAAATTTTCTATATAAAGTAGGCTCATTCTTACTGCTGTCAAGTCTTCTCTTGACAAGCTGTAAAGATGATTTGATGAGCGATGTTGATACAGGACTCAAGCAAGAAGAGCAAGTTAAAGTCAAAGTACAGGAAGAGAATCCTTACTTTGAAGGAATGGCTTATATTAAGTTCAAAGACGGACAGCAACCTAAAGAAGGCTTCCGTGCTATTAGGTCTGCCTCTACAATGCTTGCTAAGTCCGATGTGAAGCTTAAACCTATTTTCGACTTGGAAAGCCCTAAAGGGCAAGCAATGTGGGGCGAATGGGCAGAAGCGATCAAGCGTGAAGGCTTAGACCGTTGGTATGAAGTTGAGTTTGACAAAGAGTCTGACGTCAAAGAGGTTGCCAAAGAATTGCTTACAAGTGAAGTGGTAGAGGTAGCCACTCCTGTGGTGAAGTTAGCTCCTGTTCAACCGTTCTATACACCTTATTCAGGAGAACAGTTGAGAGCAGATGTTGCTTCTGCTGTCAATGGTGGATATGGCTATTCAGATCCTCTGCTTAAAGTACAATGGCATTACCAAAATAACTCTGGTTATGCTCTTGATGATTTTGTCAAGGGGGCAGACATCAACCTCTTTAAGGCTTGGGATATTACTAAAGGTCGCAAAGAAGTAGTTGTAGCGATTATTGACTCTGGTATTGACCTTGAGCATCCAGACCTAAAGGCTTCTATTTGGACTGGTAAACAAGGGGAGCACGGACACGATTTCGTTGATGATAATAGATCTATTGAAGCTGGTTATCACGGCACGCACGTAGCAGGAACTGTTGCAGCTCGCAATAACAATGGCGAAGGTGGCGGTGGTGTCGCTGGTGGTGATGGTACGGAGGACTCTGGAGTTCGCTTGATGAGCTGTCAAGTCTTTGGGGAAGACGATGCCTATGGACACGCTAAGTCTGGTAAGCCTGCCGACTTTATGAAGGCCTTTGTTTGGGCGGCTAACCACGGAGCTGTTGTGGCTAACTGTTCTTGGGGTTTCTCAGCGACAGGCTACAATGACAATGAACTCTATACAGAGGCGAAAAAAGATGACTTTAAAGTGATGAAGGGCGGTATTGACTACTTCATCAAGAACGCTGGCCATAGACCTGACGGTAGTCCAGACCCTGAGGCAGAGATGGAAGGCGGTGTTGTCCTTGTTGCTTCTGGTAATGATGGAAAGAAGGATATTGATGTAATGCCTGCTTTCTATGATAAGGTAATCGCTGTTGGTTCGTTTACTTCAACATTCCAGCTGGCAAAATATACGAATACTGGTGATTGGGTTGATATCTTAGCACCAGGGGGGATAACGCCTCTTGGCTCTGATATGAACGGAGGTATCTTAAGTACTGTCCCAGCTTCTTTTGAGTCAATGTGGTTTGGTAAGCCTGATCAAGGAGGCTTTGATGCAAAGCAATTCGTTTATCCAGGTTATACTCGTTATGCTTATGCACAAGGTACTTCAATGGCAACGCCACACGTTACAGGTATTGCTGCTTTGATGGTTTCTCACTTCGGTGGTAAAGGAAGAGGCTTCAAAGCTGATGAACTCCGCAAACGCTTACTCGCTGCCGTAAAAGCAAAAGACCACGAAGATGTTAATCCTAAATTTAGAGGTAAGATTGGTGTTGGTTATATTGATGCTGCCCGTGCTTTAGATGCTAAGATTGAAACGCTTGCTCCTCAGGAGGCTCTGAATCTAAACGTCAAAGAGCTTGAATACTATGATGCCCGAATTAAGTGGCAGGTGTCAGAAGATGAAGATGCTTATACCAAAGTTGCCTATGCTTATGATATTTACATTCAGCAAGGAAATAAGGTTTCAGCTTCTACGCCATTGTTTACGACAGTTTACACAGGGGATAAAGCTCTTGGAGCTTGGCTTGATTGTGGCTTTGGCAAATTGCAGTCTAACACTGAATATACTGTTGTGCTGATTGCTCGTGATAGCTATGGCAATAAGTCTGGCAAGGTTCAGTTAAGCTTCAAGACGAAAGAAAACAAATTGCCTAAGATTGTTAATTTCCCTAAGAATGGTATCCTAATCTCTGAAAATGAACCTTTCTATCGTTATTCATTCAAAGTGGAAGACGAGGATAAAGGTCAGACGTGGGAGTTCATCACGCCTGCTCTACCTAAGGGCGTTTCTGTAACAAGAAAGGGAGAGCATCTTGAGCTATTAATTGATGTCTTAGGACAAGGTAACTTTAGCTTCGATATTGAGCTGAAGGATAATTTAGGAGGAGTGAAGATTGAAGAAATTAGATATTCTATTATTCCTCAGAAAGAGCAAGTAATCAAGGAGCAAGAGTTCACGCTTGCTATCAAGAAGAATAAGTCTATCAAGCTTACAGAACTTTTCAGCACAAGCGAAGAGTCTTTGAAGGGACTAACGCTTGCCCTAAGCTCTAACGACAAAGCTGTCGCTATGGCTCAATCGGCGGAGAATGCTGTCCTTATTAAGCCTGTAGGCAAAGGCTCTGCAACGATTGTGGCAGAACTTCGAGACAAAGATGGAGCTGTTCAGTTCAAGGCATTGCTTCAGGTAAATGTTACAGGCAAAGACCAACCAGCTGTAGAAGCGATTTATCCATCTGTAGCCCATAGTTTCCTTAAGGTGCTTTGTGCAGAGGGAGTCAAGCAAGTAGTGGTCAAGGTTACTTCGCCTCGTGGAGAGCTTTTGATTGAGAAAACGCTTTCTGTAGATGCTTCTACTCGTGAAGCGATGTTGGGGGTTGACAAACTTGTCCCAGGGGTATATAATTTAATCATTAAAACAAATGACGCTACGGTTAAGCATAGCTTCATTAAGAACTAAATAAGATTATGAAAAGTAAGCTTTTAATATCACTCTCATTATTACTATTACTCCCTTTTGCGAGCTTTGCTCAAGAGGGACGTATCCTCACGCCAATGCAGGTTAATCCAAGCGTGCGTAGTGTCGGTATGGGGAATGTAATGCTGGGCAATACTGACGAAATGTATTTGTATGTCAATCCATCTGCATTTATTTACTCAACTGATGATCTTAGTGTCGATTTTAGTTCGGAGCTATATCCTGATTCAGACAATGGTCGTTTGAGACAGTACAACCTTGCTACGGCATATAAGTTGGGACTTCATCAAGCTATTTTTGTTGGCGGACGTTATTTCGGAGGATTGACTTTCCCTTCAACATTGGCTAAGGGAGACATTAAGCCTTATCAGTGGACTGTTGATTTGGGCTATGCTTTTGAGGTAACTTCAGAGCTTGTAGCCTATGCTTCGGCGAGCTACTATCAGGACTATATTGGCACTAAGGCTGATGGTCTTGCTGTCTCGGCTGGTTTGTCGTATCAGAAAGCATTTAAGCTTGGTTGTAAATCGACAGTGCTAACACTTGGTCTGCGTGCTTTGGACTTTGGTAAGGCTGTTAAGTTTGACGACACTAAGCTCCCTGTAGATCCTCCAAGTTCGGTTGTCTTGGGTGGAGACTGGCGTATTGACTTGTCTAAGAAGCACAGCTTGACTTATGGTCTGTCTTCAAGATTCTTTACTTCTAAGGGAGCGAAAGAAACCTATGTAGGTACAGGTTTGGAGTATAGTTATGCTCGTTTGATTTCGCTTCGTGCAGGTTATGAGTATGCTAAGAACTCTCCTAATCGTCTAACTTTTGGTTTGGGTTCAACTTACAAGTCTGTTAAGTTCAACGTAGCTTATGGTCATACTTTTGACGACTATGGTGTAGATACTTTCCTTTTAGGTCTTGGTTTCTCGCTATAGGAGTTTTTAGATTTTATTCGCTTATTAAGGCGGTCGCTAAATAGGTTTTTTGCCTTCGGTCGCTGAGCTTGTCGAAGCGTCAAGCGTTGAACTATTAAAACATAGAAACGGCTGATTTTGACAAAATCAGCCGTTTCTATATTGTTTCGCTTTGCTGAATTTAGTTAAGCTGTTCTTTCAATATCCTATCGAAAGCTTCCGATCTAATAAAGCTATGTTTGCGTTTGTTGGCTTGTATTTGCTCAAGAAAGCCTAAATCAACTAACTTTTTCAAGTCGCTCTGTGCCGTCTGTTTAGAAATCTGAAAGCGACCTTCTACCCCTTTGACGCTAAGCACTCTATCAGGGTCGTCGTTCAAGAGCTTGAGTATCTGTGCTGTTCGCTCATTGATTTCTGGGATTTTTAGGAACTTCCCAGCTTGATTAACTTCCTTTTGCTTACGACTAATATATTCCTTCAAAGAGATATAAGCTTTTTCAAGCGTTCTATGCTTGTAGGTAATGAAATAGCTCAAATCGTTGTCATCAGCTTCTGTGTATAAGTAGGCTCTTTCATACTGATGTTTGCTCTCTTGTATAATCCTTGATATGGACAGATACTCTGTGAGCCAATAGCCATTCTTGAGCATATACCAATAGAATAAAGCTCTTGCCGTACGACCGTTGCCATCAGTAAATGGGTGTATCCAGCCGATCATAAAGTGAATAATGGAAGCTTTGATAATAGGATGGATAAATCTTTCCTCGTCTTTGTTGTTGAAGAAAGAGCATAAGTCTCGTAGTAGTTCCTCAATCTCTTTTTGTGGTGGAGGCGTATGCACGACATCGCTATTGGTATAATTAACTACCCTAATATCTTCATCTTCCAAGCGAAACCGACCTTCTTCATCAGGCTTATCTAAGGTGTTGTTGCTGATTAGCTTGTGAATCTCTAATAGCCTTTCAAAAGACAAGTCCTCATCCTTATTCTGAACAATATGTTGCATCGTGATGTAGTTGTTCAGAATCATCTCTTCGGATTTATTCTTCGGTTTTTTCTCTTCTCGGAGCATCTCTTTGGCATTCTTCCGAGTAGTGTTAGCTCCTTCCATTTGGCTACTGGAGATAGACTCCTCAATGAGCGAACTAATAATGTACTTTGTTTTATCTGTATCGGCAATACCAATGTTACTTCCCATTGTTCCGCCAAAGTGCATATCAAAGAGGTGTAGGGTCTCTTGGATATAGTCTGTGATGACGAACTGAAACTTGTATTTGCCAAATTGAAGCAATTTCGCATTTAAGCCTCGGTGTAGCTTGATGGCACTCCACAGCTTTTCGGTATCATAATCTTTTTTGTATTTAACTTTATCCCAATAGAGATATTGATTCTGATACTTATTGAGTAGTCCATTTGCTTGAATTTCAGAGAGTAAACGAACGATCTCATTACTTATTTTATGTTTAGGTGCTTTTTCCATCTTTCAAATCTATTTATACTACAAAGATATAAAAACGGCTGATTTTGTCAAAATCAGCCGTTTTTATATTGTTTCGCTTTCAATTCCTCTACCCTTGGCGTGAGGTGTACACGAGCTGAAAGCGAGTGGACGGAGGTGCTAAGTTAATCATTAATAATTCACCTCTCTTAATTAGTCAAAATGCCACAAATCAGAACTGTCGCAGACAGGTTTATCCAACACACTCGCTATTAAGGAGATACGGGGCTTTATTTTAAGGTCAAAAAATGACTGGGAAAACTCATTTGAGTTTTCCCGAACATTTCTAAAAGTTTTCCCAAAAACTTTTCTGACTCTTCCCAATCACTTTTCCAGCTCTTCCAAATATCACAAATCGGAACGCAGGCACAGCCTGTCTTATCCTGCCTAAATTCGCTTTCAGTCGCACTGACACCGGTGAGGGTCAAAATGCGGAAGCATTTTGGTATTCAAGGCTACTATGCAAGGATAAAAGAGGCTGTGCCATTCGGTCATTGAGCCTGTCGAAATGAATCGCATTGGTTTAGATTTTATTTGAATTTTTGCGTTTCGACAAGCTCAACGACCGAAATAAAACATAAATACAAAAGCAAGACTTAGGTAAATAGTTCCGAAATAAACTCATCAAATATTACTCTAAGTGCTTAGTAATTAGATTAATTCCCCTCCGTGGTAGAGCTTTGCACGAGGAGTTTTTTATTTACAAAGGCAATCCTAATTCTCCCTTTGAAGGGAGTCCCAGCCAAAGGCTGGGGAGGGATGACCTAATA
>PDWI01007550.1_pt1 | contig 13124 bp, 9 predicted proteins | sample 1430891 | NCBI WGS metagenome assembly PDWI01 (sample SAMN01162508, study PRJNA174530) | Oral metagenome, whole genome shotgun sequencing project. | biome: Marine environment; feature: Marine mammal; material: Swab sample of the gingival sulcus; isolation source: swab sample of gingival sulcus... | reverse complement strand
ACCTTTTACTATGTTGTTCTCTTTATTTTGCTTTCTAAACCACTGATTTATTTTAGAACGTGCTTGTGAACTTTTTACTAATTTAAGCCAATCTCTTGAAGGCCCTTTCGAATTAGCAGACGTAATTATGTCTACTCTATCGCCATTTTGTATTTCATAATCAAAAGTAACTATTTTGCCATTTACTCTAGCACCTATCATCTTATTTCCGACCGCAGAGTGAATACTATATGCAAAATCTATCGGTGATGAACCTCTAGGTAAATTTATAATATCTCCGTTCGGAGTAAATGCATACACTCTTTCCGTATAGACGTCAAGGTCTGTTTTAAGGGCAGACATAAACTCTCTATTGTCGGACATATCTCTTTGCCATTCAAGAATTTGCTTGAGCCAGTTTAACTTCTCATTAGCATTTTTTTCTATCATATCTTTAGAGCCTAGTCCACTTTTACCCTCTTTATAACGCCAGTGAGCTGCGATACCGTATTCAGACGTCCTGTGCATCTCATACGTTCTTATTTGAAGTTCAAAAGGATAACCATCATTGCCTATAAGCGTAGTATGAAGACTTTGGTACATATTCCTTTTTGGCATAGCTATATAATCTTTAAAACGTCCTGGAATAGGCTTGTAAAGCTCGTGTATAACTCCTAACACTCCATAGCAATCCTTTACATTATCGACTATAGCTCTTACCGCATAAATATCGTATATCTGGTCTAAATCTTTATTTTGATTAACCATCTTTTTATAAATGCTAAATAGATTTTTAGGTCTTCCAGCAACTTCCGCTTTAATATTCGCCCCTTTAAGAGCCGCTTCAATCTCGCTTACTATATTGTTGACTTTATCTACTCTGTTATCTTTTCTAAGAGCTATACTGTCAACCAATTTTTCGTACTCTTTAGGATAAAGATATTTAAGCGATAAATCTTCAAGCTCTACTTTAATTTTGGAAATACCTAATCTATTAGCAAGCGGTGCATAAATATCAAGCGTTTCCCTAGCCTTTTCTTTTTGCTTTCTTTCAGTCATAAACTGTAAAGTTCTCATATTGTGAAGTCTATCGGCAAGTTTGATAAGGATAACTCTTATATCTTTTGACATAGCCAAAAACATCTTTCTATAGTTTTCAGCTTGTATCTGCTCCTTATCATTTGTGTACGAAATGGCAGTAAGTTTCGTAACTCCATCGACTAGCTCTGAAATCTCTTTGCTAAATATTTCTTCTATATCTTCAGCAGTGTAAATGGTATCTTCTACTACATCGTGTAAAATAGCAGCAACTATAGACTCTTTATCAAGTTCCAATTCCGCAAGAATTATTGCAACACTAACAGGGTGAGTTATATAAGGCTCACCCGATTTTCTAAGCTGGTCTTTGTGTGCGTCATCAGCAAGTTTATACGCTTTTTGTACTATAGAAATATCATCTGATGGGTGATATTTATTAATTTTTTCAATCAATTCATTGTATAAATCTTTTTTTAATTTACTATAATCAATTTGTGTCATATACTACCTCCCAACAGATTTATTATAATCAAAATTAATACTTAACTAAACTTTCTACATCGTAATCGCCTAAGTTTTTTCTTCCATTTAAAAACTCAAGCTCTATCAAAAATACTATTTTTTCTACTATTCCACCAGCCTCTTCGATGAGGTCTATCATAGCTCTACAAGTACCACCAGTAGCTAAAAGGTCATCTATAATTACTACTTTATCACCTTTTTTAATAGCATCTTGATGAATTTCTATAGTAGCACTACCATACTCCAAATCATACTCTTTGCTATAAGTCTTATAAGGTAACTTGCCAATCTTTCTAACTGGAATAAAGCCTTTTTTCATACTGTATGCAAGAGGTACTCCAAATATAAATCCTCTAGACTCTGGCCCTACCACATAGTCGAAATCCACTCCATCTAAAGTCTTTTCATACTGTTTCACTGACTCTTGTAATGCGTCTTTATCTTGTAATAAAGGCGTAATATCTCTAAAGATAATCCCCTCTTTAGGAAAATCTTTAACGTCTCTTATAATGTTTCTTAAATCCATTACTAACTCCTTTAACCCTAGTTTAAAAGATAATTATACAACTTTGAACTTTTTAAATCAACTTTTTTGCATTTAATTAATTCAAAGGTAAAATAAAAATCTTCTAATTCATATGTTACTAACCTTAATTCACTAAAAATTTCCAACATAACAAGACATTGTTTTAAATTCAAATGATGCTCATAAATTAATTTTGTCAAATATATTCTATCTATATTTTGCTTATCATAAAAATTCAAAACTCTATAAAATCGCCTGCATTTATCGTCATCTAAAGTAAAATCTAGCTTTTCATCTAAGTAATTAACTACTTTATGATAATTTACATCTTCTAAAATAGAGTCTAACATATAATCGTCTATTTTTATATGCTTAATATACATATTCGGCTTTACTCTATCTTGCCATTTATTTATGTTAAGTGTACCAGCAACGTAAACCTCTTGTCCCTCACAAATATAATTGCTAAACTGAGCTAAATTAAAGCCTACCATCTCAAGTCCATCTACGACCATCTTCAAATGGTTCTTCTCTTTGCCTATCAAATATATTTTCTCAACTTGTCCTTTTATAGCAAAAATCGGCTCTCTATTACCTATGCCAAAAGGCTCTAGCTCTCTTATTTTTTCTATGTAAGGTACGCTAACTTCATAACTATTAACACTTTCATCTACATATACTTTAGGAGTAAGCGTATCTGTAGTAAGCACATCGTTACCATATACGTTCAGTCTACTTCTAAGCTCATCTATACGGTTTTTATCAAGGCTCATACCAGCTGCCATAGTATGACCACCAAATTTAGTAAATATATCGCTAACGCTTGAGAGCGCATCATAAATGCTAAAACCATCTATACTTCTAGCAGAACCAGACGCCATATCACCATCTATAGACAGTATTATAACGGGCTTATAATATTTCTCTACCAACCTACTAGCAACTATTCCTATGACACCCTTGTTCCAGCCCTCATTTGCTACGACCAAAATACTGCTAGAACTTATAACTCCATCATCATCTATCATAGTAACAGCTTCATCAAAAATCTGTCTTTCGATATTTTTTCTATCGGTATTTATATCATCGAGCTGACTAGCTATACTAATCGCCCTTTCATAGCTATTTGATAAAAAAAGTTCAACTCCTAGCTTAGCACTTTTTAGCCTACCAGAAGCATTGAGTCTAGGTGCAATCTGAAAGCCTATAATTCCACTGCTCATCTTCTTATCACTCACTCCACTCACTTCGAATAAAGCCTGTATACCGAAGTTTTTGCTATCCTTTATAGTTTTAAAAGCAAGTTTTACAAACAATCTGTTTTCAGACTCCAGTTTCACTAAATCTGCTATCGTGCCTATAGCAACTATTTCTATATATTTAAGCACATCTATCTTTTTACCTAGTCGTTCATTTATAGCACATATTAATTTAAAAGTAACGCCTACTCCAGCAAGTTGCTTAAAAGGATAGCTATCATCACTTCTTTTCGGATTGATTACAGCAACAGCGTTAGGAATACTCTCTTTACACTCATGGTGGTCGGTAATTATTACATCAAGCCCTATCTCATTAGCATAATCAACTTGAGAAATCGCAGTAATTCCAGTATCTACAGAAATAAGCAAATCATAACCATCTTGTTTTAGACTGCCTATAGCCTCTTTGTTTATGCCATATCCCTCTTCAAAGCGATTAGGTATGTAGTAATCTACATCTACTCCTATCTCCTCCAAAAAAGAATACAAAATGCTAGTGCTAGTTATGCCATCTACATCGTAATCTCCGTAAATAACTACTTTTTCTTGCTTATCAAATGCCAATAGCACTCTATCTACCGCCTCGTCCATAGACTTCAAAAGAAACGGTGAATACAGTGCCGATGCATCATCACTAAAAAAAGTTTTTATTTGTTCATCTGTAGTAATACCTCGTATTACTAGCAACTTAGCTATAACACGAGGTATTTTAAACTTACTAGAAATTTCCTCAACCAAATTCTCATCGGTTTCAACAAATTCCCATCTTTTTTTTATCATTTTCTGTTACTTGCTTTCTTCTTATCAAGAGCTGTTCTTATTATGAACCAAAGTGGACTAGCTATAAATATAGATGAATAAGTACCACTAAGCACACCAGCCATAAGCGGAAGTGCAAACTCTCTAATAGAAGCCACACCTAATATGTAAAGTACGACTATCATAATTATAGTAGTTACAGAAGTATTTATAGAACGTGTAAGCGTTTGACTAATACTCATATCTACAAGCTCTTTATTTGAATACTTCTTACTCATATTCATATTCTCTCTAATTCTATCAAATATTACGATAGTATCGTTTATACTGTATCCGACTATAGTTAGCATCGCAGCTATAAATGAGTTGTTAATCGGTACATTTCCTATAGAGTAAACAGCAAATACGATTAATATATCGTGTACCAAAGCTATAACGGCTGCAAATCCAAACCAGAAATCGTGAAATCTAAATGTAATGTAAATAAGTATACATAAAGCGGCAAGTATTACAGCAAGTATTGCATCTCTTCTCATCTCTCCACTTATAGTACCACTTATCGACTCACTTTCTATATCAGAAGTAGAAATACCGAACTTATCCACTAAAGCTTTAGAAAGTGCTAATCTCTGCTCTGCACTAAGACTAGTAGTCTTTACTATAAACTGGTCTGTACCAGTTACGTTTTGGAACTGTGGTGTAGCATCGCCAGTAGCATCTACTACAAGTTGTTTCACTGCTGCTTGTAAATCATCTGGACCGTTAAATCCTTCACCCTCTTTTAAATTTACAACAGTTGAAGTACCACCGCTAAATTCTATATCGTAGTTAAGTGGACTACCGTGTTTTGAATTGTTAATAGGCATCATTATAAGCCCTATTACTATTATAGCTCCTGATACTAAAAACCATACCATTTTTCTATCTATTACTTTTATGCTGATTTTATGTCTATCAACACCGTAAAATTTCTTATCTTTCATTCCAAGTGCAACTACCGAATTAAGTACTATTCTAGTAAGCACTAGAGAAGTAAACATAGAAACTATAATACCTAACATAAGAGTTATAGCAAAACCTTTTATAGTACCTGTTCCTAAGAAATAAAGCACTATAGCCGCTATTAAAGTAGTCGCATTACCGTCTACTATCGCAGAAGTAGCTTTAGTAAATCCAGACTTAACAGACGCTTTTAAAGTCTTCTCCATAGCTATCTCTTCCATTATCCTTGAGAAGATGATAACATTGGCATCGACCGCCATACCAATGGAAAGTATGATACCTGCTATACCTGGAAGCGTAAGCGTTACTCCAAATGCACTAAGTATTATTATAGTAATCGCCGCATAAAATACAAGTGATAAAGATGCAACCACACCTGGAAGTCTATACATTATTATCATAAATAGAAATACTAAAATAATTCCGATAATACCAGCTTTAACACTAGTTTCTATAGCTTTTTGACCAAGTTTAGCTCCTACTACGTTTGAACGAAGTTCATAAAGTTCAAGTGGTAATGCACCTATTCTTATGTTAGAAGCAAGTTTATTAGCCTCTTCGAAAGAATTAAGTCCAGTTATAACAGCAACACCATCAGTTATTTTAGCTTGAACAGTAGGTGCTATAAGCACTGTATCGTTATATACTATTGCTATTCTTTTGTTTAAGTTTTCTTCTGTACCTTTAGCAAATTTACTTGTTCCCTCTTTATTAAGAGTAAGTTTTACTAAAAATCCACCAGTTACACTCTGTGAGTTTTCACCTGGTTGTGCGTCTTCTATATCAGCACCAGATATAATCTGTTTTCCAGCCTCATCAGTAAATACAAGCTTACCTGGTTTACCCATATCTATTAAAACTTGCTCTGCGTTTTCAACACCTGGTATATCAACGTTTATACGGTTGTTACCTTCTGAGTAAACATCACCCTCAGTATATCCGTAATCATCAAGTCTTAATCGTAACTTATATTCAGTATCTTTTAATTCAGCCTCGCTAGGTTTTTCATTTACAGTAGCATAAGTAATACTAAGACCACCTTCAAGGTCAAGACCTAATTTAATCTTGTTAGCACTACCCCATTTACCCGAACCTAGACCAGCAACTGCCACATAAGCTACAAACGCTATAACGACAGCTATCACAGCCAGTATAATGGAATGTTTCTTTTTCATATTTCCTCCTAATTGTTTTATCATATTCGAGATAACTCACTCCCATCAACTACAATCAAAGTAAGCAATCATAAAATTTTTAGTTAGAGTTTTGTTAGCATTTTATCAATTCAACAAATAAAGCAAAACTTATTAATCTTCAAGCGACTTAGCTTTTAAATATATCGCCATTTCGACTCTTTTTCTTTGCAAATCACACCAAGGTTGATGATTTTCTAATATATCACCTTTGAAATTGTAACCATTTGCACTACAACCTCCACTGCAATAATACTTAGCAAAACATTCATTACAACCACTTTTAGCATAAACGTTGGCACATTTAAACTGTTTTGTAATATCAGTCCTTACTATACCTTTATCTACATCACCGATTTTAAATTCATCGCTGCCAACAAATTGATGGCAAGGATATATGTCGCCTTGTGGTGTTACTGCAACGTACTCGACACCTGCTCCACAACCTGTAAGCCTTTTGTAAATACAAGGGCCACCCTCAAGGTCGATATTAAAATGAAAAAAGTTAATGTCTTTACCAGCATCTTTACGCTCTATAATTTTACGAGCTAAATTCTCATATTCTTTCACCAAAGTATCAGTGTGCTCATCTACGATAGCATAGCTCTCACCAGAACAACCCACTACAGGCTCTACCGATATATGTTTAAAGCCCTCGTCTGACAAATGAAGTACATCTTCAGAAAAGTCGAGATTGTTAGCCGTAAAAGTCCCTCTTACATAATAATCTTTTCCTTTTCTATTTTCAACTAATTTCTTAAACTTAGGCATAATCATATCGTAGCTACCCTTTTTATTTCTAAAAGGACGCATATTGTCATGCACTTCTTTTCTTCCATCAACAGAAAGTACGACATTCACCATATTTTCATTTATGTATTTAGTATTTTCTTCATTTAATAAAACACCGTTAGTCGTTATCGTAAACCTAAAGTTTTTGTTGTGTTTTTTCTCTAAACCTCTAGCATAATCAACCAATTTTTTAACTACTTCAAAATTAAGCAGCGGTTCTCCACCAAAGAAATCCACTTCCAAATTTCTTCTGTTACCAGAATTTGCAACTAAAAAATCAAAAGCTTTCTTGCCTACTTCATAACTCATAATCTCTTTATGACCGTTGTAATTTCCCTCGCTTGCAAAGCAGTATTTACAAGCCAAATTACAATCGTGAGCAACGTGCAAGCACATAGCTTTTATTACAGTCTGTCTATTTTCTAAAGCCTCGTGTGAAATATTAAACTTCTCCTGCGTAAACAACTGTTCACTAGAAATAAGTTCATCTACATCTTCAAAAGCCTCATCTATACTATCTTTATTATATTTTTCCTCTAATGCCCTGTAAATCTCTTCTCTTTTTACCCCATCGACAAGCAAATTTACGACATCATATGCCACATCATCAAGCAAATGAATTAAACCGCTACTCACATCAAGTGCAAAGTTTAATTCGTCCATTTTAAAACAATGAACCATTTCGTCCTCCAAATCCAAAAAAACCCGAAAAAATGAACTGAACTTAGTTCAGTTCGATGCGTTAATCATTCAATTCTTTGTTTTCACAAGACTGATTACCAACCGTACATGACGTTTTACATGCTGACTGGCAAGAAGTTTGACATTCACCACAACCACCATGCTTAATAGTGCTACTAAGCGTTCTCTTATTAAGAGTCTTTATATGTTTCATATTAACCTCCCGATTAAATTTTTAATATCCAAAAAAAGATACCTAAAAGCTTACACATAATTTTACAAAATAAAATGGCAAACTTTCAACTGATATTATATCACAGTATAAACAAAAATCAAACAAAAAAAGGAGAAAATAGCTCGTTTGTAACAACTTGTAACATTATTAAATTTTACGTAATATTTTTTTAACAACTTTTAATGTGTTTTTACTTAAAATTTTAAAACATTATTGTAATTTTTTATTGATTACAATATACTATTTTTAATGACAAAATGAAAGGACTTTGTATGGAACATTTATTAACACCTTATGAGATTTACACTAATATGATACAAACTTCAGTTAAAAAGGCAAATACTCCTTTTATCAAAAGTTTGTTTTTAGGAATTATGGCAGGCATATTTATAGCTCTTGCTGCTATAGGAGCTATAAGTATTTGGGGAATGAATGGCGATATATCTATTAAGAAGTTTTTAGGAGCAGCCGTATTCCCTGTAGGGATAGTTTTTGTTGTAATAGCAGGAAGTGAACTTTTTACTGGAAATGCACTTATGGCTGTAGCATTATTAAATAAAAAGATTAGCCTTTCTAAATTATTAAAAAACTGGACAGCAGTTTATTTAGGTAACTTTATCGGTTCTGTATTTATAGCTTTTTTAATGTATAAAAGCGGAATATGGATACAAGATGGCACTCTAAACTCGATGGGCGAATTTTCAGTATCTGTTGGAAACAACAAAGTCGCTCTTGATTTTATGACTGCTTTTTACAGAGGTATTTTATGTAATATTATAGTAGTTTTAGCCGTTTGGACGGCTTCAGCTACAAATTCTATGATAGGAAAAATAGGTGCTCTATGGCTTCCTGTTACGGTTTTTGCCTTATCAGGATATGAACACTGCGTAGCAAATATGTTTTTTATACCAGTAGCAATGTTTCATAGTACAAATATTACTATAGTAAATCTGTTTCAAAACTTAATACCAGTAACTTTAGGAAACATAGTAGGTGGCGCTATCGTCGTACCTATTATATACTTTATAATACATTCAAAAAAATAATGCAACTAAACAAACTTGACCCTTAATTTTAACTAACGATAGGAGCGTAATTTTGAGCACTACTACTTTAAAAAATAACAACATACAAGCAAATGATGAAGAAATTGCTATTATAAGCAAAAGATGGTTTGAAAAAATAAGAATAAAGAGATTTAAGTTTACGGAAATTCGTCAAATAACATTTCTAATAATTCTTAGCATATTAACGACTTACACCACTTTTATACTACAACCAGGTGATTTTGAAAAAGTTAAAGAATTAGCAATAGATAGCGAATATATGATGCCACTACTCAACTTACTGCCTATACTATTTTTTGCACTAATACTACATTTTATCACTGGAAATTTGTATGTATCATCATCGGCAACTTACATAATTTTTACTACTATATCATATTTAAACAAAAATAAAATAATCTTTAGGGAAGAACCTTTAACTCCTGCGGATTTTATGATTGGAAAAGAAGCTTTTTCAATTACGAAAAAAGCACATTATAGCGTAGACTACGAAACTCTTATTTATCTGACTTTAGGGCTAGTTTGCATAAATTTAATTATATACGTATTAAATGTAGATAAGCCTAATAAATACGTCAGAATTATATTTACTACTGCTCTTATAATATGTTCAATGTTTTTATACCAAAAGGTATATACATCGGCAAAAATTTGGAATGAACTTCCTAGAAGTGGAAGCCTTTACAACTTAACACAAAACTATATAGATAAAGGTGTAGTCTACTCTTTTATACACCATATAGACTCATTCGGAATAAAAAAACCACAAAACTTCGATAAATCAGAAATAGATAATCACATAGTTAGTGGTACTAAAGATATAGATAGAAAAGTAATAACACCAAATTTAGTAATGATTATGGGAGAGGCTTTTTCAGACATTTCAAGACATAACTTTTTCAAATTTGACAGCGAAGAAGACGATCCTATGAAATACTTTAAAAAATTAGAAAAAGAGGCTATAGTGAGCGGTCATATAGTAGTGTCCACTTTCGGCGGAGGAACTTCTAATACAGAATTTGACGTGCTTACAGGTTGTCCTTCGAGCATGCTAAACAAAACTACTATAGTATCTTTTGAAACAGTTAGAAAGCCTATAGAAACCGTTACTAGCATATTAAAGCAATTCGGATACGACACGCTTGCAATGCACCCTGGATTCGATTGGTTTTACAATAGAAAAAATGTATACAAGCACTTCGGTTTTGATAAGCTCATCTTTGAAGACGACTTCGTAAACCCAGAAAGACAAATAGGTCTAATAAACGATAAAAGTGCTACAAAAAGGCTTATAGAAGAATTCGAAAACAAAGATAAAGATAAGCCTATATTCGAATACTGTGTAACTATGCAAAACCATGGCCCATATCCACCAGAAAAATATCCTAATAGGGAGCTAAATAAAAATTTCAAAACTAAGAAAAAATTAAGCGATGAGATGAAAGGTATCTTTTCATCATATTTCCAAGGAATAAGGGATATGGATATACAAATACACGACCTTACAGATTATTTCAAATCTATAAATGAGCCTGTCATATTTGTATACTATGGCGACCACTTACCTTTTTTAGCACCAGATAAAGGTGGTTTCAAAGATATAGATTATGGTCTTACAAACGATTTAGACGGTATGCTAAAAACATATGAAATACCTTACATAATATGGGCAAACAAGCCAGCTCTTAAAATGATGGACATAAACTACATAAATAAGCTAAAGAAATTTGATAAAAAGACTATCAATGCAAGCTATATAGGAGCTACCGTTTTAGGACTTATGAATATGGATAAATCGAATTTATTTTTTGAATACGTAAACAACTTAAAAAATGAATTTTATGTAATGCAAAGGGACTTCGCCATTGAAAATGAAAATAACGATTCAAATATGAAGCCTATATGCCCAGATAAAATAGGTGAAGATAAAAAAGGTACATATGATTTTTATAAAAACTATACATACTATAAGCTAGTGTATTAATAAACTAAATTAACCACCTTGAGATTTTGACCGTTTTGTGTTAATGTTAGTTAATGTTATAAAAAACCGAAAGGAATAGATTATGTTAGATGTAAATTTAATTAGAGATAATAGAGATTATGTAGTAGCAGCTTTACGAAAAAGAAACGTAGAGCTAGATGTGGAATTTTTCGATAAAATAGACGAGGAACGAAAATCTATTATTTTAGAAGTAGAACAAAAAAAAGCTAGAAGAAATGCTGCCTCTAAAGAAATTCCAAAGCTCAAAAAAAATGGCGAAGACGTATCTGAAATATTAAAAGAAATGTCGGTTCTAAAAGAAGAAATATCGGCATTAGACGAAAAGCAAAAGGAAGTAGATAAAAAGCTATTTGACTTCGTAGCAAAGCTACCAAACTTACCTGCTGATGACGTAGTAGCTGGTGATAAAGAAAATAACGAACTAGTAAGAGTTTTCGGAGAAAAACCAAACTTTGACTTCGAGCCAAAAGACCATGTAGAGCTAGCCACTTCTCTTAACCTTATAGATTATGAACGTGGTAGCAAACTAGCTGGAAACGGTTTCTGGATATATAAAGACAAAGGTGCTATTTTAGAGTGGGCACTACTCAACTTCTTTATAAGCGAACACTTAAAAGATGGCTACTCTTTCATACTACCACCACATATTTTGACTTATGACTCAGGATTTACTGCTGGACAATTCCCTAAATTTGAAGATGACGTATTCAAATTAGAGCAAGAAAAAGGCTATATGCAATTTTTACTACCTACAGCAGAAACTGCCCTTATAAACTTCCACAGAAATGAAACTCTAAAAGAAGACGAACTACCTAAAAAATACTTCTCATACACACCTTGCTATCGTAAAGAGGCAGGAAGTTATAGAAGTGAAGAACGTGGAATGATAAGAGGACACCAATTCAACAAAGTAGAAATGTTCCAGTTCACTACTCCAGACAAAAGCGATGACGCTCTAATGGAGCTAGTAGGCAAAGCCGAAAGCCTAGTACAAAAATTAGGACTTCACTATCAACTAAGCAAATTAGCTGCTGCTGACGTATCTGCGTCAATGAGAAAAACTTACGACATAGAAGTATGGATACCATCAATGAACATATACAAAGAAGTAAGCTCAGCATCTAATTCGGGCGATTATCAAGCTAGACGTGGAAATATGAAGTACAGACCAAACAACCAGAAAAAAACAGCATTTTTACACACATTAAACGCATCAGGACTAGCCACTAGCAGACTAATACCTGCTATATTAGAGCAATTCCAAACAGAAGATGGACACGTAGTAGTACCAGAAGTGCTAAGACCATTTACTGGATTTGATATACTTTAAATTTTAAATATTATAAATTAAATTCGCTATAATTATGTTGTGTAATTATAGCGAATTAGTATTTATACTCAAATTAAAACTAAAATATTTAGGCAGTAATTATATTTTTGCATAAATATAGAAGTCCTTAATAATTACCATTTATTTTTTAAAATCTAATTTTTCAAGTCTAGATATTTGGTTTCTTTTTCCATAAATAATAGCAATTATTTTAACGATTTTTTCATTTTGAATTTATACTGTTCCATCAAAGACCCCTAACAATTTCATCAAAACATTCATCAACATCATAAACTAAGTCAAATTTTGCCTCATTTATTCCTCTAGCCATAATAGAGTCAAACTCTTCATTTGTCATATTTTCTCTAACAGGAAGATTATTTTTAATAATATCTTCTGATATTATACAATTTATATTTGCTGTTTTTGTTTTAGCCATAATAAACACCACCTTTAATTGATACTTATATTATATGCTATTGTACTTCTTTTTACACTGCTGGTAATAGTATCAAAATACAAACTATATAAAATTAATCCCTAACATTTCACCTTAAGTAATATGTAGCTCTAGTGTATCTAAATACTTTTTTGTTTTTTTAGATATTTCTGATGTATACCAATTTTCTCCAATAAAGATTTTATGTATGTATCTAATATGTAACATAAAATCTTTTACGGAGAATTTACCTAACATATTTTTATTTTGTAATCTGTTATATACTCTATAATGAAT
>PDWI01007549.1_pt1 | contig 13124 bp, 8 predicted proteins | sample 1430891 | NCBI WGS metagenome assembly PDWI01 (sample SAMN01162508, study PRJNA174530) | Oral metagenome, whole genome shotgun sequencing project. | biome: Marine environment; feature: Marine mammal; material: Swab sample of the gingival sulcus; isolation source: swab sample of gingival sulcus... | reverse complement strand
CCGAGCGGTCGAGCAACGCGACAGCTGGGTTGCGTCCGTGTTCGACCCGGCGTCCAAAGACATCGCCAACGGTCCTCTCGCGAACGAGCGGGTCCTCGTTAGATGCAACACCGCAAAACGGATCCACTCCACCAGCCTGAAAGTTGACCCACCTAGAGCCCCCACTTGGTACGGCTCTTGGCGATCTCGAGCGAGTCACGCAGCAGGACATTGAGCCCGACCCCGACGGTTTGGGCTCACGCATCAAACGTGGCGTGCGCGGTAACAATGCCCTCCCTCGGGGATCGAGAGATGCGACACGGTCGCAAGACCCGCTCTCGGCTGTTCAACGGCTACAAGCGCCATATCGCCACCATGGCGGACCACGGTCTCATCGTGGGGGCACTGGTTCTTCCGGCTAACCAGCCCGAGCATCAAGCTACGACAGCGCTCATCGAGGACGTCCGTTGGCACGCCCCGGTCGACGAGCTGCTCATCGACCGAGGTTACCTGCCGAGCCAGGAGGTGCCGCGGCTCCGAAGCTGCGGGGTGCGCATGCGGTGTAAGCCGTGGAGAACCAGCAACCGCGGCCGTTTCACCAAGGACGACTTCAGGATCGATCTGAGTACGGCCGAGGTGACTTGCCCGGCAGGCAACGTGACCGCCATCGCCAGCAACGCCCATCAGGCCCGATTCCCAGCAAGCGCCTGCGGCACCTGCCCCAAGCGCGAACTCTGCACCACGTCGAAGACAGGGCGCAGTATCTCCATCCACCGGCAGGAAGCCCTGTTTCAGCAGCTGCGCGCCGACCAGAAGGATCCTGACGACCGTCGAGCTCTACGCAAACGAACTGCCGTGGAGCATGGGCTCGCCCGACTCGGGCGTATCCAAGGAGCACGCGCCCGCTATCGCGGTGTCCAGAAGAACACACTCGACGTTCGCCGGAATGCGGCCGTAGTGAACCTCGAGACCGTTGCGCGGAGGATGGCCGCATAGCGTTTACGTGTTCAGCTCTCTAGTCGGTTGGTCGCACGAGGTGAGCAGCGCCCTTTGGCCCGCGCCTGCGACAAGAATGCCCGACCTCAGCGGACGCGAAGCCCCGGCTCGTCGACCACCTCGCCGATGGTCACAGCACCAGCGACACGCGCGACCAGCTCGCTCTCCTGGGCGGCGGGGACGACCATCAGCAGCCCTCCGCTGGTCTCCGGAGAGAAGCAGAGCAGCCGCTGCCACTCGTCGAGCCCGTCGGCAAAGCGCACCCCCTCGCCAAAGAAGGCGCGGTTGTTGTGCGCCCCGCCGGGATAGACGTAGTCGGCGGCGAAGTCCCGCGCGCCGGGGAGCAGCGGCAGCGCCTCGAGCTCGAAACAAAAGCCGATCTCCGAGGACACGTCCCGCAACATCTCAGAGGCGTGGCCGAGCAAGCCAAAGCCGGTGACGTCGGTCGCCGCGCAGACGCCACAAGCCAGCGCCACCTCGGAGGCCTCGCGGTTGAGCTTCAGCATGCTCTCGGTCGCCGCCGCGACCTGCGCCTCGCTGGCACGATCGCGCATCAGCGCGGTGGTGATGACCCCAGCCCCGAGCGCTTTGCTCAGCACCAGCTTGTCGCCGCGCTGCGCGCCCCCCTTGGTCAGCATCCGCCGCGGGTCGACCAAGCCCAGCGCGACCAGGCCGTACTTTGGCTCCTTGTCTTGGACGGTATGACCGCCGGCGATCACCGCACCGGCCTCCTTCACCTTCTCGGCGCCGCCGCGCATGATCTCGGCGACGACCTCGGTGGGCAGCTGTGGCGGCAGCGCGGCGATGTTCAGCGCGACGATCGGCCTGCCTCCCATCGCGTAGACATCCGAGAGCGAGTTCGCCGCGGCGATCGCCCCATAGGCCCAGGGATCGTCGACGATCGGGGTAAAAAAGTCGGTGGTCGCGACCAGCGCGCGGTCGTCATCCAGTCGATACACGGCGGCGTCATCGGCGCGCCCGAGGCCGATCAACAGGTCCGGATGGGCGTCAGCGTCGAAGAGGGTCTTCAAGGGGCGCAGGACCTGCGCCAAGGCCTCGGGGGCCATCTTGGACGCTCACCCAGCGCAAGCGGCCAAGCTGGTGAGGCGGATCTCGTCGCGTGTCTTTGCCATGGCGAAGCTGACAGTATCAGCTCCACTCAGAGAGAGCCTCGACTTTTCGAGCGGAGCCCGCGAGCGTCGCCGCCCTCGGCCCCATGGGGTTCGAGTCACCAAAGGCGGCAACGGTCGTTTCCGGCAATCTAAGCAACCGAGATTACTGTTTTGTTGTGTCACACCTGGTGACGGTGTCGTGTCTTGCCCCCGAGCCCGCCAGGGTCGGGGGTCGCCGCGCCCCCACCCAATAGTTGGTTTGATTTCAATTGTTTGAAGCGACTACGCGACGGCACGATTCCTGCTTCAGTAACCAGCGTGACTAGAAAAGGAGCCACCATGGACCGTCGCCCCGAGCTGCTGTTGCTCGCTGCCCTCACGCTGTTCTTCACCGCCGCCGCAGGCTGTGGTGTCGCGACCCTAGAGGTCCACGAGGAGGACAAGGACATCAGCGAGCAGGGCGATCCGGAGGGGGGCGACCGCTTCACGCCGTTTTCGACCAACCTCCCGAAGGGCGCGGCCGTCGAGGTGGTGAAGGTCAAGGTCGGCCTGAACTGCCGCACCGGCCCCTCGACCTCCTACATGGTCGTGCGCTTGCTGGCCAACGGCGAGCGGGGCACGGTGCTGGACTACAACAGCTCCAAGACCTGGTACAAGCTCGACGTGGGCGGGGTGCAGTGCTGGTCGTACCACTACTACCTGGCCAAGGTCAGCGACAGCGGCACGAACAACGGCCAAGGCGTCGGCAGCGGCGGCGATGTCGGCTCGAGCCTCGGCAACTACTGGCATACGTATTACTACCTGGCGCAGCAGTCCGACTACCCGGGCAGCGGCTACCCGATCTACGACAAGAGCTGCGGCGTGATCGTCAGCTCGACCTCGGCCTTCTACGCGGCAGCGAAGATGGAGGGCTCGGCCAAGCTCAACGACGGCCGCGTGATCAACTACGCTGGCAGCTGCACCTGCGGCGGCCAGAGCCGCAAATGCTTCCAGGTGCTGAGCACGGCCTTCCCCTACGGCGCCGGGGCCTCCGGCAAGGCGATCATCCCGCTGCGCTCCATCGCCGTCGACAAGTCCCTGATCCCCCTCGGCTCGGCGATCTACATCGCCGAATGGGACGGCAAGGCGATGCCCTCGATCGACGGCCTCGGCGGCTTCACCCACGACGGCTGCTTCCGCGCCGACGACACCGGCGGGGCGATCAACGGCCAGCACTACGACTTCTTCGCCGGCAGCAAGGCGATGTGGCAGGCGCTCGAGAACCTGCGCCCAACCCAGAGCAGCTCCGCGGTGTCGATCGGCGGCGCCAAATGCGCCTACGTCTCGAGCCTGACGCCGACCGCGCCGCAGACCCCCAACTCGCCACCCGGACCGAGCAACGGCTCCTGTCAGGGCTACTGCGGCCAGGAGGCCCCCGGCGGCTGCTACTGCGACGATCAATGCGCGACCTTCGGCGACTGCTGCGCCGACAAGCAGACCCTCTGTGACGGCGGCAGCAACAACGGCGGCAGCAACAACGGCAGCAACAGCACCCCGCCCCCGGCCTCGAACCCCAACGGCTGGTCCGGCATGCCCGCCCCATTCGTCCTGTCCCGCGACGGCATCATCAACGCCGCGTCGACCTACGTCGGCTTCTCTTACTGGTGGGGCGGCGCCAAGCTGCCTGATCCCTGGCAGGCCAGCGGCGCGAGCAAGGGCAGCTGCTCGTCTCCAAGCTTCTCGGGCCACAGCGGCACCTACGGCGCGGACTGCTCCGGCTTCGTCGGCGACGTCTGGCAGCTCCCCGAGCACCAATCCTTCAGCGCCAACCAGCACCCCTTCTCGACCTATCACTTCTATCACCAAGAAAACCACTGGACGAAGATCAACCGCGCCACCGCCCAACGCGGTGACGCGCTGGTCTATCGCAGCAGCTCGGGCGGCCACATCGTCGTCTTCGAGAGCGTCGACCCCTGGGGCAAGGTCTGGACCTACGAGGCCCGCGGCTGCTCCTACGGCATCAAACACAACCTGCGCACCCTCGGCACCGCCTACAAAGCCCGCCAACGCCACGGCCTGCTTTAGGCCCCACTACCCCCAAACCGCCGTGCCGAGGTATCGTCAGCGCCGATGAAGCGTCGCCTCCCGCTCTTGCTCGCCCTGCTCGTCATCGTCGCCGTGGCGTTCTATCTGATCGTGCTGCGCGGTAGCGGGCCCGACCCCAAGGCTCGCGCTGAGCGCCACGAGAAGAACTCGACTCGTCGCCGAGTGAACCGCGGGCGCGATCGCAAGCTGCTGAGCCCTGGCGCCAAGGGCTCGGCCGGCGGTGCGTCGCTCGCCGCCACGATCCAGCAAGGCAAGCGCCTGATCAACGGCACGTGGGGCGCCGGGCGCGGGCAGTTCGGCAAGCTGAAGGCGCGCGAGTCCAACCCCGAAGGACCGATGAGCTTCGCCGTCGGTAAGAAAGGCACGCTGCTGGTTCTCGATCAGGTGAACCGACGGCTGCAGCGCTACGGCCCAGACGGCCGCCTGCTCTCGACCCAGCGGATCGCGACGGAGACGGCGCAAGACGTGATCCTCGATTCCAACGGCAACGCCCTGGTCCTCGATCGTCTCGGCAAGGATCCAACGATCCACGTCTACGACGCCAGCGGCGACGCCAAGGGCGCGATCCCCTTCACCGGTGAGCAGGTCGGCGAGCCGGGCGGTGTGTCGGGCGTGTTCGCCGACGGCGACGGCGTCTATGTCGAGGTCGAGCACGACAAGCTGGTCCGCGTGGCCGACGGTAACGGAAACCCGGTCTCGACCCGCGACACCGTGCCCGGCCGCCCCACCCGGGATGGCCGGCTCTACATCAAGGCCGGCATACTCGACAAGGCCACCGGGCGTGTCTATGTGCAGGCCCACGACAAAGCTCAGAAGCTCGCCTGGGAGACCGCGCTGAACCTTGGCGGCGCCGTCGTCCACATCCTGCTGCTCGACAGCGACCTGACCGGCAACGTCTACCTCGGCGCCGAGGTCGAGGAGACCCCAGAGCCTCAGGCGACCTACAAGACCGTCGTCGCCCGGCTCGAAGGCCAGCAGGGCAAGCTCAACGGCCAGCTGCTCCTGCCACCCACCACCACCGAACCAACCGAGAGCTTCAAGCCGCTCTCGGTCGGCGACGACGGCACGGTTTATCACCTCGTACATACCGCAAGCGGGCCCACACTCACCGCCTACACCTTCGAATGAGCCCGGCCGCTGAGCGGAGGGGCTGAGCCCCCTCGTGTGCAGACGTGGTTTTAGAGCGCTGACCAACTTACCTCCCGTCGCTGCGCTGGTCTGCGAAATCACAGCGGTTGTTGCTCGTCGGTTGCGTGCGACCAGCAGGCGCCCTCCTCGCTCCTACGCTGTGATTCCGCATCCTTCGCGCAGCTCGGTCCGGTATGCTGATCAGCGCTCTAGGCAACGAGGTCTGCGCTGGGTGCATACGCCCCCTGTCTCCCCTCCCATCCTGAGGCGTCATCAGCGCAGTCCTTGGCTGACGGCAGGTTAGCAGGCGACCATGGGATCGTTGCCCACCTGCCGCTGCAATCTAGAGGTTGCAGCCGAGTGGTTCTCCCCCAGTAGGACATGTAGGCCGTCGCACAGGAGGCAATGATATCAGGGATGTCGCCGAGCGCCCCCTTTGGCTCAGAACCTGCTGTACCGACGCGCGAAGCTCTATTGGCAATCGATTGGAGACACACTGTGGTGCGACGTTGGCTGAGCCCCCTTTTCATTGGTTTCTTCTTTCTGGCGACCGGCTGCACAGGCTCCCTCGAGATCTCTCAAGAAGATCCCTCCGACATCAGCGAGACCGGTGACCTGGAGGTCGACGGTCCCGAGCTCACCACGTTCTCGACCAAGATCCCGATCGGCGCCACCGTCAAGGTGTACAACGTCAAGGTCGGCTTGAACTGCCGCACCGGCCCCAGCACCAAGTACATGGTCAAGACGCTGCTGCACAAGGGCGCCACGGGGAAGGTCCTGTCGCAGTCGTCGAGCCGGAAATGGTACAAGCTCAACATCGTCGGCAAGCGGTGCTGGGCCTACCACTATTACCTCAAACAGGTCTCCGGCAGCTCTGGCCAGTCGGTCAACCCGGGCGGCGGTAGCTGCCACAGCGGCGCCAAGTTTGGCTGGGTTTACTGCAGCGCCTCCTGCCCTTGTGGCGAAGGCGAGGGCGACTGCGACAGCGACAGCGAGTGTAAGAGCGGTCTCGTCTGCGCCAAGGATGTCGGCTCGAGCTATGGTGTCCGTTCTACCGTCGACGTCTGCCAGCGCGTAAGCGGCGGCACTCCTCCGACTCCCCCGCCTGCCGCCAACCCCAACGGCTTCTCGGGCATGACCTCATCCTATGTGCTCAGCCGCAACGGCATCATCAACGCCGCCAAGGCCTTCGTCGGCTTCTCCTATTGGTGGGGCGGCGCCAAGCTGCCCAAGCCCTGGCAGACCAGCGGCAAGACCAGGGGCGCATGCCATAAGTCCGGCGGCCACTACAGCCACAGCGGCAGCTGGGGCGCGGACTGCTCGGGCTTCGTCGGTGACGTCTGGCAGCTGCCGGAGCACAGGTCCTTCGAGAGCAACGCGCACCCCTTCACGACGTACAGCTTCCGCTACAGCACGACCCATTGGCGCAACATCAACCGCAGCTCCTGCCTCCGGGGTGATGCGCTGGTCTACCGCGGCAGCTCCGGCGGCCACATCGTGATCTACGCTGGCGGCGACGCCTGGGGCGCGGTCAAGACCTACGAGGCTCGCGGCTGTAGCTACGGCATCGTCTACAACACGCGCACCCTCTCGACCTCTTATAAGGGTCGGCGCCGCAAGGGCCTGTAGCCCGGCGGCCCCCGTTCTCCCGCCTGCCTCCCTGCGCCTTTTCTGCGCACGATCGCCCCCGCCCCTCTCAAACCTCTAGCTCAGTCTGTGAGACCAGCAGATCGCTCTCGCCGAGGGGCGCCGCGTTCATGATGAAATGCCTGCCATCGAACTCGTAGCGCAACCGCACTCGCGTCCGCTCACCTGAGACGACCGACTCAAGCGCCTGCTTGGCAGGCTCGGGTAACGTCTTCAGCTGACAATCCAAGTTCGTCGTTTTCGCGCCATCATGGCCGTGGCCGTTCGCCGCGTTGTCGGTTCCGCAGGCCTCGAGCCAGGCCTCGTTGACCATCGACACCTTCCCCTCCCGATCGAAGACGAGGATCTGATGGGGGAGGGTATCGATCACCTCTTGGAGGCGCCGCTGAGCGTCGGAGAGCTCGGTGATGCCGACAAAGGTCACGACCACACCATCCACCTCGTCGTCGCTGTCCTGATAAGGCAGGACCCGGATCAGCAGCTCGCGCCCGTCATCGGTCTCGGTAGCTCGCTCGACGCTCCTTCCGCTGTCGAGCACGGCGCGGGCGTCGTCGACAAGAGTGTCTGTGCGTAGCCGATGTGAGAGATGCGCCAGCGGGCGACCGATGTCGCGCTCCATCACGTTGACGAGCTCGCGCGCGGCCGGCGTGAACTTGCGGATCGCCAGCGCCCGATCGAGGAAGATCGTACCAACCTCGGTGCTGCGCAGCAGGTTGTCCATGTCGGCGTTGAGCTCGGTGAGCTCGTCGATCTTGCGCTGATACTCGGCGTTGACGGTGTGGAGCTCCTCGTTGGTGGCCTGAAGCTCCTCGTTGGTGCTCTGAAGCTCCTCATTGGCCGCGAGGAGCTCTTCGTTGGTCGCCTGCAGCTCTTCGTTGGAGGTCTGCAGCTCTTCGTTGGTCGCCTGTAGGTTCTCCCGGGTATACTGCAGCTCGCGCTGCAGATCAGCGAGCTGCTGCCCATCGGCCAACGTCACCGCGCCGCTATCTCGCGGCGGCGCGTCATGCTTCTCGAGCGAGAGCACGAGGAAGTCCTCGCGTCCGGGCACGCCGTCGAGGGCCTGCAAACGCAGGTCGACGACCTGACTCTCCTCTTCTCCGTCGAGCACGATGTTGCGGTAGTAGACCTCGACGCTCTCCCGCAACACCTTCTGGATCGCCGTGCCGACGATCGCCGCGAGGCTTCGGGGCGCGAGCTTGAGGATGTCGAGGGTCGCCTCGCCGGCTGGGAAGCGCAGCATCGACCCGGGATCGCCTACCGCGTGGTGGACGGTCCCGCGGGCGTCGATCAACAGGCTCGTCGCGGCGTAGGTGTCGATCAACGAGCGATAGAAGCGCTCGAGCAGGGGCGTCCCTTTCACCGGGCCGGGCAAGATGGTATCAGCCCGCCCACCGGCGGACGGCGCCGGGGTATGGAGCGTCGGCCCACTGGGCAGAAGCCGCGCCGTGCCCCGTCGACGAAAGATCTTCGACTGGGTGTGGACCGTCTCGAAGGCCTGGACGAGATCGCCGATGGTCTCGCTGCTGCCCAGCAGCATGAAACCGCCGGGCCGCAGGGCGAAGTGGAAGAGCGAGAGGATCCGCTGCTGTACATGTGGCTGCATGTAGATCAGCAGGTTGCGACAGATCACGAGATCGATGCGGGTGAAAGGTGGATCGCGCAGCACGTTGTGTCGGGCGAAGACCAGTATCTGCCGCAGCTCTCGCGAAATCTGGTAGGACTCCTCCTGCTTGATGAAGAAGCGCTCCAGACGGTCGGGGCTGACGTCGGCGGCGATGCTTTCAGGGTAGATCCCTGCGCCGGCGATGTCCAAGGCGTCGCGGTCGACGTCGGTGGCGAAGACCTTCACGTCGACGGGCTTGCGCATGTTGTCGAGCTGCTCCTGCATCAGCATGGCGACCGAGTAAGCCTCTTCGCCGGTGGCGCAGCCCACTGACCAGATCCGGACCGTGCCATCGAAGGAGGGGTTGTCGAGGATCGCCGGCAACGCGCGTTCGGCCAACGCCTTGAACACCTCGCCATCGCGGAAAAACGTCGTCACGCTGATCAGCATCTCGCGGCGCAGTACGTCGAGTTCCCCTGGGTGGGTGTGGATGTAGTCGAGGTAGGACTCGAAGCTCTCCTGCTGCGTGGTTCGCATTCGACGCTCGATGCGGCGCAGAATCGTGTTCGGCTTGTAGGAGGAGAAGTCGATCCCTGAGCGACGCTGGATCAAGGCGAAGATCTCGCGGAGGCGCTCAGGGCTAATCTCGAGCCCGGACGGCGAATCGTGGCGGGTCAGGGGATGGCGGATGAAGTTGATCAGCTCCTCCGGCATCCGCGCTGGATCGAGAACGTAGTCAGCGAGGCCGGTGGCCAGAGCGCTGCGGGGCATCCCGTCAAAGCGCGCCGACTCGGGATCCTGCACCATCACCATCCCGCCCTCTTCTTTGAGCGCACGCACGCCTTGTGTCCCATCGCTGCCCGTCCCAGAGAGCACGACGCCGATCGCCGTCTCTCGACGCTCGCGAGCGAGCGAGCATAGAAAGACATCGATAGGCAGCTTGAGTTGTGTGCCGCTCTGCTCGGTCAGGCGTAGCTTGCCGCCCTTGATCGCCATGTCCTGCTTCGGCGGGATCAGGTAGATCCGGTTCGGGCGGACCGTCACCCCGTCCTCGACTCGAAGCGCGGGCAACGCCGTATGCCGCGAGAGCAGCTCAGGCATCATGCTGCGGTAGTCAGGCGAGAGGTGCTGAATCACCACAAACGCTAGGCCGCTGTCTGCCGACATGTTAGCGAAGAACGCCGTGAGAGCATCGAGCCCTCCCGCCGAAGCACCGATCCCAACGACATAGGTAGGCTTCTGCGTCGCTTCTGCCATATCCACGGCCTCCACCGGTCGCGCCGAAGAGTAACCGTCATCTTGAAGCTGGTCGAGAGGCATTCGCTCTTCTGCCGCGGTCCTGGACGAAGCCGCGGTGATGCGCTACCAGCTGGCTGGACACGAGCCGCGGTCACGGAGACCAACGCCAACGCCCACAGCAAGGAGAAAGCGATGCGAGTCGGCATCTGCGGCTACCCAGGGTCTGGAAAATCGACGGTCTTTGCGGCGCTCGCACCCGGCGCGAGCGCGGAGCGGGCTGGGGTGGCGATCGGCAACATCAAGGTTCCCGACGCTCGCGTCGACGCCCTAGCCAAGGTCTTCTCGCCCAAAAAGAAGGTCTACGCCGAGATCACGTTTGTTGATGTTGGTGGCGGTGGCCGCGCCGACACCGGCGCCTTCCCCCCCGAGGTCGTACAGCAGATGCGCAACGTCGACGTGCTCGCTCACGTCGTGCGCGGCTTCGAGAACCCAATGCTGGCCAAGCCCTCCAACGTGGCGCGCGACAGGGAGCTCTTCGACGACGAGATCAACCTCCTCGATCTGCAGATCATCGAGCGCCGTGGCGAGCGCTGGAAGAAGGAGAACAAGAAGGGCGCGGAGGTCGACGTGAACCAGCGCTGCCAGGCGCACCTCGAGGACGGCAAGCCCCTGCGCTCTCTCGCGCTCTCCGAGGACGACCTCGCGACGCTGGGGGGGATCCAGCTTCTCTCGCTCAAGCCGCTGATCACCCTCTACAACCTCTCCGAAGACGGTTGGGCCGATCCCACGACAGAGGACCTGAGGGAGACCCGAGAGCTCGGCGACAACGAGCTCTCGATGGCCCTCTGCGGCAGCATCGAGGCCGAGATCGCGACGATGGCGGACGAAGACCAGGGCGAGTTTCTGGAGGGCCTGGGGCTCGGAGAGCCAGCGCGCAACGTCTTCATCCGCACGGCCTACCGGCTCCTCGACTCCATATCCTTTCTCACGGCCGGCCCCGACGAGTGCCGCGCCTGGCCGATCCGCCGCGGGACCATCGCCCGCAAGGCGGCGGGCAAGGTCCATAGCGATATCGAGCGTGGCTTCATCCGCGCCGAAGTCTACCAGCTCGATGATCTCCTCGAGTATGGCTCCGAGGCCGCCCTGAAGAGCGCCGGCAAGATGCGCCTCGAGGGCAAGGAGTACGTGGTCCAAGACGGCGACGTCGTGAACTACCGCTTCAACGTCTGACTCGACGGCCCCTTGCTCCCCCTACCTCGGCAATCAATAGACCTGCCCGAAATCGCAGCGCCAGAGCCTGGAGTGAGCCGTGAAGTCGGGAAGGAAGGCCCGCGCTTTTAGTGGGAGCCCCCCTCCAACCAATCCGCATACTCGCCGAGGAAATCGCGGAGGATCATCTCGCGGGTCATCTCCTTGACCTTCGCGCCCTCCTTCCGCACGTCCTTGAGCATGACCTCGGCGCGCAGGACAGGCTGCCCTTCCTCCTTGCCCGAGCGTGGCATCGCAAAGGAGAGCTTGTGATAGATCCGTCCCCGGATGGAGTAGGAGAACTCTTCACGCTCACCGTTGAAGACACGGATCGCAGCGTAGTAATCGCCACGCTCGATCACGGCGCTTCGGCCATGCTTTTGGAGCTCCCCGCGGAGCTCTTTGAAGGTCGGCGCGACGGTCTTTGAGATCCACTTGGCCACTCTACGCCGACCCTCAGCGAGGTTGCTCTTTGGTGGTGGGCCGCTTCGACCAGCGAGCAGCTCCCGTAGCTCATCGCGCCATTGTTCGCTCATCGCGCTCTCGCTCCTCTAGTCGCCCCAATCATAGTGCATGGTCGAGCGTGTGGCACCCCCGACAACACCCGCCAGGTCGCGACGATCGCGAGAGACAGCGATCGCGAGCGTCATCGCAACGAAACGGTGGCGTGACTTGCGCGAGGTCAGAAAGGGCCCCAAACAAAAGAAAAGGCCACCCAACAAAAGAAAAGGCCACCCAACAAAAGAAAAGGGCCCCAGTCTTTCGACTGGGGCCCCTAAAAACTCCGGCAGCGACCTACTCTCCCACACAGTTACCCGTGCAGTACCATCGGCGCTGGAGGGCTTAACTTCCGAGTTCGGGATGGACATCGGGTGTGGCCCCTCCGCCATAGCCACCGGAAAGTGTAACGCATTGATCGCTCGAGTGAGAAGGGCTCGCTCAAGCGGGAATTGCTAGCTCGAGTGAGAAAAACTCGAGCTGCTGTCTGTCCGTCGAATCTGCGATGCACCCAGGGATGGGCACGAAGCTGACCTCGTTCCCGCAGTCTACGTGTCGAGGTCAACATTAGGAATAAAGGAAAAAGGCCAAGCCTCACGGTCGATTAGTACTGGTTAGCTCCATACATTGCTGCACTTCCACACCCAGCCTATCAACGTCGTAGTCTTCGACTGACCTTTAGGGACCCGAAGGTCCAGGGAGTGCTTATCTTAGAGCCGGCTTCCCGCTTAGATGCTTTCAGCGGTTATCCGTTCCGGACATAGCTACCCTGCAATGCCCTTGGCAGAACAACAGGAACACTAGAGGTCCGTCCATCCCGGTCCTCTCGTACTAGGGACAGATCTCTTCAACACTCCTACGCCCACAGCAGATAGGGACCGAACTGTCTCACGACGTTCTGAACCCAGCTCGCGTACCGCTTTAATTGGCGAACAGCCAAACCCTTGGGACCCACTTCAGCCCCAGGATGCGATGAGCCGACATCGAGGTGCCAAACCTCCCCGTCGATGTGAACTCTTGGGGGAGATCAGCCTGTTATCCCCGGAGTACCTTTTATCCGTTGAGCGATGGCCCTTCCATTCGGAGCCACCGGATCACTATGACCTGGTTTCCCACCTGCTCGACTAGTAAGTCTCGCAGTCAAGCCCTCTTATGCCATTGCACTCTACGCCTGGTTTCCAATCAGGCTGAGAGGACCTTCGCGCACCTCCGTTACTTTTTGGGAGGTGACCGCCCCAGTCAAACTACCCACCAGGCATTGTCCCCGACCCGGATAACGGGCCTAGGTTAGATTTCCAGAATAATCAGGGTGGTATTTCAAGGTTGGCTCCACCGAAACTAGCGTCCCGGTTTCAACGCCTCCCACCTATCCTACACAAACTATCCCGAAAATCAGTGCCAAGCTGTAGTAAAGGTTCACGGGGTCTTTCCGTCTAGCTGCGGGTAGAGGGCATCTTCACCCCCATGTCAATTTCGCTGAGCCCCTGGCCGAGACAGTGGGGAAGTCGTTACGCCATTCGTGCAGGTCGGAACTTACCCGACAAGGAATTTCGCTACCTTAGGACCGTTATAGTTACGGCCGCCGTTTA
>PDWI01007547.1_pt1 | contig 13125 bp, 9 predicted proteins | sample 1430891 | NCBI WGS metagenome assembly PDWI01 (sample SAMN01162508, study PRJNA174530) | Oral metagenome, whole genome shotgun sequencing project. | biome: Marine environment; feature: Marine mammal; material: Swab sample of the gingival sulcus; isolation source: swab sample of gingival sulcus... | reverse complement strand
TTTCAAGATTTTGAACGAAATGCGGAACTTTTATGGACACTATTAACCGATAACGGCTATCTTACGCAAGTAGAAAAAAGTAAATACGGCAATTACAAGTTAAGAATACCCAATAATGAAGTAAAAATAGTATTTACCGATATAATATTGAGTTGGTTAAATGAAGAGGTAAAAATCACAAGAGATTTGCTTATAAATACGGCAACAGATTTAATAAACAACCGAATACCCGAATTTGAAAAAGGCTTTAAGCAACTTGTAGGCGACACGTTGAGCTATTACGACACTGCCGAAAAAATAGATAAACAAACCAAAGAAAAATTAGTAACAAACGAGCAAATTTATCACGTCTATACGCTTGGTTTATTGGCAATTCTGAAAGATGATTACATTATAAAATCAAATAGAGAAAGTGGCGACGGGCGTTATGATATTATCATTATGCCTTATGATAAAACCCAAAAAGGTGTAGTAATTGAAATAAAAAGCATCGAAAAGCGAGGAAATTCAGAAGCGGAAAAGGATTTTATCAAACGTGTGAATAATGAAATAGAAACTGCTTTAAACCAGATAGATAGAAATAAATATTACACAGAATTAATTGAAAATAAAATTAAGCCAGATAATATCGTAAAAGTGCCGATAGTTTTTGCGGGTAAAGAACCGCATATAAACGAGATAGATTAATATTCGTGGGGAACACCATCAAAAAAATAAAATGCTTAATAACTTCACTTTTCTAATATTTTTGAACCGCAAAGAACGCAAAATGGGAACTTTGCATTCTTTGCGGTTAATTTATTTCAAAAACAAGTAAAAAAATAAAGCTTAAAGAAACTTTTTTGTTTTATGAAAAGCCCATAGCATTTTATTCATTACAAATAATTCAGCTTGCTCCACTTCTACCAACATCAAACTTCGGCTAAAATAGTTTTATTTCCTACAACTTTATCGTCTAAATTGAGCTTTATATCTGTACCTAATGGTAGAAATACATCAACGCGAGAACCGAATTTAATATAACCAAGTTGCTCATTTAATTTCACATTACTATCTGTTTGTGAGTAAGTTACAATGCGTCTTGCCACAGCACCGGCTATTTGTCTGATTAATATTTCGGTGCCATTTTCGGTTTCCAGCACCACCGTAGAACGTTCATTGTCGGTAGATGATTTTGGGTGCCAAGCAACCAGAAATTTGCCTTTGTGATATTTCACATATTTTATTTTTCCTCCCGTAGGATACCAGTTGGCATGAACATTAAAAGGCGACATAAATATAGAAACCTGTATTCGTTTATCTTTAAAATACTCAGTTTCTTCGGTTTCTTCTATTACCACCACCTTGCCATCTGCCGGACAAACCAACTGATTGTCATTAGCCGATGAAAATCGAAAAGGAAATCTGAAAAATTGCAAGAAAAATAAAAATATGCCAACAGATATTACCACACTCGTTATTTTCACCAATTTAATAGTAAAAACAAATTTGAATAATAAAAAATTAGTAATTAATAAAATACTTCCTACAAAAATCAATGTAGGATAGCCTTCTTTATGTATCTTCATATTTTGATATTTTCGTTATAAATAGTTGATATTTGTGTAAACCGTTTGGCAATTAGTGATATACTTTTTTGCACTTTTAAATACATTTTTATCTAAATAAAATTCTTTCCAAATTTGCTCTTAACATCGCTAACAAATTGCCTTATTTGCTGTTCATTTTCCTTTTTGCAAACCAATAAAACATCGTCAGTTTGCACAACAATATACGAGTCAAGTCCTTGAACAACAGCTATTTTATCCTTTGGCACATTAATAATACTGTTTGTAGTATCATAGCAAAGAGTGGTATCTTCGTCAATAACGTTGTTGTTATTATCTTTGTTTAGGTTTTCAAACATTGCGCCCCAAGTGCCTAAGTCCGACCAACCAAAATCAGCACACAAAACATACACATTTTCGGCACGCTCCATAATACCGTAATCTAACGAAATATTGCGACATTCGGCGTAGCTTTGGTCAATCAATTCTTGCTCTTTTTCGGTGTGATAAACCGCGCTATGTTGCTTAAATAAATCATTTACATCGGGCAAATAATTGTCAAAAGCATTGTTTATTGATTTAAGTGTCCAGATGAAAATTCCGGAGTTCCAAAGAAATTCGCCACTTTCGTAAAATATTTTTGCCATGTCATAATCGGGCTTTTCCGTAAAAGTTTTCACTTGCGTAATGCCTAAATCTTTAAGCAAAATTTCCTTGCTATTATTCACTTGAATATATCCGTAGCCTGTTTCTATTCGACTCGGTTTTATGCCCAAAGTTAAAAGCGCATCATTTTCTGACGAAAAAGAAAGAGCCTTTTTTATGGTTTTTACAAATTCAAATTCATTGATTATCAAATGGTCAGAGGGCGTTACTATAACATTAGCATCTTTGTTGGTAGCGAGCAATTTGTTATTGGCATACGCAATACACGGAGCAGTATTTCGGCGAAACGATTCTAATAAAACATTGTTAGGGAGCAAATCGGGGAGCTGCTCAAGTACAATATCTTTATAAATTTTATTGGTTATAACCATAATATTTTCAACCGGACATATCTGTGAAAACCGTTCATAAGTTTGTTGCAACAAGGTTTTGCCCACACCTAATATATCCAAAAATTGCTTAGGTTTGTTATTTGTGCTAAGAGGCCAAAATCTGCTTCCGCTTCCTCCTGCCATTATCATGCAATAATTATTTTTATTCATATCTGTTTAAAATTTAAAGTTGAGAACAAAGAATTAAAAATGCTTCAAAGTATTGAATTAAGAGTTCAAAAGTAAAAGATAAAAAAGAGTAATTCCTCCTCACCTTAGATAATTTTCGTGAAAAAGCCCTAAATATTTGTGTATATTTCTATTAAATTAGATTATTTTTAAAGTAAAATAATTCTTAATTTTTAAATCTTAATTCTCTTTTGTCTTAGCCGTCAGCTCTTTTTAATTCTTAATTGCTTTTTTTGAGCTTCGCCGCAAAAATATAAAATAAATTGAAAAAACTATTTCTTTGTTAATAAAAATTTACAACTAACATAAATTAAGAGTTAAAAAGTAAAAGTTAAAAAAGAAGCAGGTCTTCCTCACATTAGATAATTATGTTTTGATTTATGGATTAATATGAATTTAGAACGGCGAAGCCCTCACCGTAGGTAATGAAAAATTAAAACTTAAAAAAGCAAGTTCACTTCTTTGCTAAATATTTATGTGTCGTTATGTTAATTTTGATAATTTTACTTAAAAAAGAACGCATAATAATCATTCTTAATTTTTAATTCTTAATTTTTAATTTTTAACTTTTAACTTTTAACTTTTACTTTATATGAGTTTGTCGAGTTTATGCCGTTCGTTTTCCCACGCATAGCGTTGGGCGTATTCATATCGTGTAAATTTATGTTTTCGTATTTCGTTGATTGAGGAAATTATGTGTTCGATAGTTTCCGATAAACTATCTTCGCGGTTGTCTGTAAGTATTCCGCATTTGCAGTGTTTCTGTAAAAATTGAATTTGCGCCGGAGTTTTTGTTGCCAAAATATACAAACCGGATTGCATATAAGTCCAAATTTTATTAGACAGTAAAATACTGTTATTCAAATCTTTACCTGTTTCTATTGCCAAACCAATATCAAATTCCGACATTTTCGAGTTCAAGCTCTTTTGCGGCAAAGGCGCATGTATGAAAAAGCAATCTTCGTATTCCGACAATAATTTTTCGTAAAATTCTGTGTATAAATTACCAATTAAATGCAATTCAGCTTTATTTTTAAATTTATGAATAATTGGCACAATCTGTTCTAAGCCTCTTCCTTGCGCTATATTTTGCGAAAACCACACAAATTTCACTTTTTTCGAGTTATTTTCGGTAAATTGAAACTCATTTTTCGAAAAGCAGTTGTTAATTAATTGATGGTTTATAATCTTATTACTACATAGTTCCAAACTATATTTGCCTATCAATGGCGATGCGTAGCTCACCGCTATTGCTTTTGGCAAAATTTGCCTCATCAACAATGTTCTAATGCTTTTTTCCTTGTCGCTGCAACTTTCGCCCACGTGATAATCCTCAATATCGAAAGTAAACTGAGTATTTATTTTTTGTGCAAATTTATAGGCAGGATATAGCGATTGCAAGGTATGACTGATTATAATATCATATTTTTGAGCGTGATTTTTCAAAAAATTATCAAGCAGAACGCTGCGTTTATCCGTAAGAGCGGCTATTCTCGTATTGTGAGGAAATATGGTGAAAATTGCCTTAAAAAAACGCGCATAAATATCTGACAATAACCATTTTATAAAAGGTTTTCGCATTGCCGACAAATACATTAACTTAGCATCAAGATTGTAGGCAATTTGTTTGTCGATTTCATCGCTCCAATTGCCCAATTTAAAACCCAAAAACTCCACCTTGTGCCCTCGCTCAATAGCATATTTTAGCACTTTCAATAGTCGCGGATTCGAGGTTAAATTTACCGAAGTTACGAAAAGAATGCGTTTTGGCATTGTATAAAAAATAAAAGAATACAACCTTAGTCAGAAGACGGAAACGTAATGCAAGCCACTGTCTTCCAACTAAATTAATGTGAATTAAAAGTTACAATACTCCGTTAAATGAAGAATTAAGAATGAAAAATGAAGAACGGCGAAGCCCTCACCGCAGGTAATTAAAAATTATAATACTGATAATCAACAAGTTATACACAACGGCATGATTATTTGGCGACAAACTTAACCGCAAAGAGACCACCCCGCCCTTTGGGCACCCCTCCAAAAGAGGGGAATTGGCGAACTTAGAGTTCCTTGCGGTTAAAAAATCAATAAAAATATTTATCTGAAATAACCTAAATTCTCAATTTTCAATTCTCAATTCTCAATTAAAAACAGATGAAAAGCAAGCTCGTTTCACAAAAAAATCATTCTTAATTTTTCATTCTTAACTCTTAATTCAAATAATTTGCTTACTTGCCCATTTGTTGTTTCACAATTTTAGCAATATATTTTCCTATAATATCAAATTCTAAATTCACGATAGTTCCCTCTTTAATTTCATGAAAATTAGTAATTTCATGGGTAAAAGGAATTATGGCAACCTGAAATGAATCGTCTTGCGAATTAACAACCGTCAAACTCACTCCGTTCACCGAAATAGAGCCTTTCTCTACGGTTAAATTGCCTTTGCTTGGGTCGTATTTGAAAGTGTAGTACCAACTTCCGTCAGCTTCTTCAACTTTCACACATTCAGCCGTTTGGTCAACATGTCCTTGCACTATATGCCCGTCGAGAAGACTGTCGGGTTTCATGCTTCGCTCCAAATTTACCTTATTGCCCACCTGCAATTGCCCCAAATTTGATTTCAGCAGAGTTTCTTTTATGGCAGTAACCGTAAAAGTCTTGTCCGCGAGTTCCACCACTGTTAAACAAACTCCGTTGTGAGCGATACTTTGGTCAATTTTTAGTTCATCAACAAACGAACATTCCATTGTTATGTGCAAATTTTCTTGTTCTTGCCTCAATGCAACCACTTTGGCTGCTTCTTCTACTATTCCTGAAAACATTTTTAGAAATTTTATTTTAAAAATTTAGCTATTTAAACATTTTTGGCTGTTAGCCTTTGATTATTAGCTTTTTTGCCTACGGCAATTAGAATAACCAAAGGCTAAAAACTAACAGCATTTACAGTTTTATTCTTGGCTTTCGATAAACAATTTTAATCTTCTAATTGTTTCATCTTTGCCTATCAATTCTATTATATCGAACAAATGAGGACCTTTTCCCTCGCCCACAAGTGCCAAACGCATTGGCGACATTAGCTTGCCTATGCCTAAATCAATATCAGAAAGCCATTTCTTTGTAATTTCCTCAATATTAGCCGATTGCATATTGTCAATATCGGTTAATATTTCAATATAATTTAACAAATGTTGTTTTGTATCGTCTTTCCATGCTTTTTTCAACATCTTGGCATTGTAGCTTTCGGGTGCTATGAAGAAAAAATATGATTGTTCCCAAAATTCGCCCACAAAATTTGCTCTTTCCTTTATTAAAGCCACAATTTTGGTGGTATATTCTAAATCAGTTTTCACATTTTTCGCTTCGAGTATCGGCATGTATAAAGCAGCCAATTCTGCATCGCTTTTATTTACTAAATATTGATGATTAAACCACTTTGTTTTCTCCGGGTCGAAACGCGAACCTGATTTGCCAACTCTCTCTAAATCAAAGGCTTCTATAAGTTCATCAATACTGAAAATTTCTTGCTCGGTGCCGGCATTCCAACCCAAAAGAGCCAACATATTGATAAACGCCTCCGGAAAATAACCGGCTTCTTTATAGCCTTGCAAAACATTGCCGTCTGCATCTTTCCAATTCATCGGAAACACAGGAAAACCGCCTTTTTCGCCATCGCGTTTACTCAATTTTCCCTTGCCTTTGGGTTTTAAAATCAATGGCAAATGTGCAAATTGCGGAACTTCATTTTCCCAGCCCAACAATTTATAAAGTAAATAGTGCAAAGGCAACGATGGCAACCATTCTTCGCCACGTATTACGTGTGTAATTTTCATAAAATGGTCATCAACGATATTGGCAAGATGATAAGTTGGCATTCCATCTGATTTGTATAAAACCTTATCATCTAACACATTAGAATCAAAAGAAAGATTGCCTCTCACTATGTCGGAAACCTTTATTGTTTCATTTTCGGGTATTTTCACACGAATTACAAAATCGTCTCCGCGTTCTAATCGCTCCTTAGTTTCTTCGGGCGACAAACTTAGCGAATTTTTCATACTCATGCGGGTTTGTATGCCATATTGTTGATGCGAACTGTTCTCGGCTTGCAATCGCTCACGCATTTTATCAAGCTCTTCGGGAGTATCAAAAGCATAATAAGCATTACCTTCCTCAACTAACTGAAATGCAAATTTTTTGTACAATTCTTTGCGCTCCGACTGCCTATAAGGAGCATAATCGCCGCCAATGCCAACGCCTTCGTCAAACTGTAAACCGCACCATTTCAGCGAGTTGATTATATATTCCTCTGCATGTTCCACATACCTCGTTTGGTCGGTATCTTCTATGCGCAAAATAAAACTACCATTGTTTTTTTTGGCAAATAAATAGTTGAACAATGCAGTCCGCACTCCTCCTATATGCAATGCTCCTGTGGGACTTGGAGCAAATCTTACTCTTACACTCATATTCTTTATTTTTTGTTTTAAAAACCTCGTTTCAATACTCAATTCAATTTGCAGTTAGTAATCAATAACTATATCGCTAATAATCAACATATTATAGCAACACAACTGAGTATTAAAATTACAAATTTAGCAAAAATATTTATAGTTTTTTTAAACTTTAATTTTTTTTGAGGTCTTTTATTAATTTTATATTGTATTTGCTTTATATTCTTAGTGTTACCTTTATTTATTTCTGCATTTTTTTTAATCCTACATTATTAATTTGTTCGGGCATTTTTATAACAAAATAAAACGCTTAGAAACTGCCATTTTCTAATATTTTTCAACCGAAAAGCTGCACGAACAAACATGCTATTTTGACAAAATGGATATCATAAAGCTTCGATAACAAGGCTTGCAAATATTTTTAAATCAGGAGTTTACTTTTCGTAAATGACTGTTTAAAAATGTTTGCTTAACGAAGTTATCGGAGTTTTCCGGCATCCTCTACATATTGTTGCAAATCGTAAACATGGCTTCTTACATATTGCGCCCACTCATATTTATTTTTAGAATTATCAAACATTGAATATGGAATAGGTTTACCCACCACAACAGGAATGGTTACATTTCGTTGTCTAAATAATTCGTCGGGCAACAACATGAGTTCTAAATTTAATTTTACACCTAATTTGCTGCGGATATTTCCTACCCTATAAAAACGTTTAGAATTTTTTGCATGTATATATATAGGTACAATATTTCGTTTATTATTAACAGCTTCGCGGATAAAACTCCGATGCCAATACGCATCTTGAATAATTCCGTTTCGTTGGCGCGACACCTCGCCGGCAGGAAAAGTCATAATGGCAATATCCGACCTATAAGCCTCACTTAGCATTTCGTAGTAATGCTGTGGCGAACGACCAAAAACATTAACAGGCAAAAATAATTCTTTTAGGTTTTCAAGGTTCATTAATATCTCATTAGCAATTACTTTAAATTGGTTAATTTTGCCGGCAACAGTTAATATTGCAGCTAAAAAATCAACGCCTCCAAGCGGGTGATTACATGCGAATATGCAACGCTCATTATCCAATTTTTCATCAATCCATATTGGCTTTATATCTGCATTTAGATATTGCATAATAGCTGACACAAACTCTAAACCTCTTTTATCACGATTATCATACACAAGTTTATTTATTTCGTCTTGGTGTATTAATTTTTTTAAATAATTAATAACAAATCTCGGCATTTTCTTTAAAAGCCCCGAATTACTGTTCTTTATTATCTTATTTAAATCTATTAAATTATCGTTGTTCATAAATTTATTCAATTTTTAGTTCCGATTATAAGGCTTTTGGTTATTAATCTTTGGCTTTTTAAAGTTAAAAATTACTTTTATGCGTTTTTTTTATAATTTAATTTTCAACTTTTAATTCACTTATATTACAGCCTTTTTTAAAAGTGAACACTCTGCAAATGTATATATAAACTCGTAACGATACAAATTTTCAACATTTTTTAATTAAAATATAGGAAGCCGTGAATTTATCACTTGCAAAGGCAACAAAATTGTTATACATTTGCACAAATAAAAACGGATTAAATTAAAAATATGCAAACAAATAAACCTCTTGCCGAAAGATTGCGCCCTAAAAAAATGGCAGATTACATAGGTCAGGAACATCTTGTGGGCGAAAACGGCATAATTTCCAACATAATAAAATCGGGGAATTTGCCCTCCATGATTTTGTGGGGACCTCCCGGAGTGGGCAAAACTACGCTGGCAAAATTGATTGCGAATGAATTAAATCGACCAATTTTCACGCTAAGTGCCGTGCATTCGGGCGTAAAAGATGTTAGAGAAGCTATTGAAAAGGCAAAAAAACAGCAATTTTTCAATAGTCCAAATCCAATTTTGTTTATAGATGAAATTCACAGGTTTAGCAAATCGCAACAAGATTCATTGCTGGCGGCTGTTGAGCAAGGAATTGTTACATTGATAGGTGCAACCACCGAAAATCCGTCTTACGAAGTCATTTCGCCATTGCTTTCGCGCTGTCAGGTTTATATTTTAAACCCTATGAATGAGGAAAATATGCGCAATTTGGTAAATATTGCTCTCTCAAAAGATAGTGAATTGAAACAGCGCAATGTAAAGATTAAAGAAACTGATGCTTTGTTTCGTTTTGCCGACGGAGATGCTCGTAAATTGCTTAATATTTTCGATTTATTGATAAATACGCAATCGGCAGCTGATATTGCAACAATAGATAATAAGCTTGTAATTAACACATTACAAGAGAATATGTCGTTTTACGACAAAAAGGGCGAAATGCACTACGATGTAATTTCGGCATTCATAAAATCGGTGAGAGGAAGCGACCCTAACGCGGCATTATATTACTTGGCGCGCATGTTAGACGGCGGCGAAGACATTAAATTTATTGCTCGAAGATTAATTATTTTAGCTGCCGAAGATATTGGCTTGGCAAATCCTAATGCTTTATTATTGGCAAATAATTGTTTTCAGTCGATAAATGTTATTGGAATGCCAGAGGCGCGCATTATTCTTTCTGAAACTACTATATATCTTGCAAATTCGCCCAAAAGCAACTCGGCATATATGGCTATAAATGAGGCATTAGCCTATGTTAAACGCAGTGGTAAATTATCCGTTCCGCTGCAATTGCGCAATGCTCAAACCAATTTAATGAAAGATATTGGTTATGGTGCTGATTATAAATATTCTCACGATGGAGACGAAAATTTTATAGCACAAGAATTTTTGCCCAAACAAATATCGGGTAAATCGTTTTATAATCCGGGCGACAACAGCGCGGAAGAAAAGGCTCGCAATTTATTAAAACGCCGATGGGGCGATAAATATGGATATTAAAATTTGCAGTTTCTTGGCTTAAAAATATAAAAAATGACAACCATAGACATTAGCATTACCGATTTAATTTATAGCTTATTGCTAACCATTATTCCCTTATCGTTGTTTTATATTTATAAAATTCCACTTATAAAAAGTGCAATAGTAAGCATAGTAAGAATGGTTGTGCAACTTGCTTTGGTTGCATTATATTTGGAAGCCATATTCAGACTTAACAATCTGTATATTAATCTATTATGGGTGTTAGCAATGATTTTTGTAAGCGTTATTACTTCCATAAAGCGAGTTGCTTTAAATTGGCGTTTATTCATTATTCCGCTATTTGTATCGGGCATTAGCACTGTTTTCATTGTAGATGCATTATTTTTAGGTGCAATTTTGAAGCTCAATAATTTGTTTGATGCACGTTATTTAATTCCAATATCAGGAATGATTATTGGCAATATGCTAAATCATAATATTGTGGGATTAAATAGTTATTTTAATGGTCTGAATGTAAAATCTGAACTATATTATTTTTTATGGAATAATACCAATAAAAAGAAATTAGCCTTACAACCATTTGTAAACGAGGCATTTAATAATGCTCTTAATCCGCTTATTGCATCAATGGCAGTTATTGGTATAATTTCGCTACCGGGCATGATGACAGGTCAAATTTTAGGTGGCAGTTCGCCTTTTATAGCCATAAAATATCAAATTGTTATAATGGTGGCTATTTTTATTGGCAGCACTGTTAATTTATTTTTAAGCATTATGTTTTCTAATTTTATTGTATTTGATAAATCAAGTAATATCAATATACACAAATTATAAGCAACATTTTGACGCTACACTCAAATCGAAATATTTTTTTGTTTTTTTTCATTAAATTTATAATTATTTCCAATTAAAATTTTACTTTTGCAAAATAATGAAATTTGCAATTTTTTATGAGTTACAAAGTCTTGAAAGTTTCAAGTTTTTATCGAAATTTTTTGGATAACTACTATTCTACACAATCTGAGGTTTGCAATATGAGCTACGATGCTCAATACGAGCATTTGATGGCTACGAAATATGGTTGGGCTGATTTTTTTAAACAACATTTAGAAAAATTAGGCGTAGAAGTGGTGGAGATAGTTCATAATGCTAAACACTTGCAAGAAGCATGGCATCAGCAATTTAGTGCATCAAATAATGACAATATATTGCTTTCGCAAATAGAATTTTATAAGCCCGATGTTATTTTTTTTCAAGATACTAAGAGCTTTTCCGGCGATTTTATAAAACATATTCGCACAAAATTCTCATTTGTGAAACTTATTTTTGGGCATATTTGCGCGCCTTTTTCTAATTCTGAACTTATAAGCTATCGAAATTACGATTTTTTATTGACCTGTTTGCCATCTTTTCAGCAATTATTTACAAAACACAACATAAAATCATATATATTTCATCATGGATTTGAGGCATCTATAATTGATAATTTGACCTATAACAAGGAGGAAACTTTCGATTTTACTTTCATAGGTTCTTTATTGTCGGGCAACGAATTTCACAACCAGCGCATTGATTATATTGAAAATTTATTCAATAATGGAATTAAGTTGCAATTATACACAAAATTACAATTTGACTCTTATATAATGCTAAAATTTAAGCAGATAGCATATATTATTGCAAAGGTTATAACCGGCGTAGGATTATCTTCGGTTAATCAATTAATTTCACCTTTGCAGAAAGTAAGTGTGCTTCATTCGATACCTCAAAAATTGAAATTGCCACAAATTATCATTGATAATGCCATTAATGCAAATATTTTTGGTATTGATATGTATAATGTTTTGGCTAATTCAAAAATTGTATTTAATGTTCATGGCGGGATAGCCGAAAATTATGCCGCCAATGTGAGAATGTTTGAAACTACGGGGGTAGGAAGTTTGCTTTTAACGGATTATAAAGAAAATATTCACGATTTTTTTGAGCCTGATTATGAAGTAGTTACATATAGAAATGCCGATGAATGTGTAGAGAAAGCCAAATGGTTGCTGCAAAATCCTGAAAAAGCCCGCGAAATTGCAAAAAACGGACAAAAACGAACACTGAAAAGCCATAATTTGGAAAGTCGTTTTTATGAAATTTATGAAATAATTAATGAATATTTAAAATGAAATGCTAAAAAACAAAACATATAAAAAATGGAAGAATTAACCTTTGACAACCGATTAGATTTATCAGAATTGCAAAACTCTACAAATGATTTGCGTGCAGAAATGGCAAAAATTATTGTAGGGCAGGAAAAGATGATTGATTTGATGATTATTGCAATTTTGAGCAAAGGACATGTACTGCTTGAAGGTGTGCCCGGCATAGCCAAAACATTGTCAGCCAAAGTATTAGCAAAAACTATTGATGCCAATTTTTCGCGCATACAGTTCACGCCCGATTTGATGCCCTCGGATATAATCGGAACATCAATTTTTAGCATGAAAACTTCGGAATTTGAATTTAAACCCGGACCTGTTTTTTCCAATATAATATTGATAGACGAAATAAATCGTTCGCCAGCCAAAACGCAGTCGGCACTATTTGAGCTAATGGAAGAAAGGCAAATCACGGTGGACGGAACTACCTACAAAATGGACGAACCATTTATGGTGCTTGCCACCCAAAATCCTGTTGAACAGGAAGGTACATACAAATTGCCCGAAGCACAATTAGACCGTTTTTTGTTTAAAATAGAAATTGATTATCCCAATGTTGAGCAAGAAGTAGAAATTATTACACGACACGACAAATCTGTGCAAGCAAATCTACTTCAAAATGTGGCTAAAATATTGAATTTAAGCAAGATAAATACTTTCAAAGAATTAATACGCAAAGTGCATATCGAGAGTAATTTAATACGATTTATCGCCGAAATTGTGCAAAAAACACGCAATAATCGCGATTTATTTTTGGGAGCATCGCCGCGTGCATCGCTGGCAATTTTGAACGGCAGCAAGGCAATGGCAGCT
>PDWI01007546.1_pt1 | contig 13125 bp, 11 predicted proteins | sample 1430891 | NCBI WGS metagenome assembly PDWI01 (sample SAMN01162508, study PRJNA174530) | Oral metagenome, whole genome shotgun sequencing project. | biome: Marine environment; feature: Marine mammal; material: Swab sample of the gingival sulcus; isolation source: swab sample of gingival sulcus... | reverse complement strand
GACATATTCATAGTCATAGGTTTTGAAAAATCGGTTCACCAAATTTTTCTTTTTGTGGAATTTGCGGCCTGCAAGGGCAATAAGTTCCTCAATGGCATAAAGGTAATCCCACTGGCCTCTGTCTTCTGTTACCTCAAGTTTTGGCCAGCGTGCCGTAAGCATATCCTTGAGGGGTTCAGGAACCCTGACCATAACAGGAAACTCCGCACAAAGGTCGCGATACGCTTGCCAGTTCATGTTTTCCCAATGGCCCACAGGCGCCCAGAGACAAGGCGTTGGATACGCCTGTTTGATAAGTACTGCATCATCTGTAAAGGCCCATTCAAGGCCGTATTCTTCCTGCCAGCCCCAAAGATTGATAAAACTGTAATCCGAAGATGCATCCGGGCATTGCTTGAGAAAGGTAAGATATTTGGACTGTTCTTGCAGGGTTATGGGGGTGAAGGATATATTCACAATGTATTCCTTATGGATGTGGTGACATGATGCTGTTTAATGGTGTATTGTATATGTTTGGGTATTGAGATTTTTTTATGTAGTTGGTTTTGTGGTCAAGGAGAAAAGCTGTCTTGTTATTGAGGGGAGATTCTATGTAAAAAGTGAAAAATATGCCACAAAAATTTTATCAGATATTTGTTGCACAAGCATTGAAGAAAATAATATGTATCAAAAATCAAGAGGACTTTTTTTATCCTTTTTGGTTTTACTCTTAACAGTGTGAGTGTAAATCATTGTTGTTCTAACATCACTATGACCGAGCATTTCCTGAATAGTCCGAATATCATAATTGGCCTGAAGAAGATGGCTGGCGAACGAATGACGGTAGGTATGGGCCGAAGCTCGTTTGGTTAATCGGGCTTTTTTGACAGCCGAACGAATAGCTTCTTGCGCATGGCTTGGATGGAGATGGTATCGCCTATAGCCATTTTCTTCAGGAACATAGGTCAGGGTTTTCGCTGGAAAAAGCCATTGCCACGGTAATTCTTTGGTTGCATTGTGGTTTTTTTTCCAGGTCGTGTAGGAGAAAGATGCCAAGATAGTCGCGTTTTATATCCTGCTCGTGCAGTTGAATCACCTTTTCAAGATGATGCTTTATCTCTGGAAGGATTTTTTTCAGGAAGGGGAAGAGTTCGGTCTTTTTTACCTTTACCATCATGGACTGTGAGTATTAATGTATCAAGATTAATATCCTGTATCCGCAATTTGAGGCATTCAAACAATCGAAGCCCACAACCATAGAGTAATACAGTAATCAGAGTGTAAGGAGGACGCAGTTTACTCAGGATGGTAGTAATTTCTTTTCTTGAAAGTACTACAGGAATATAGGGTTTTTGCTTGGCACGTGGCACATTCTCAAACCCTTCAAAATCTTTTTTAAGAATATGTCGAAAAACAAACAATAATGCATTGAACGCCTGATTCTGAGAGGAAGCTGCAACGCCTCGTTCTTCTGCCAGATAGGTAAGAAACTCTTTGACATCTAACGAGGTAAGCAGATGAGGGACTTTGCTTTTGGTAAATGTCTGAAGCTGACGAGCCCAATTGGAATAAGCACGTAGTGTCTGTGGAGAATAATAGCGGATTGTAGTCTCATGTTGTAAACCGTTGAAAATGAACATCCAATCAGCATTGGTCGTTTGAGAAGTAGGCGGATAGGTGTCTTGCTACAAAATGATCTTATGTATTGAAGCGTTGGAAGCTGTATCTTTAGGCAAAGATACATGAGAACCAGCAGACTGAGACGAAGTTGAGAATTCGTTTCAGTCTGAAGGAGCAGGGGATATTGATGGGCTATGTTCTTTTGTTGTCTGAAGGGATTGGCAATATATATAACAGATTGAAATCGCATGAGATACTTGCTGCTTAAAATTCGTGGGCTGATTTCTCTTGGTAAGCTTCTCAAGAAAAGGCCCTAAACTTTCTTGCCTTGAAGTATCATACTGGTATTTATGGCAGAAATCAAAATAATACCGTAGCCATTTGCGATAAAAAGGTCGTAGGCTGGTGGAAATGGCTTCATGAGCCAATAGCTTTTCAAAGCCATTTTGAACATGATCTGGTGGTGTTACTATCAGTGTTTGAAGAATAAAAAATCGCTTGATAATATTAAGGTGCGGTATTATCGTGTTAGAAGATAAATTATGGCTTGCTATGGTTGTTTGTCAAGGGTAGGGGTTTGGGAAGTTATCAGGAAACGGTATAATAATTTGTTAGCTCTCACTCAGGCAGATAGATAGACAAATCAGAACTGAAAGGAAATAGTAATGGCAACAACAATATCAGTTTTTAATAACAAAGGTGGAGTAGGAAAAACTTCAATAATCTGGAACTTAGCTGTATCTCTCGCAGATAAAGACCATAACGTACTCCTAATTGATTTTGATCCTCAGTGTAATTTGTCCATTGCCTGTTTGGGCGACCAAAAATTTTCAGCGCTACTAGAGTCCAGCGACGAACACCCCTTCGGTGAAACTGTTAAAGCTTTCGCATTACCTTATATACAGCAGAATCGCATGGGGGATATTTTTACTTTCTCTCCAAAAACCGAGCCTCAAACTGGCACACTTCATCTGGTTCCTGGAGATTTTTGGCTAAATACATTTTCAGATATCCTCAATGTTGGTACTGATGTGATTAGTGGTTCAGGGTTATATAGATTTATCTTGCCTGAGCTAATTGCTCAGCAGGCAGCTCAAAATAATGACATTGAATATGACTATGTATTGATTGATCTTCCTCCTTCGTTTAACACTTTAGTTCGATCAGCACTTTATTGTTCAGACTATTTCCTAGTCCCATGTACGCCTGATTTATTTTCGGCTTATTGCGTAGGACTTATCGGCGAGATGCTACCATCATTCATAAGAGATTGGGAGCAAGGCAAAGAGAGATACTTAGAAGGAAATCCGCGAGACAATACAATAAGCCAAAAGGGCATGCCAAAGTTTGGGGGTTGGGTTTTTAACGGCTTTGATACGAGAAGACGAAACGGAATAAAGTGTGAGGTCGGAGCTGACGCAGAACACCATAAATCAATAAACAGATCAATTCAGGACGAAATGATACCCCAGCTAAGAAGAATAAATGCTTATCAAGCTGTTCCAGACTTCGTTGAAATTGAGCCAGTAGCTGGTATTGAAGACCTTAACGTGATGGCACCTGATAGTATCATTCAAAATGTTCCAATTCGATATCTATCCGAATTTAGACCTACAAATGTATTAAGAGGGCGAGGTCAATGGGCACAGAATCAAATCGATCTAATGAATGAAATGGCAGATGAATATGATAGCTTGGCACAGTACATTATTGACAATTTCTGAGCTAACAAAGTGCTGCTAGGGACAAGCCTACGCTGCGCTTCGGTTTTCCCCATATAACAAAGATTAACCTAGGGAGGCGAGTGTAAATTACAAAACAGAACAAGAGTGTTTTTGGGCAGGTAAATTTGGCAATGAATACATAGAAAGAAATAAAAATGAAATGGCAATTGCTTCAAATATAGCCTTATTTTCTAAAATATTAAGATTAACGAAATCCATATCAACAGTTATTGAATTTGGAGCCAACATTGGTCTTAATTTAAGGGCATTAGAACAGTTATTACCGAAAGGGAAATTTTCCGCAATAGAAAGTAATGATAAAGCAATAATTGAATTATAAAAAATGCAAAGGGTGAAAACATACCATTCTTCAATACTTGATTTTAAGCCAAATATGAAAAATGATTTGGTTTTAATAAAAGGAGTTTTAATACATATAAATCCAGATGAGTTACAAAGTGTTTATAAGATTCTTTACGAAACAAGCAGAAAATATATTTGTATTATTGAGTACTATACCCATCACCAGAAGAAGTCATGTATCGATGGTATGAAAAAAAATTATTCAAAAGAGATTTTGCTGGGGAAATACTAGATAAATATGCAGACGTAAAATTAATTGATTATGGTTTTGCGTACCACAGAGATAACAACTTCCCACAAGATGATGTTACTTGGTTCTTGTTGGAGAAAAAATAATGTATTTTTGCATTTTATATATAACTAATCTAGATAATTGATTCATTTGTCAAAGATTAATTTTAAATTAATTTAGGAAAATTAATACGAATTATGTCTTAAATATTATAACAAGTCGTTTCATCGGACTCGTTTCACTCGCCGGTGAACTCTGCGTTGTAGCCGGGCGCAAAGCGCCCGGCTACAATCCCCGCGGATGAGTTCCACTTGTTTCTCGGCGCAAAGCGCCTCACAACAAGCGGATCAACCCGACATCAGCGGGTCAAATAAATTTGCCCCGCTTTGCGGGTTATCCGCAGGGCATTATTCAGGAGATTTCGTATGTCTAACGAAATAATTGAGACAGCAAAGGCGACCCAAGAGGTAGCTAAAGCGACAACAAAAGGGCTTGAAGTCTCAGAAAAAGTTGGTGGATTTGTTGCTAAAGTACTTGGCGAGCCGATAGAGCAAGCAATAGGTATTTTGGGTGACAAATTGAAGTTTATGAGATGGGAGCGACAGCTACGTTTAGTAGACCGAGTAGAAGAAATTAACAAGCTTAGAGGTACCTGCGGGAAGGAACTACCAGTTCCTCCAAAGATAGCACTTCCAATCATTGAAAATGCCTCTCTTGAGGAAGACGATTTATTACAAGATTTATGGGCGAAAATGATTGCCTCGGCGCAAGATAGTGAGACAAAAGAGAAGGTTAGAAGCGCATTTATTGATATTATCAAGCAACTTGAATCACGTGATGTGCTGTTTCTTAACGAGCTATATCAGTCAGCTCTACAAGTTCTAACTAAACATCCAGAAGCAAAGGAGACAAATGTTACATTTGCCAAGCAAATGTTGTTGGCAAGTTTGCATTTAAACGAGCGTGAATATGAGAATATCGTTGATAACTTAATGAGAGTTCGCTGTATTAAATCAGAAGTTAAAATTATGCCTCATATGAATATAAACGGAGAAAGCGCAACAATTGAAAAGGGTTACGATAGCTTATGTCTAACAGAGTTAGGCGTTAATTTTATTGAGTCATGTGTCAAATAATATAACAAGGGTCATGACTAGCAGAGAGGGGTTTCTCTGAGGATTTTGAGTATCAATTTATAAGTATCTTCTTTCCGATGATTAAACCTGAATTCACATTCTTTCAAATGGAAATAAAAGGCATGTTTTTGTAGTCCTCTGAAGCGAACCAGACGGGTTTTCGCGTATGCCCAAAAACTTTCTATCCCATTAATATGAGAATGCTTATTGGCAAATTCGTTGTTGCCGTGTTCCACCCGAAAGTGTTTTTGGTAGCCAAGGTCTACAAGTCCATCATATCCTCGCCAGCCATCAGAATGGATAACACTTTGATAATGTGCTGGAGAGTAGTTTTTGAGCAATCAGGTACGATCTCGGTGTATACTCGTCCCTGACGTTTAATCAGGCCAAAAACGATTCTTTTACCACGAGCACCTCGTCCTCGGATGCCTCTGACTCGGCGTGCTTCAAAATAACTTTCATCAACTTCAACCTCTCCTCTGCCAGGAGATTCCTCCTCACAGCACCGAGCGATTCTCTCTCGGAGGGCAGTAAAATATCTGTTAACCGTGTTTCTGTTAAGGCCGACGATTTTAGCGGTTTGAGAGGCAGTTAAATCCAAGGCAAAAAGCTTTACAATTTGTCGAATTTTAGCCTCTGAAATTTTCGAACGATAAGAATACTTGTTTTTCCTTGTCATATCTAGCTTAATAGACCTTTTTAGACCCCTTTGCTAGTCATGACCCTATTAAATTTACAATAAAAAAGGACATAACAAGTCGTTTCACCTGACTCTTTTCACTCGCCGGTGAACTCTGCTTTATACACTTTTAAATACGGAGATTTTTTCTTCAATGACTATGAATTGGAATAAATTATTATCTTCTCGTAGGCTTTCAGTAGAAGAAGAGGACCAAGAAAGTACTGGAAGGAGTACCTTTCATAAGGATTGTGACCGAATTATATTTTCAAGTTCCTTTCGTAGGCTTGGTAAAAAAACTCAAGTTCACCCCCTTGCTGCAAATGATCACATTCATACACGTTTAACGCACAGCATTGAAGTAGCAAGCGTTGGCAGGAGTCTTGGAATTACGATTGGTGAAAAAATCCAAGACGATTTGCCAGAAGGATTGTCGCCGTCAAACATAGGTCAAATAGTGCAAGCAGCTTGCTTGGCACATGATATTGGAAATCCTCCATTTGGTCATGCTGGGGAAGAAGCAATTAAATCTTGGTTTTCTCAAACCAAAGCCTCTTTTCTTCTAGAGGGGTTAGAAGATTCGGAAAAAAATGATTTGAAACACTTCGAGGGGAACGCACAGGGATTTAGGGTCATTTCGCAATTAGAGTATTACCTATGCGATGGAGGGATGCGATTAACATATGCTTCTATTGCATCAATGTTAAAATATCCTTGGACATCAAGAGAAATTACTCGTACTAAAAAATTTAGTTCATTTTTAACTGAAGAAGATATACTACAAAAAGTTGCCGATCATGTTGGATTAATCAAAAATGATGAGTATAAATATTGTCGCCATCCGCTAGCTTTTTTGTCAGAGGCTGCAGATGATATTTGTTACAGGATTCTCGATTTGGAGGACGCTCATGAAATGGGTATTTTATCTTTTAATGAAATTTTAGAGATTTTAAAACCATTATTGGGTAAGGATAAAAAATTTCAAACGATTGTAAATTCATCTATAACATCAAATAGAAGAAAAATGTCTTATCTCAGAGGGTGTTCAATTGGAATAGCAATTGAAAATGTTTCAGATGCCTTTATGCAAAATTTGCCAGCAATTATGAAAGGCAAGTTTACGGATGAACTAATTGCATATTGCCCTGATGATATTAGAAAACCATTGGATAATGCAAAGGAGATTGCCCGTGACAGAATATTTAAGCACCCTCGAAAAATTGAAATTGAAATTGGATCCTTTACGACTATTGGCATTTTGTTAGAAGCATTTTGTTCAGCAGTAAGAGAACAGGTTGTTGGGCAAAAACTCTCTTTTAGAGGTGAGAGAATATTGAGCATGATGGGTGTTAATGCGCCTCAAAAAGGAGATTCTTTGTACAAATCTTACATGCGAGTGTTGGATTATATTTCTGGTATGAGACAGATGATTATGCCACTCATATTGCAAAGCAAATTGGTGGTATGGGGCTGTAATAAATATATATAATATGAGGAGGTAACTAAAATGATTTCAAAAGATAATCTACAAGATTTTGTATTTGAGGCACTCAATGACTTAGGGGGTCGTGGTCGCATAGTTGAAGTTGCAAAACATATTTGGAAAAATCATAAACAAGAGCTAAAAAAATCAGGCGATCTTTTTTATACATGGCAATATGACATGCGGTGGGCAGCCACCAAATTAAGAAAAAGTGGTAAAATATTGCCAGCTGAAGTTTCTCCAAGAGGTGAATGGAGCATAGTTTAAAGATCAAAAAAATTATGATGATATTTTACCTAACATCAATACAATCGACTATAAAAGGAAAAGTAGAGGTGAGGTAGATTAATTAACATGGGTTATGACTAGGTGGGCGATAAGTATCTATCTGCCTTTTCAGAAGGCAAGTAATGGAAAGAGAACATGCGTTGCGTGACGATCAATATAATAAGATCAGAGATTTGCTCCCCAGCAAAAAAAGTAACTGTGGAGTGACTCTAAAAGACAACAGGTTGTTTATCGAATTTGCAAAACGGGTGCATCTTAGTGAGACCTTCCAGAGATAATGGCACATGGTATTTGGTATTCGGTGCATAAGAGGTTTATTCGTTGATTAAAGAAAGGGATTTGGACGAATTTTGAACATTCTCAATGTAAATAAGGAAATTTCAAAATGAAAAAGCTAAAAGTCCTGATGGTGATAATAAATTTCAAAACACTTATTATCATAATTGCTTCTGTTATATCATCCTATCTGTGCAGGAAATTTAATTTTGTTGCTTCGTTTCCTATGTCGTTAATCGCAACAGCTGTGGTTTTTCCCATCGTATTTTCTATAGGAAGTGCATATAAACGTCGGGAAACAGCATTAACAAAATACAGTTCACTTAAAGCCCATGCCCGTGTTCTTTACTTTTGCTCCCGTGACTGGATTAAAAATACTGATGAAAATATCCAAAATAACATTAAAAGCCTTTTGGGAAAATTACTTTTTGATTGCGGAGTACTTTTTGCGACCCCTGTTTCAAAATCAGCAGAAAATGAAAAAAATGTCTATAAAACATTTTCAAAAATTTCCTGTTTTATCAACGAAGATTTAAAGGCAAAAGAAAAAGGCCTTAGTGCGGGTGAAATTTCAAGATGTAATCAATTTTTGAGCAAAATGCTTGTGGCCTTTGAGGATATGAAACATATCTATCAATACAGAACTCCACGTACATTAGCTGCGTTTAGTGAACTTTTTTTGTCAATTTTACCCGTTATATATGGTCCTTATTTTGCAACTATTTCAAAAAATTATTCAGAATGTCTGGTGTATGTTATGCCTATACTTTGTACTACCGTATTAGTCAGTTTGGGTAATATTCAAAAGGAGCTTGAAAATCCCTTTGACCAGATTGGAGAAGATGATATTAGAATCAACTCAGAAAAATTTGTTGAATTGCTTGACGCAAAATAACTTGTTGTAGCTCTGCTTTAAATTTTTGGGATTATGATTACGTTTTATTCAATGGAATAAACAACAGGGGTTATGACTCGCTGATTTATTAAGCAAGTCATAACCCCTTAATTTTTTATCTCATCTTTATCTAATTCGTTCTATTTTTAGAACGAAACAAATATCTCTATCTTACCTTTTCAAACAACCCTCCTCCAAAGCAATCAAGGTCTGATACTGCTCCCGTTTTCTTACAATACGGGCTGTTTCGCCGTCCACAAGGATTTCTGCGGCCCGCGTACGTGAATTATATTGTGAGGACATGGAGAATCCGTAGGCTCCTGTGGAATGGATGGCCAGCAGTTCGCCTGATTCTACCTGCGGCAGTTCCCTATCCTGAGCCAGGAAATCGCCAGACTCGCACACTGGGCCGACGACATCGACTGTTTTGACAGGCCGTCCCTTGGGTTCAACCTCGGCAATACGGTGGAAGGAGCCGTACAAGGATGGACGGAGCAGGTCGTTCATGGCAGCGTCAATAATGACAAAATCTTTGGCACTTCCCTGTTTTGTGTATTCCACTTGGGTAACAAGGATGCCTGCATTTCCGGCAATGACACGGCCTGGTTCAAGAATAAGGGTTATGTCTGTGCCATGAAGGGCTTTTTGCAGGGCCAGACCAAATTCTCTGGGGTGGGGCGGTTCTTCCTCCTTGTAGGTGATGCCAAGACCACCGCCTATATCCAGATATTTGATGTGGATATTCTTTTCCGCCAGTTGGTTGTACAGGTCTTTAAGGCGTTCTATACTTTCAAGAAATGGCTCGATGGTGGTCAGCTGGGAACCAATATGGCAATCAATGCCCACAGGCGTAATAGCGGGCAGGTCTCGTGCCAGGATATAGGTTGCAAGCGCCTTGTTCATGGGGATACCGAATTTGCTTTTTTTAAGCCCGGTAGCCACGTAGGGGTGGGTTTTGGGGTCAACATCTGGGTTAATGCGAAGGCTTACCCGTGCCTCAAAATTGAGGTTGGACGCTACCTTGCTGATGCGTTCAAGTTCTTGTTCGGATTCTACATTGAACATGAGAATACCCGCAAACAGGGCCTCGCTGATTTCAGCTTCAGATTTACCCACACCGGAATACACGATTTTTTGAGGTTCAATGCCCACACGCAACGCCCGGAAGAGTTCTCCGCCGGAAACAATGTCTGCACCAGAGCCTTCCTTTTTGAGCAAATCCAGCACGCACAGGTTGGAATTGGCTTTAACAGAATAACAAATCAGATGATTGATGCCTTCAAAGGCTGAATCAAACGCGGTAAAATGCCGTCGCAAGGTCTTGGCCGAATAGATATAAAGAGGCGTGCCGTATTCCTGAACAAGTTCCTTTACCCGGACATCTTCAGCATAGAGTTCGCCGTTCTTGTACTCAAAATAGTTCATAAGGGATTTCTCTCGTGAGCGTACATCACATGGGATATTACAGGTTGCAGGGCATTATGCACATTATAGCCAACAAGCCGCCAGCGGTATCCCGTGGTTTCGGGAAGCTGGCAGCAGCGAAGGGACAGGGATGCTCCGTTGTATGTGATTTCTGGTGCATCCATCTCAAAAGATATGGTGTGTCGAGCCACAAAGGGACAGGAAGGGCAGTCTTCATCAGCAGGAGCCACCTCCAGTACCACACGGGAAAGATTAGAAAAGGCTCCATCAAGAGTGGCCTGAATATTCAGGCAGGTGCTTTGTGCTGAAAAGGTAATGTTTTTCCAGACAAAGCGTTCTTCTTGCACCTTGGGTTCGGGCCATGCCTTGACACCGCAACCTGCTGTCAAAATAGCAGAAACGAGCAGGGCGGTTAGCAAAAATAACTTGTCCACATTAGGCATGAAGAGCCTCCTGTTTCCATTTGTGTAAAAGGGTCAACGCCTCAAGGGGGGTAAGCCCTTCAATGTTCATATTTTGAAGTTCCTGAATAATGGGATGAAGCGGCACGGGCTCTGCATCGTTGTTGTGAGAGGCAGAGGGGGCAGGAGTCAATCCCGGAAGGGTAGGTTCCTTGGTAATGATGTCCCTGACCGCCTGACCATGCTGGCGTTTGGAAGATTTTTCCAGTTGATCCAGAATTTCTCTGGCCCTCTGAACAACTGGCATGGGAACGCCAGCCAGACGGGCGACTTCAATGCCATAACTTCTGTCTGCTGGGCCTGGCACAAGGCGTCGCAAAAAAATAATATCTCCCTTCCATTCCTTTACTGCAATATTCAGATTTCTGACTTGCGGGATGTCGCCCTCAAGGGCTGTGAGCTCATGATAATGGGTAGCAAACAGGGTGCGTATGCCGCCTTGTCGGCGGGCCAGTTCCTCCACCACAGCCCAGGCAAGAGATAGCCCGTCAAAGGTGCTGGTTCCACGGCCTATTTCGTCCAGAATAATCAGGCTGCGTTTGCCGGCCTGCCGCAGGATTCTGGCGGTTTCGTTCATTTCCACCATAAAGGTTGACTGGCCCTGGGCCAGATTATCCGAAGCTCCCACACGGGAAAACACCCGGTCGCACAGGCCCAGATACGCCTTTTCTGCGGGAACCAACGAACCCATTTGAGCCATAATCATAATGAGAGCTGTCTGGCGAAGAACCGTGGACTTTCCGGCCATATTGGGCCCGGTAACAAGCATTACCTTCCCTGACTCCTCTATATGCAGGTCATTGGGAATATAATTGGCAGTTCCCTGAGCCGCCTCAATAACAGGATGTCTGCCGCCCTTGATGGAAAGTTGTAGCCCTGTGTGCAGTTCAGGGACAACCCATGACCAGCGGCGTCCGGCATGGCCTAATCCCTGCCAATAATCAATGTGGGCAAGCACATGGGCCATGCCCATAAAGCGGTCGCGCTTGGCAGCCACCTGTTCCCGTAATTCGTTGAACAGGTTGTATTCCCTTGTTTTGCGCTTATGCGCTGCTGAAAGCAGTTTTTCTTCCAGGGTTTTTAGTTCTTCGGTGATGTATCTCTCACTATTGGTCAGGGTCTGCCGGCGGATAAAGTGGTCGGGAACCGGTTCCTTGTTGGCTTTGCTCAATTCAAAATAATATCCAAAGACCCGATTGTATCCCAGTTTGAGCTTGGCAAGATTATTGTTTGTCTGTTCTTTTTTCTTGAGTTCTGCCAAGGTGGATTCGCCGTGTTCAGTCAATTCAATAAGCTCGTCCAGTTCAGGGTCATAGCCCTGCTTGAACAGTCCGCCTTCGGTGATAAGATGATTGGGATTATCCAGCAGGGAACGGCCTAGCAGGGAATGAAGGGAGCGAAGATTGTCCCATTTGTTAAGAACCCGTTTTAAGAGACGGGGCGGGGAAGCAATGGAACCAAGGAGTTTTTGGAGCCTGGGAAGCTGGGCAAGACTTTCTCGCAAGGCAATGAAATCTTTAGGAGAACAACGGTTCAAATAGATGCGGGTACACAAGCGTTCTACATCATACACCGTATCCAGAGCATGACGTACCTTGTCGGTGAGGGCTGGCTCGCTGAAAAACAGCCGGACAACCTCCTGATTGGCCTCAATGGGCGCAAGTTCCTTAAAGGGCTGATGGAGTTGTTTTTCCAGAAGCCGTTTGCCCATAGGGGTCATGGTGTGATCCATGATATGAAAAAGCGTGCCCTTGCCTTTGCCGCCGTCCATGCGGATAAAAAGTTCAAGGTTGCGTTCCGTCACCTCGTCCAGCATGATCTGACCGGACAGGTTTAAGGGCGAGAATGGGGCCAGACAGCTTAGTTCCTGCTTTTGGGTCTGGGTAAGATAGGCCAAAATGGCTCCACAGGCCCGGACAAGCATGGGCTTGTCCCCAAGGTCTAAGGGGTCAAGGCTTGTTACCTGCTGGATGCGAAGCAGCCTGTCTTTGGAACCGCTCTGGTCAAAATATCCTTGTGTGGGAAGATGCGTAACATGGGCTGTTATCTGGCTCTGCTCCTCTGGAACACGAAGTTCTCTGGGGAGAAGCAGTTCCCGCGGCGCAATCTTGGCTACCCATTGCCAGAGAAATGAGGGGTCTTTGGCAACAATGCCTGTCCATTCGCCCGTAGTGCAGTCAGCCCAGGCAAGGCCGCCGCCCTGTTTATCGTCCACAATAAGGGCAGCCAGATATTGGCTGTTTCCATGCTCCTGCATCACATCTTCTACAACGGTTCCCGGTGTGAGAACCCTTGTAACTTCCCGTTTGACAAGCCCTTTGGCCTCTTTGGGGTCTTCCATCTGATCGCACACAGCTATTTTGAAGCCTTTTTCAATAAGCTGCTTAATATATTCGTTTTTAGCATGATGGGGAACCCCGCACATAGGCACGGGATGTTCGGCCTGGGGGTTGCGTGAGGTCAGAGCGATTTGCAGTTCCCGCGCGGCTATTTCTGCATCGTCAAAAAAAAGCTCGTAAAAATCGCCCATGCGGTAAAAAAGCAGGGCGTCTGGATACTCTTCC
>PDWI01017857.1_pt1 | contig 13127 bp, 11 predicted proteins | sample 1430891 | NCBI WGS metagenome assembly PDWI01 (sample SAMN01162508, study PRJNA174530) | Oral metagenome, whole genome shotgun sequencing project. | biome: Marine environment; feature: Marine mammal; material: Swab sample of the gingival sulcus; isolation source: swab sample of gingival sulcus... | reverse complement strand
TTTATATTATAATACAGATTTTGAAATACAAAAATTTATAGATAAAATGAGAACTATATCACCAAGAGCGGAGGAGAAATTTGTTTCTACAGCTATGAGACTTGAAATGAAGGGAGAAGAAAAGGGAAAAAGGAAGGTTGCGATTAATCTTTTTAAAAATGGTATTTCTGTTGACTTAGCTGCTGTTTATACAGGGCTAACCAAAGAAGAATTATTAAAATTACAAGAAGAATACAATCGTAAAAACTAGAAAAGAGAATACAAATTACCAAGAGCAATAAAAATGGGAGACTGCTATCAACTTTTTGAAGAATGGAATTTCATTTAAGATTGTTGCTTTATCAACAGGGCTAACCAAAGAAGAATTATTGAGATTATAGGAAAATGCAACATATAACTACAAAAAACAGATTGCTAACAATCGTAATATTTCTCTTGTTTGCTCAGGTTGTTTGGACTCAAAAGGAAGATTATAATTGGTTTGCAAGTTATTTTTTTTCAACCAATGTCTCTGACACTGTTTTTGGTGTTAATAGATTTGATTTTAATAAAGAACCTGTTAGAATTTATTCGGATTCTGTTCACAGAATTAATATGTCGGGAGGAAATGCCACTATTTCTGATAGTGAGGGTAATCTATTGGCATATAGTAATGGGCAGGTGATAGTGAACAGCGACAATAAATTTATAGAAGATACGATAAATTATAGCTTTGACCTTCCTTCTCCTATCTGCAATGAATGGGATGCAACTACTACGGTTTTAGGAGATACCATAATAACAGATGGGCTTCTTGGAGGGCAACGCATTATTATGCTTCCTATTGGGAGGAAATATTTTGCCTTTTATGCTGCTTTTAACTATTGCAACTATCAGACCTATAAATTTATGTATGCCGAATTTGTTATCGACGAGCAAAACCCCAAGGGCAAGATAATAGCCAAAGACATCCCCTTTTTGTATGGAGATTTTTGTGATATGGTACATGCCGTAAGGCATGGAAACGGCAGGGATTGGTGGGTCGTCTTTTTCTCGGAGGGACATAAAACTATTTATACGGCACTATTAACTGAAAACGGCATTGAAGAAGTCAATGAAATGGCAACGGGAATTAATGATATTGTTGAAAGTATTGGACAAATATGCTTTTCTCCGGATGGAACAAAGGTTGCATTTTATACAGGAATAGAATTTTCTGAACAAGGAGGAGGTTTGGGTATTTTTGATTTTGATAGATGCGATGGAACTGTTTCAAATTTGAAATTTCAAAGATTACCTTCCTACGATCTGTGTATAGGAGTTGCCTTTTCCGGAAATGGTCGCTACTTATATACACCTAGTGATAATCTTTTACTTCAATATGACACAGAAAATGTTGATATATTTGATAGTAAAAAAGTTATAGCAGAATACGACGGTTTTGCATATCAATTTCCGGATTTTCCTATAGAGTACGATGTTAATTTTTATGAATACAAATTAGCTCCTGACGGGAAGATATATATATTTCCGTCATCGGCAATGCAAAGATATCTATCGGTAATAGACAATCCTCACGAAGACCACACAAAGATAAATGTCAAGCAGCATAGCATCTTTATGCCAAGAGCTTTTCAACGTACCAGTCCCAATCTTCCCAATTTCCGGTTAGGACCTATGGATGGTTCTGCCTGCGATACGCTGGGCTTGGATAATAATCCTGTGGCAAAGTTTCGTTACGATGCAGATACGCTTGATCATCGGGCTCTAAAATTTACGGATTTGTCGTATTTTCGTCCCGAGAGTTGGACTTGGGATTTTGGCGATGGTAGTCCCTTGGTCTATGACCGGTATCCCGAGCATGTATTTGAGAAAAACGGCAGCTACGATGTTTGCCTTACCGTCAGTAATGAAAATAGCAGCCATACCAATTGCCGAAAGGTAACCATAGGCACTACCGCCACCGATGATATCGAGGGCAAACCTGCCATAGATATCAGTATTTATCCCAATCCTGTCAGCGATATGCTGCAAGTAACCTTGGGAGAGTATATTCCGCAACAGGGCTTCGCGGTAATAACCGACCTGTTGGGTAAAAAGTTATTGACACAAAGAATATATTACGGTCAAAATGTCTTAAATTTGTCAACACTTTCTTCCGGTCTGTATTATTGTACCTTTACCGACGGCAAAAGGATTTTGGAAGTAAAGAAGATTTTTAAGGAGTGAGGAAGGATAAGTTTTGTTAAACAAAAAACGGAAACCATGAAAAACTTAAAAGGAAAGTTGGTATTAATAACGGGCGGAGCATCAGGTATTGGTAAGATAATGACACGTCTTATATTGGAGCGAAAAGCCAAAGTCATAATCTGGGACATCAATCAACAAGGTATTGAGCAGACTATTTCGGAGTTTTCAGAATTAGGAACCATCAGTGGGTACAAAGTGGATGTATCGGATATTGAACAAGTACAACACACTGCTAAAAAGTTGAAAGAAGAATATGGTATCGTAGACGTGGTGATCAACAACGCAGGTATAATCGTAGGTAAATATTTTCACGAGCACACCGACTCTGATATAAATAAAACGATGCAAATAAATTCAATTGCTCCGATGTTTGTTGCCAAAGTTTTCTTGCAAGATATGCTTGAACAGAATTCCGGACATATTTGCAATATAGCATCATCGGCAGGCATTGTTTCAAATCCCAAAATGTCAGTTTATGCGGCTAGCAAATGGTCTGTAGTAGGCTGGTCGGATAGCTTGCGCATAGAGATGAAACAGCTGAAAAAGAACGTCAACATTACCACTGTCATGCCCTATTATATAAATACGGGAATGTTTGCAGGCGTAAAATCGAAAATTCCTATTCTTAAGCCTGAACCGGCAGCATTGACAATAATAAAAGCTATCGAAAAAGATAAAAAAATGTTGACAATACCCGGTTATATCTACAGATTGACTCGATTATCACAAGGATTTTTGAGCATTAATTTCTTTGATTGGTTTGCAGGCGGTGTTTTAGGTATTTATAAAACAATGGAGCATTTTGTAGGACGAAGAAAATAAAATCACCTTAGATATGGAATATATATATACAACATTCAGGTTGTTAATCGAGCCAACAGCAGTATTATTGATTTTGATAATACTGCTATTTGTAAATTCTTGGATTTTCAAAAAAATCAAATCAATATCCTCAAATGAAAATATCACAAAAGGAATAATCTCTTTTATACTGATTCTTATCGGTGCTATTATTTTTATCTTGGTTTTGCCAATAGAGAAGGAACTAAAGGGGCAGGTGTTAGGGTTTTTAGGAATAATTCTTAGTGCCGGTATCGCCCTAAGCTCAACCACTGTTTTGGGAAATATGATCGCAGGAATTATGAATAATTCCATGAAACGCTTTAGAAATGGCGATCTGATAAAAATCGGTGATTTTCACGGAAAAGTCATCAAAAAAAGCATCTTTCACACTGAAATTCAGCTCGAAGATAGCAATTTTATCACTATTCCCAATCTATATATTGCAAACAATCCGGTAAAATTGACACGAAAAACCAATACGGTTATCTCCACCTCTGTATCATTGGGCTATGATGTACCTCGTGACAAAATTGAAAAGGCATTGATAAATGCGGCAATTTCCGTAGACTTGAAAGATCCTTACGTTTACATCACCAGTTTAGGAGATTTTTCGGTGGTTTATAAAATCCACGGATTTTTGGAAGACAGCGGAAAGTTCTTTAGCACAAATTCACTTCTAAACGCCAAGGTAATGGATAAACTCCACGCTGAAAAAATTGAAATAGTATCTCCAACTTTTATGAACCAACGACGTGTGGAAGATAAGGAGTTTATTCCTAAAAAGGAAATAAAAGAAATGACGCCTATTTCTAAAAAAACACCCGAAGATTTGGTGTTTGACGAGGCAATAAAATCAGAAAAGATTGAAATAAAGAAAGATTATCTCAAAGAAATTGAAAGAAAACAAGAAAAATTGAAAGAAAAACTAAATGACTTGAAAGATGATAAAGAAATCGAAAAAATAAAATCCGTAATCGCTCGCAACGAAGAAATGAAAGAACACATAGAAAACAACATAAGAGCACAAATGGAAAGAGATGAAAATCACGAAAAATAATATATTATCGGTGAGCATCTCACAAATATCTTTTCTTACAAAACATCAGTTTTTTATCTATCTGTATGATAATTAAAAACCATAATGTAAATTTGCAAGAAACACAAATCAAATACTAAATTTACGAGCATTAACACCCATTTTATTTTGAAACTACAAATCAAAAAATTAAATATCGGCTTTGCTAAAAAAAACAATGTTACCGTTGTAAAGGATATTGATTTTGACGTGCGAAAAGGAAGCATTACAGCCCTATTGGGAAATTCCGGTTCCGGAAAAACTTTGATTTCTTTGGCTATAATGGGGCTTACAAATCACCTGAATAATTGCAAGGTAAACGGGCAAATAATACTCAACAAGGAAGGTGAAAACATAAATCTATCAGAGTGCTCCCCAAAGGATTTTGAAAAACTACGAGGCAGTGAGATTGCGATGCTATTTCAAGACCCTCTATCATCCTTCAACCCCAACAAAACCTGTAAAAAACAAGTATTTGAGGTGTTGAAACAAAAAGAGAAATCTGATGATCTTTCAATAGGAGGAAAGATAGAACCTCTCTTGGAAAAAGTAGGCTTGAATAAGAAAAAAATGGATAAATATCCGCACCAATTATCGGGAGGAGAATTGCAAAGAATTCACTTACTTACTATTTTAGCCCTGAAACCAAAATTTCTGATAGCAGATGAACCCACTACAAACCTCGATTACTTTATCAAAAAACAGATACTGGACTTACTGCTAAAAATCAAAGAAGAAACAGGCATGACCATTCTGTATATCAGCCACGATTTGGAGGCGGTAAAATATGTGACAGATGATATTGTATTGATAGAAAAGGGCATTGTCGTAGAAAAAGCGAACAAGCAATCCTTTTTCTCATCACCTCAAAGTGATTTTGCCAAAAATCTCTTAAAAAGTTCCGATTTATCTGAGATCGCACACTCAAAATTAGAGAGTAAACAGGGTAATGCATTATTAAAAGTCAAAAATCTTTCGCACACCTACAAAAAATACTCTATTTTTAATTTCAAAAGCAAAGCGAGTGACATAAAAGCTCTCGACAACGTAAATTTTGAATTGCAAAAGGGCGAAATACTAGGCATAATAGGTCAATCAGGAAGTGGAAAATCAACCATTGCAAGAATAATTACCGGATTTGTGGAACAAGACAGTGGTAGTATCTCATTTATGGGTGAAAGTATTGATTATTCAGGTAATAAAGCAAAGCAATTGAGAAAAAATATCCAAATAGTCTTCCAAAATCCGTTTAGCTCGCTAAATCCCGTTATCTCTGTAAAAAAATTATTAGAAGAGCCTTTTATTTCATTCAAATTATACAAAGACAAAGCAGATTTAAAGAAAAAAATAAATACGACCATCAAAGCCGTAGGGCTTGAAAGTTCTATACTCAATAAATATCCTCGTCAGCTTTCAGGAGGGGAAAGCCAAAGAGTTGCGATAGCTAGAGCTTTGTCTGTAGACCCCAAATTGATAATCTTTGACGAAAGTATTTCCTCCCTTGACAAAATGGCACAAATCCAAATACTCGAAATGCTGTTAAAACTCCGAAAAGAGCGACAGCTAAGCTATATGTTTATCACTCACGACCTAAAAGTCAGCGAACATTTTTGCGATAGAGAGTTGGTACTAAACCATGGGAGAGCCAATATTAAAAAGAAATGATTAATTTGTTTTTTTTGGATGTTATACTCTTTATCCTTACATTCGCCAAAATACTAAATCTACAAGGGTTTCTATAAAAATATTAACCATGAAAATTATTCAAATAACAGACCTGCATATTTATTCTAAAGACGAAGTTGTAAATGGCGTTGAATTACCGGCGATTTATGCTTTTCTGACGGCGATATCGAAGTCTATAGATGGATAAAACAAAAACTGTCGGAATTTGGAATAGAAAATTATTATGTGATAGGAGGAAATCACGATGATGTAAGTGCGATAGCTGAGGTCTTTAGCCTTGAAAATAACTTAAAAGAGGAGGAATTATATTATTTTGTAGAGCCAAATTTTATATTTTTAGACACTGTAAAAGCTTATTGCAACGAAAATCAACTTGAATGGTTCGGCGAAAAAATGAAAAGCATAAAAGATACCAATCCCATAATCTTTATGCATCATCCACCATTTAGAGCCGATGTCTATCACATGGACGGCAAATACTATTTTAAGCAATCTTCAAGATTTGAAGATATATGCAAGACCAACGACAATGCATCTTATGTATTTTGCGGACACTATCACAACGAGATAACTCTGGTCAAGGACAATATCAATATGTTTATAACGCCTTCCACTTATCTTCAAATCTATATGTACTCGGAAAGCTTTAAGGTCGATCACCGTATCCCGGCGTTCAGAATTATAGATATTGAAGAAAATAAGGTTAGAACCACGGTTAGGTATCTGTTAGAGTAATCAGTTTTTCACATAAAAAACAAACCCATTTTTCTCGTACATAACTTCCAATTGCGGATATCTTTCCAACACCCTATTTTTATGTATATTTTTACTGACAAAATACGCAGGTTTTTTGAGTTCTTTTCGCAATAACTCTTCTTTCGAGTACATCAAATCTTCTTTTTGCATTTTATTGTAAAAATAGTGAGCATAACTCTTCATTTCCAAGACGGTGATATAACAATCTTCATTTGCTTTTTCCTCATAAAACTCTATAGGCGCAGCTTGTGTATATTTTTCAATTCTCGGCACATACAACATCATAATGCCCTGTATCGTCAAAACACCTGACACAAGGAGCAATATCACAGCTTTTTTTCTCTTTTCCGTCTTAAAAAGATATACGATAATTGCAATGGCAGACACGAACAAAATGCCGTACAAGGCTTCATAATTAGACCAATTGACATTGGCTTGTAGATTGCCGACGACGAAATCATCTTCTATGTACTTCGATGCAAGTTCCGGATTGGTACCGATAATAGGCACCAAAGCAACAACGATACCCCAAATAACTGCAATCACCAACATTAGAGTGCTAAAATACCATTTCCAAGATAATTTTTCTTTGAGGTAGTAGTACAAAAAATAGGTGGCAAAATACGTAATGGGGAAATAAGCCAATGAAGAATAATGAACTATTTTGGTCTGTACCAACGAGAAAATAACCAGCACTATTATCAGCATTGCCAACATCCATTTTTGGAAATTTTGTAGTGAATCATTTGAAAATTTATGTCGCTTCATACCTCCAAACATCAAAATAGAAGCAGGGAAACACCCCAACAGTAAGACTACAAAATGATAATAAACAGGACCGCCATGCCCTGCATCTTTGGTGCTTGCCAATTCTATATTACGCGTTATAAATTCGCTTATAAAACCTATGCCGTTTTGGAAAAATCCCAAGCCGTACCAAGTAAAAGACGTAACGAAAACCACCGACAAGAACAGAAACAATTCCTTGTATGAAATCGATTTTTTTGAACGATTAATCAAAAAATATACGGCTACAGTCGTAATATTCAGCAACAAACCTACAGGTCCTTTTGTCAGCACAGAAAGTCCAGAAAAAATTCCGGCTAATGCGATATACAGAACTCTGCGTTTGGTCTCGTTACCACTTTTATCATCTGAATTGTTTTTTTCGGTGAGCAAAGTGATAAAATAAACACTCAAAAATATAAACAGATTGAAAGTGGGGTCAATTAATCCGCTTTTAAAATAAAAATGTGGCAAAAAACTACCTAGATAAACCGCCACCCATAGAATGCCAAACTTTTTATCTTTCAAATGCTTACCTATTGAGTACAAAACCAATAACGTAATTATGCCAATGATGGCATTGGGAAAACGGGCAGCCCATTCATTAACGCCAAAAATATACATTGACAGGCTTTGCATCCAAAAGAAAAAAGGAGGCTTTTCGGTAAAGATATGAAAGCCTATTTGCACATTTTGAAAATTGTCAGTCAAAAGCATCTCTCTGGCAGCCTCTGCAAAATTTATTTCATCCCAATCAAACAGATGAACACCGCCTAAAAACGGAATAAAAAACAAAGCGCCCACAAAAACGATGAGCAAAGAATAAGGAATTTTGCGAAGAATATTCAAACCAAATATAATTGAATTAAAAAATACCTATAAACACGAGCCACAAAGTTAAATAAACATTTTTGACATCCATTTTATATTTTCAATTTCTTATCACGAAACACAAACTACTCAAAAAAAATTCTTCATTTTTAATTTTTCATTGCACACGTCAGAGCGCGACTAAACACTAAAAATTAAAAACTACTTTCGCTTCCAACTCCTAACTTACACCTATTTTAATCGTATCGGTTTTATCTTACTATCTCTTAAATTACAAACATCTACCACATCCCTAATTAAACAAGTAAAAAAAACAGTAAACAAACAAGTATTTATATTTATTTCAATAAAAAAAGTACAAAATACTATTAGCATTAATTTTTAACTAAATAGTGTTTTTAATTAATTTTTTTTTAAATACTACGATTATCTTTTCATTATAAAAATTATTTTATAAATTTGGGAAAAAAAGTAATATGCCTCCAATTATAACCAAAAAATACATTGCGTTAGTATTTATTTTTTTATACGCAAATAGTGTCTTACTATCACAGACAGACAGTATATTCCTTAAGTATGAAGCATCTGTAGGTGTTGAAAAAATTGAAAAAGGGATAGATTTATGCAACAAGCTTGGCAATAACCCTAAAATCTTTTTAGAGTTTAGTCAAAGATTATCGGATGATGTAAAAGAAATTGCCCCCAACACCATTCTACACGCTAAAGTATTAAGAAGCCTGTCGGATGCATACTACGAAAACAGGATAATTGATAAATCCAATGAAGTGATGAAAGAAGCTATAAGCGTAGCTACGTCACTGTCAAAAGTAGATTCCTCTCTTGTCGGTGAGATGTATAACGATATGGGGATGAATTATGAATCATTTACTAACGACTCGGAATCTGCTGAAAAATATCTCACAACAGCCCTAAAATACTTACAAAACTCAGATGCTATTTCTACTAAAGCTGATGCAAAAAGTAATCTCGCTTCACTTTACGTCAAAACAGGAAAGTATCAAAAGGCTGTAGATCTATTTCTTGAAGTTTACGAAATAGATAAGAAAGTGGGAAATAAAAGGAAAATATCAAGCTCTTTGAATAATATAGGGCGTGTATATATCGACTGGAAAAAATACGATACCGGCATTGAATATTATTTGAATTCTATAGAACTTCTTGACACTATAAATGACAAACCGGATTTGGCCATCAGGTACAATAACATAGGAGCAGCCTATATGTTAAAAAAAGAGTACGGCAAAGCTATAGTGTGGATAGATAAAGCTACAAAAATAGACGAACAACACAATAACATATACAGGCTACCGATAAGATATTACAATCTTGGAACATCTTATTACTCTCTGAAAAATTTCCATAAAGCTAAATACTATATGGAAAAATCTAAAAACCTATATCTAAAATTGAATGATTTTCGAGGACTGGCAGGTGTATACTTGGGCCTTGGTAAGATATATTCCGCTCAAAAACAATACGACAAATCTTTAGATAATTACCTGCTTTCCGAGAAATATACAAATAAAACAAAATCACTATCGCAAAAAATGCTGATCAATACATCTTTGTATCGCTTTCATGAAAATTTGAAAAATTATAAGCAGGCATTACATTATTTGAAAAGACATATTTTATTCAAGGATTCGTTATTCAATAAAAATACACTAAGACAAATAGAGGAGCTTGAAGTGAAATACCAAACTTCAAAGAAAGAACTTGAAATAGTAAAGTTAGAAGCTGATAATGATTTAAAGAAAAAGGAAATTAATTTTAGAAAGAGAGAAAGGAACATTGCAATAGGAGGACTTATAATCATAGTAATCATTTTGATTATATTGTTCAAGTTATACAGAAAACTACGTAGTCAAAAAATGTTATTGGCATCTCAAAATAAAGAACTGGAACGTTTGAACAAAATTCAAAATCAGCTTTTTAGCGTCGTTTCTCACGACTTTAGAAGCATTATAACTTCATACCTCTCAAGTGCAAAAATAATGGAGCATTACCTGGAAAAAGGCAATCCTGAAAAATTGATACCGATAGCCAACGAATTGACTAAAAATAGTCGAAATTTATCCTCAATGCTTGAAAATCTATTACAATGGGCGCTGATTAGAAAAAAAGGATTGGAAACAGAGAAAAATCTTTTGTCCGTAAATGATGTAGTGACAAATACTATGGACAGTATTCAAGAACAGTTCGATAATAAAGAAAATAAAGTTATATATTCGATTGAGGACGAAAAAGTTTTATGTGATGAAGAAAGCCTAAAAATAATATTAAGAAATCTATTATTAAATTGTAATAAATTTACAAAAAACGGAGAGATTAAATTGGAAACGCAGTCAGTAAATGACAAAACATTGATTTCTATATCTGACACAGGAATAGGAATGAGTGAAGAAAAAGTGAAGAATATTTTTAACTTCGGAAAGGAAAAACCCAAACAAGGAACAGACGGAGAGAAAGGAACAGGTTTAGGATTGATATTGGTTATGGAGCATTTGGAAATAAACAACGGCTCTATAGAAGTAAGCAGTGAATTGGGAGAAGGAACAACATTTAAAATTACTTTACCAAATGGAGAAAAATAAAATAAAAGTTTTCATACTGGAAGATGAAATAATACATTTGGAGGCTCTAAAAATAACCCTTGAAGAATGTGGACTAGAGTTAGCCGGAGAATGTAATAATACGGATTGTGCGTTTGAAATGATAAAAAAAACCAACCCGGATGTAGTACTGGCAGATATATCTCTACCCGGCATGCAGAATGGCATAACTCTATCAGCCAAAGTGCACGAAGAACTGGGAATACCTCACATATTTACAACGTCTTATACAAGAGAGGAAATTATAGACCAAGCAATAAAAACAAATCCTGCAGGCTATCTTAGAAAACCTATTGACGCAGTAAACCTTACCGCAGCCATAAAACTAGCCCTTAACGGTAAAGAAACAAAGGAGGAAAAGGAAACCCAAGTGAATAAAAATACGGTTTTCACCAAAATCGGTAATAAACTCGTGAGAATCAATATAGATGATATTATTATTGTGAAATCTAATGGCGGTAACTTTATATCACTAATTACAGAAAAAAAAGAAATACTCTGTCGCTCAACACTTAAGGAGTTTTCCGATAATTTGCCGAAAAATTTTATCAAAACTCATAGAAGCTACTATATAAATGTAAAATTTCTTGATGCTTTTAACGAACAAGACCAAACGGCAATATTGAAAGATAAGGAGGTACCTGTGGCAAGAAGTTATAAGAAAGAATTTCTTGATTCTTTCCTAAGGATCTAGACCAAATAGTTTGGTTAAGTAGTGCTTGCAAGAAAACCATTGATTTTTCAAGTCTCTGATAGGAATAATTTCATACCATTTGCAAGTACAAATAGTATAATCTATTTCAAGTTTTTGAACTTATTCAACATCTCTTCAATTAACTCCATTCGTTTATTCACCTTTTCAGCGGACGCATCAAGCGTATAACCCTCGTCCAACATTTCTTTGATAAGCAACATCTTTTTGATGTTTTTGTAATCGTATCGTCTATTTCTTCCGTTTTCACTTAGACTTTCTATAATTTTCTTGTCTTCCCAATAACGTATCTGCCTTGTCGGAATACAGGTTATTTCAGATACCTCACCTATGCCGACAACCAGTTTTTCTAAAAATTCAAAATCAAATGCTGTGTCCCTATTTTTTTTCATTTTGTAAATAATTTACAATTTAAGTTGCAAATATAAAATAAATGTGCTTATTTTGCAATTGTAAATAATTTACAATAAATGTAATTTTATAACAAAATGAAGTTTTTAAGTTTAATTGCAATGGTTTTAATAACGAATACAAGATATACTATGGCACAAGAAATCAATTTTGATAAAGCGAAATCATTTTTGGAAGTTTTCAAAAACAAGATAGAAATTCCCAAAGAGTACAACCTTTACTTTGTGAAAAAAGTAAAAGTCGATAGCGTGTTTGCTTATTTATTCCGCTATCAAAAAGACCTAAAACACCAATTAGGCGAAGAGCATTTTTCGTTTATCATTTCTGAAAAAGAAAAGCAAATCTTAGGTTTTACGAATCTGGACAGAAAGTACGCTAATCAAAATATGCTTTCAAAATCTCAAACAGAAGAAATAGCAAGGAATTTTTTAAATAAAATAGATGCCAATCTTTCAAAAAATCTCAAAAACTTATGGATTGAAAAGCACGATGAGGAGGTTATAATAGGAAAAGAAAAAATGATTGTGTCGGGAATGAAATACAAATGTTTTAATGACTCAAATAATGATTATGCTTGGGTAATTGTCGGCTTTGACGGTTCTGTTATAACATTTGAACGTAATATTATTTGGGATAACAATGCACATAAACGTATTACAGAGAAATGGTTACACGATAATTGGTTAAAAAATCAACAATGATGAAAATTTTAGAAGATAAAAATGCTGTTATTACAGGCGGAAGCACAGGTATAGGCTTTTCAATTGCCGAAAAATTGGCTCAAGCCGGAGCAAATGTTTTAATTTTGGCACGGAATAAAGAGAAATTATTATCGGCAAAAGATAAATTGTATCGAGTCCATACAAATATTCACACATTATCTGTTGATTTATCCGATACTCAAAGGCTCAAAGCCATATCAGACGAAGTACTACACATTTTTCCAAGTATTGATATTTTGGTCAATAATGCAGGAATTGGACGCTTTGTTCCATTTGAAGAAATGGATGAAAAAATGTTGGATTTACATTTAGATTTGAATGTAAAAGCGATGTATTTGCTCACACAATACCTGTTTCCTTCTATAAAGGAAAGCAGAGGAAATATTTTGAATATATCATCTTATTTTTCACACAGAATGCTATCAGGCAGGACAACAACGGCT